>ENA-OSJC01001834-OSJC01001834.1-marine-metagenome-genome-assembly--contig:-NODE-1834-length-16702-cov-2.901474_pt1 | contig 16702 bp, 9 predicted proteins | sample MGYA00237885_ERZ534234 | MGnify/ENA primary metagenome ERZ534234 (study PRJEB26413, sample SAMN06343907) | marine metagenome | isolation source: coastal waters | place: Atlantic Ocean: West Antarctic... | reverse complement strand
CGCGCCGAAGAAGCACAGAAACAGCAAAAGTTGCGCAAGAAAGGACAAGCCTCAGGCCAGGAAACCGCAAAGCTCAAAAAGCCCCGCGGACCAAAAACCGGAGGCTAAAGCTCCCTCTGCATTTCCGATGCCGCATTGGGAAATTCTTCGCTTCCCCCAACGTCCAAGACATTTCGAGAAACTTGGGACCGCCCACCGAGTATCCATGACATCCCACCAACTGGGCCTTGGCATTCTCGACGAGGCGCTGTTGAGTCAACTCAGCCCGCGTCTCCGCCAAACTACTTCCGATGAGAAGAGGTAGAATTCCGCCAAGGGAAACTGCCCGTGAAAATGTCGTCATCAGTGGTGAATGGATCGGCTTCGGAGTGGAAAATCTACAGACCCAGCAATGGAATAAAATTATCTCCAAACAGTAGATTTCAGGTCCACATCTTCAATCCAAAATGCCTAGCAGTATGGCGAAGGTTACAAAAAGAGAGTTCTCCAGCCTCATCTTTTCATTGGCTACCCTGAGAGCATATGGTTTCTTTCATGCAACATGAATCGTCGCTCGTTCCTCCGCACCTCCGCCACCACCACTCTCTTTGCCGGCACCTCCCAAACCCTCAGCGCCCTTGCCGCGGACAATGTCTACCGCTCAAATATTGGCCTTCAGCTTTACAGCCTCCGCAACGAACTCAAAACCGACACCCCCGGCACGATCAAGGCACTCGTCGATGCCGGCTACAAACAAGGCGAGATGTATGGCTTCCCAAATTGCGATGACATGATCAAGGCCGCCAACGATCACGGCCTCGGCTTGCACTCCACTCACTTCGATTGGGAAGCCGCCGTAAATCCATCCGACGAAGGCTTCTCCGACTTCAGAAAAATCGTCGAGAAGGCCAACCAGATCAAACTCACCCACCTCGTCGTTCCCTACCTCCACGACAAGGACCGCAACTCACTCGATGACTACAAGCGCGTCGCTGGGAACCTCAACAAGGCCGCCGTCATCGCCAAAAAGGCAGGCATCCAACTCGCCTACCACAACCATTCTTTCGAATACAAACCGATGGGCGGATCGACCGGATTCGACATCTTCACCAAGGAGTTCGCTCCCGAGATGAAATTCGAACTCGATGTCTTCTGGGTCAAAGCCGCAGGCGTCGATCCCGTCACTTTGATCAAAAAGTTGAGCGGGCGCGTTTCACAGCTGCACCTGAAGGACCTCAAGAAGGGGCTCGAACTTCCCATCTACGACGGCATGCCCAAAGAAGCCTTCAAGGAACTGGGCAATGGCATGATCCCCATGGAACCCATCATCGAAGCAGGCAAGGCCGCCGGGGTGGTTCATTGCCATATCGAGCAAGACCACTCGCCGAACCCGCTCAAGAGCGTCACGGAAAGCGTTGCTTACTTGAAGACTTTGTAAGCCGCACTAGCCGAAAGCTTCGCTATTGGTGTCACAACCTCGTCAGCCGTAACCCCGACGAAAGGTTCGGCCATGGCCTTCTTCTCCAATTAGAAAAAGTGGTTACCTCCACCTCTACCTCCCTGCCCCTTTTTGCTGAGCATCTCTAATTTGGCAAGCACCAGTGAAAATAAAAATGGAAAAGAGACGAACTGATGTCAGTGCTAAAAAAATAATCATCAATGGAACACGGACATCAGGAAAAGTTTCATCCCAAAACAAGTCCTTTAGTGGAGTGGACACCTTTTAGGTCAGGTCAAAAGCTCTATCCACTTCGTCGCACAAACATCAAAAGTCCACCACAGGATAAAAAGAGAGCCCACTCCAGTTCCAGCGGTGAAAGCGTTGTAGAGATTCGAAAAATTCGATCCATCCTCATCGACACGGTTGATGTCATTGCCGCCAAAGGAACTGTTATTGATCACGCTAAAGTAAACAGTAACCGCTTAAACCGAGAACATGAGAAGAAGAGCAAGTGCGATTGGAATTGATAGATTCATCACCCTAAAGCACGCAAAGATTTAGGGGATATTACAGCGAAACTAAGATTTTCTTCGAATTACTTCACGGTCATCCCCGGGTTGGCCTCAATTACCTTTCCATCAGAAAAAGTCACCTCCATCGGTGCCTTCCCGAAATTAAAAGCGGCGTAAGTTTTTTTGCCCTCCTTCAAGAAAACATTCGTGAACGGATAATCCGATATCACCGCCGCATCATTGCGCCCCAGTCGATCAAGCGTGTGTATCCAGTGATCCATAAAGGCATGCGTGTTTCCTCCTTCGAGTGAGCAGTCCGGCGTCGCCGTGAGATAATCCACCCCCACTTTTGGGTCATTGAGCGCGCCCAACATCACCACCAAATCGCCCCAGCCATTGTTGTAATCCGCGCCGCCTTTTCGCTTAGAAACAATCATGTCGTGATTCTTCTTCACATAGTTCGGATGCCGCCCCATGTAGATCGATGCCGGTGTAAAGGGCAGCCAGTTAATCCCGTGAATACAATCGATGTCTGCCGAGAACCAAGTCGCAAAAGCACCCTTACCTCCCCAAATCATCCCCAACGCCACGTTTGGAAAGTCCTTCGGAAAGTTCGTCCCTGAGACATCGAACCAATATTCCTCCACCGCAGTCCGCTCAGTGTTAAAGAGGAAGGTTCCCAAATCGCGGAGGTCTTTGTCACCCGTAACCTCGCCCCAAAGCATCAAGCCATACCAGGCATTGAGTGATTCTGATGACGACTCCTGATTGTTCCCGTCGCCAAACTTCGCATGCCCCGAGGCCCACGAATGCCCCGCATAAAGATCAAAGCATCGGATGTAAGGAAACATCGCGTCCTTCCGATTCGACGACGCGATATCGCGAATGATCAACTTCATCATGGGACTCCACCTCTTCGCCCACGCCGGATCAAGCCGCGCCACTTCCGCCGCTGCTCGAATGAAATAACCGTAGTGGAAATGGTGATCGTTCAATTGGTCATCACTCCCATAAGACGCCCCACTCCCAATCAAGGTCCCCCACGCCTTATTGTAATAGAAAAGCGGAGCAGCTTCACCGGTCGAAGCCGTTAACCAATTCTCCAACCGACTTTGAATCTCCCCCACAAAACGATCCTGCAATCCTTTCTCCCCCGTAATTTCCGCAATCCCGCTCAGCGTCGCAAGCTTGCCGAGATGCTTTCCTTCCCAATAAGTATCTGCAAATTCATCCTTTATCGGTCCGGCCTCCTTTTTGAGATTGGCCACCATCCGCTCACGACTCGCGATCCCTTCCTTTGGCAACATCGGGAGTAAGCCCTGCACCGGAACTAAAGTGGAAAACTCCTCTCCCGAAAAAAGCTTCATCTCACCCCGCACCGACTTGTAACTCATCCCCGTGAGCGCCGCCTTGGAATATTTCCAATGATGGGGATAGAGCGCCATGAGGGTCCCTGAACCCGATCCCTCCATCGCCTTGGTAACCACGTGATATTCCGTCGTCACCTGGCCCTTGCCCACCTTAGTCTGCACCAGGGTATCAACAACATGCAGATGCGCATGCTTCGCAAAAAGTTTCAGCGTCTTCTCATTCCCCTCCGGCAACAAGGCCACCGAGAAATACGATTTCCCCTTTTTATTTTTCACCATCGTCCCATCGAGCCCGGTCCACTTCGACCCCTTCGCGCCGAACAAACCATAATGACTCCCGCGCACCGTCAACCCGATTATCGAGTCGCCTTCTTTCCCCGACCAAACAATCGGCTTATGCGCCATCGTCAACTGCACCTCGCCGCCTTGCACCTCACCAAAAACAAAGGGACTGCCATGTCCATAGCTCGTCCGCAAGATCGCGTCCCCCGCTGCAAACTCCGCCGTGATCATCCAATCCGAATAATCCGCCAAGCGCGCATCAGGAAACTCCGCCATCGCCGAATGCCCGATCGAAAAGTCGCCCCCTTTCGAAACGCCACCGCCCATGATATTACCCGAGCTCCCATCAATTCCTCCTCCCGGATAACTCACTCCCAAGCCCGCTTCGTGACACACCATACCCAGGGGATGCGGAAACATGTTCTGCGAAAATTTCTCCCAAACCAGCGAACTCCACCACTGATTTGTCGGCACTGGGCCCGTCAAATCCTTCGTCCGGTAAATCGCCTCGGCCACCGGCAAAGCCGCAATCTTTTCGGGCCGCACCGTCGTGTAACTCCCCGCACCCACCGGCACAATCTCTCCCAAGGAAAAAACCGGATTCAAAACGATCCCCAAGCCAACCAAACTAAAAAACTTCCTCATGGGGATCGAAACTAAGCCCAAATCCGATGAAGTAAATTGCGTTATTTTGCACAAATCAAAAAACGTAATCAATTTACAAAATTCCTCTATTTTCCCGCCAAAACCCTGGCCCTCGATGATCACGAACCCAAAGCATTCCGCGTTCGCGCCACGAGATCGGTATCTTTTTTGCCAGAACCTTGAAGCCAAAAGACACTTCCTGCCAAAAAGCGATTTCTCATCTTGGGGGAAATGCTCTCGTAATCCTCCAGGACAGCGGAACTGAATTTATAATCATGCGAGCCCGTTCCCTTAAGGTAGATCAGGCGCTGGGCTTCCTTCATGAAGGGTTTGGGATCTTTCGTCGCATTGAGATAGGCGAGAGCTTTCTTGGCCGCCAGCTCCTTGTTTCCGCTGATTTCGGCGAAAATTTCATCGATACCGGGAACTCCGTCAACCGGCTCAAATTGATCAATCGCCACCCCCTCTTTGACTCCGCCACGATCACGGAACATCGTGAGGAAAGCGGCATTCTGAAGGAGGAGGAATCTCCGCGTTTCATCATTGAAGGTGTGCTGATGCGCATAGTGCAGCGCATTCGTAGTGGTGCTGGCGTGAAGGGAAACGATTCCCGGCCGACGCATGAGCATCTCGGAGGCATGTTGGAAAATTCCATCCCAGATGGACTGCGGTGAAATCTTATTATTGAGAAGCTCAACAACCTTTCGACTCGCATCCTCCCATGTCCCTTCCCGGAGTACGGAAAGCATCTCGCTGGTCGCTTCTTTTTTTACCACGCCCCCTTGCCAGTCGCCTCGGATCGTTTTTAATATTTTTTCGTTCAATCGACCGGGAAGGTCTGCCTCGTGGCTGCTTTCACCGGGGTTGCTCCCACTGTGCTGCAACAAGGCATATCCAAGGGAGCGGAGAACGGGTTCGGAATGGTTCCACCCAATCGCTTGCAGAGTCCTCCAGCTGTTGGCGACGAAGATCGCCTTATGTCCAATGTCGCGGAAATCTCTCGCTCCATATTTTGCGAAGAGATCGAACACTTCCTGAGCACCTGCCGCCCGGGCCAACCCTGCCGTCGCGGCATCAACTTTCGCTTCGTCCCAGCGATCCATTCCTTCCGCAAAAAGCTCACGGGCTTTCCCGGATGAGGGAACCTCACTCTCTTTGACCGAAGCCATCGTCCAATCTCCCTCTTGCACATCCCGGGCCTGGGAAGATTTAAAGTAATCGAGCGCCCAAAAGATGGGGAGCCAGCGATCGGAGTCCGGAGAATTCACACTCGCAAGGTGAGCTGAATTCACCACCAAGACGGCATGGAATTTGAATCCCACCGGACGGGGCTGGATGTTTCTTACCCCTGCCAGAAGAAGGGCACTGAGAATTTCACGGTAGGTCGTTCCCTTCTTAATGCGTCCGGCAACCTCTTCCAGAAGCCGCTCACGGGGGGTCTCCTCCAGCAGCCGAATGAGAGGTTCGATCTCGGGACGAAACTGAACCTGATTGGGATCCAGCTTTACATCCTCGGCTCCGAGCAAGGGAATCTTTGAGAGAAATCCCAGCGCTCCGGTAGCCGCGCCAGTTTGGAGAAGGTGCCGACGCGATGGATGATAATTCACCTCAAAAGGTTAGCGTGATCTGCAGCCTAAGTCCCGCATGAAAATCATCTCTCACTCACTCAGCCGGGGCGATTACCCGGCAGAGCAATGGGAGCTCATTGTGAAGAGCATTTTCAAAAGGAACTCAAACACCGCACCTGCGGCGAAGATCATGTGAAATGGCCAGCTCACAACGGGGACAAAGATTACAGATCGCCCTCGTCATCAATGACTTCCAAAAGATTGAAAAATAGTAGCTTTTTTACCCTCCCCATAAGAGCCGTCGCCATCTACTGTGATTGTCTATGAAGGTAATTCTCCTCCTGACTATCGGCGCAATTGTTCCGCTCTTGGCCCAACAACTTTCGATACATCAATCAGACCGTGGGATTGAACTCACCTGGCCTCACAATTTCCCTCCATCTTCCGGCGTTTCTTCCATTCTTGAAAGTCGCATCCTCTCATCGCCGGATCTCTACAAATGGGTTGAAGAAGAGGCCCTGACACTCAATGACTCAAGCGGAGGAGGGGAGTCGATCCTCAGGCTGACTCCCGGCGAGACTTCCCGCTTCTTCCGCCTGGAACAAGAGCTGAAATACGCTCATCGCACCGACTCCTCCGCCCCCCCGGCTTCTTATCAGCGTCAGTTCCTCAATGCGATGGAGGGATATCGCGCCGCTCCCTCCCCGCAAGATCCCGCTTGTCTTCCCGCCATCGAATGGGACCCGACCGTGGCCAATTACTGGACCGAATTCGATACCACGCCGGAGGAGCACAATGCCAACCTTGCTGTAAATGACCCTGAAAGGCGCAGCACGGATTTTTCACTCAATGAAGCCGAAACCATTAAGTTTAAGAAAAACGGCTTCGTCGTCTCTCCCCGAATCAACCGAAATTTAGGCGGCCGGAGTGGATCCGCACTCCCGGTCGATTATTACTACAAGCTATGGGCGGATGATCTCCCCGTCTTCATCTCATCCGACTCCGTTCTGGATGCCTGGCACACCACCTTCCTTGGGATGCTCGAGGAAGTGGAGGAACTCATTCTCTACCCCTCACTCAGAAATTTCATGGGCGACCTCTCCAATCTTTCCGAACTCGAGGCCTCATGGAAAAACGATGAATCACCCGGAGCGGATCATGTCCGACAGGCCATCGCTGATCTCAACCTCTACCTCGGCACCGCTCAGCTGCTTTTAAAAGGATACAACGACAGCCCTCCATCTGGCGATGAGTCTTCACCCATGCACTGGTTTCAAGCTGCCCAAGCTCATAGCGGGGTGGCTAAAACGGGTCTCTATGGAGATGATAGGCGCTATGAAGACATGACCCTCTTCACCCCTCGAGGTCACTATGCCAATTCGCAGGTCCTAACGGCCTACTTCCAGGGATTCCTATGGTTGAGCCGGGCCCAATTTCAAATGGGATACGCAACCGCCACTCCTCAAAGCGACCGTGAACTCAGAGCAGCCATCCTTCTTGCTCTGCAAGTCCGCGATCAAAATCTGATGCCACAATGGGAGGAATTGGAATCCTTCCTGCAATCCCTCGCCGGACAATCCGACGCGATGACCGTGGCCGAAATGGCGGCCCTGCTTGAGTCGCTTTCCCTCGATGACCCGGCGGATCTTGCCTCCGATGTCCATCTTGCCACCATCCGGACTGCTCTCCTTGCGACGAATTATGGCGCGCAGGAAATCGATGGCGGCACTATCGATCCCGGCTGCAATCCCATCGACTTTGTCCTGCCACGAGCACTCTCGTTGTTTGGTCAGCGCTGGACTCCCGACGCGTGGACTTTCCAAAATGTCGTCTTCCCAAAAGTAAAAGAGAATGGAAATTCAATCGCTCGCCGAATTCCCTCCGGACTCGATGTCGCCTACGCCACTTTGGGAAATGACACCGCCCTCCCCATCCTCACTGATCGCATGGCATCCCAAGAAGGAATCCCCTTTCGAGACGGATACGATTATCGGGAGAATCTCGCTTCCGTTCGCTCGGTTTTTGATGCCCAGGAAGACGGATTTTGGACCGAACACACCTATGGTTCGTGGCTCTACGCCCTCCGGGGACTCTCGCAGCCCGTTCCCGCCACCGCACCAGATACCTTCCGCACGACCGCCTGGAAACACCGCGTCATGAGCACCCAACTCATGTCATGGACCCAACTGCGGCACGACACGTTGCTCTACGCCGAGCAAAGCTTCACCCCGCCTGCTATATGTGAATTCCCGGACGGCTACGTCGATCCCTACCCGGAACTCTGGAAGCGTCTTTCCGAAATGGCTCTGCAATATCGAAATCTCCTCGCTCCCCTCAATCTCAGTGGCGAATTTTTCGTGGCCCCCAGACTACCCCCCTGGGATGGCCCCCTCTTTCCACTACGCGACTGGAACAGTCTGGTAGGTTTACCAGGAGGGATCCCTATTGATCGAGGAAGCAGAATCGCGGAAATGACCACCCACCTGGAGAACTTTTCAAATCGCTGTCTTACTCTGGAGGGCATCGCCAGACAGCAATTGGCCGGACTTCCACATACGCCTGAAATGCATGAGTTCGTTAAAGATACCGTGGAAACCTTCAGCAGTGAAAGCTGTGCAGGAATTCGCCAATACACCGGGTGGTTTCCCAACCTCTACTTCGAAACCGCCTTTTCAAGTCCCGAGGAGCACCCGTCGGCTCTGTGGAATCCCGTCGTGGTCGACGTTCATACCGATAGCGAAAGCGACTGCCACGGCAATCCGGGAGCTATCCTCCACGAAGGAACCGGCCAAGCTCAATTCATCCTCGTTGCCGTGAAGCACGCCGATGGAACTACCTGTGTTTACGGAGGACCGACCATGAGTCATTTTGAGTTTTTGGAGGACCGGGAAACCCGACTCAACGATTCTCAATGGAAACAGCGACTTCAAACTGGAAATGCCCCCGCACCCGCCGACTGGAAGCTCGATTTTCTCGTGCCTGGGCCAAATTAGACTCACTCCGGAACTCTTCGGCTTGGGAGAACCCATCGACGACACCAGCCTCTCTTATCGCTCTTCGTCGCCCATCTTTAACACTTTCCGTTCCTTCAAATCATATTTGCCGCCCTTTCTCACCGTTATCCACTTCTTTTCGTCAGGAGTGTCCTCCGTCCACGATTTAGGATCATAAACCAGAACCGCTCCCTTGTCCTTGCCGATAACTTCGAATTGATCGCCTTTCACGACAATCGCAACGTCTTCGTCAATCCCGATCCCAAGAAGTTCGGCACGATCAAATTCCTTGCGCATCTTCTTTTCCGGATCTGTCAAAACCTTCAGAAGATCCATTTCTCGTCCACGGGCCACGACGTGCTGGTCGATTGCCGTGTTTCGCATGAATCCAAATCCCCGCTGCACATCGCCTACCATGATGGTGTTTCCACTCGAATCTCCACGCGCGAGAAAGGACCCTTGAATGGTTGCTCCCGCTGATGATCCTCCAATCACTCCGCCCCGATCGAGGACCTTGTGAAACTCCTTCTCGGTTCGCGTTCCGCCATAGGCCTTTGTGAAACGCCATTGTCGACCTCCACCGAACCAGACTCCGGTCGCCCTCGTGAGTGGTTTTACGAATTCTTCTGTCTCCGCTTCCTTCCGGTCATGAGTATGGAGAATCGTGACCGCCGCAACCCCCATCTGCTTGGCCAATTGAACCGACCACGAGCGCTCGTAGTTATAATCTGGATCACTTGAAGCAGCGGTCGGGACGATGACAATGCGCGCTTTTTCTCCTCCGGCCAGCTCGACGAGCTTCTTGAAGATCTGCGGGAAAGTCTGATCCCGACCGCCTCCTCCCATGATGACCAAGGCTCCCTTTCGGGGACCCACAATTGTGTCCCTGAGATTTTCGGCGGAGGAAGGAAAGGCCAGAAAGAGGCTGACAATAAGAATCAAGAAAGGTGACTTGCTCATAATTGACCAAGATCCGGTAAGGAGTAGCTCCTTGCAATCATTCTTCTGCCGGGACCCGGAAAAAGAGGGGCTTTCTTTCAAGTTCGGTCAGAGGAAGAGTTCGACCCCCGTGATCCATCAAGCTTCTGTCTAATTTTAGTGAATTTGGATGCCTTTCATAAAATATCGACTTCTCCCATTCTGCACGACCAACTTCCACGATTCATCCTTCACTCTTCACCATTCACCCATCACTCTTTCCCCATGCGCTCACGCAACCTCCTCGCCCTCGCCCTGGCCCCCCTCATCGCATTCCCGCTCATCTACTCCTCCGCCCGGGAATCCCCGGAACCCGAACTCAAAATCCAGGCCTTCACCAACGCCACCATCTACCCAGTCTCTTCGCCTAAGATCGAAAACGCCACTCTCCTCCTTAAAGGCGACACCATCATCGCCGTCGGACCTTCCGATCAGATCAACATCCCCGCAGATGCCCAACGCATCGACGCCACCGGAAAGACCATCATCCCCGGCCTCATCTGCACCCACTCCCACATCGGCTCGGTTTCCGGTGCCGACTCCTCCTCGCCCATCCAGCCCGAAGTCCGCGTCCTCGACTCCATCGACGTCCGGGACACCTCTATCAACAAGGCCCGCGCCGGCGGCATCACCACTGTCAACCTCATGTCCGGCTCCGGCCACCTCCTCTCCGGCCAGACCCTCTACCTCAAACTCCGCGAAGGAAACACCGTCGAAGACCTCTCCATCAAACTCCCCGATGGCTCCCTCGCCTACGGCGTAAAAATGGCGAACGGCACCAACTCCATCCGCGATAACGGCCCTTTCCCCGGCACCCGCGCCAAATCCGCCGCCCTCGTCCGCCAAAAATTCCTCGAAGCGCAAGTCTACCAAAAAAAGCGCGCCAAGCACCTCGAGGAAAACGATCTCGAAAAAACCTTCGAGCGCGACCTCGCCTTCGAAACCCTCGCCGACATTCTCGATCGCAAGCGCACCGTCCACCACCACACCCACCGCCACGATGACATCCTCACCGTCCTTCGCCTAAAAGAAGAATTCGGCTTCAAAGTCGTCCTCCACCACGTCTCCGAAGCATGGAAAGTCGCCGATGAAATCGCCGCCGCCAACGTCCCCTGCTCCCTCATCTTCCTCGACTCCCCCGGTGGAAAACTCGAAGCCCGCGACTTCGAATGGCGCAACGGAGTCGAGCTCGAAAAACGCGGCGTCCTCACAGCCCTCCACACCGATGACCCCATCAACGACTCCCGCTGGTTCCTCCGCAATGCCGCCATCGGCGTCCGCGCCGGCATGTCTCGCCAAAAATCCCTCGAAGCACTCACCCTCTCCGGCGCCAAGATACTCGACCTCGACAAATCCGTCGGCTCCCTCGAACCCGGCAAGCAAGCCGACTTCGTCCTCCTCTCCGGCGACCCCTTCTCCATCTACACCCGCATCCTCGAAACCCACATCGAAGGAAAACAAGTCTTCGACCTCGAAGACCCCCAGGACCGCCTCTTCGCCGAGGGCGGCTACGGCGCCGGCCACAACCGCCAAGCCACCGGCTGCTGCTTCTACCGCTAACCCCCCTCAACCAAGCCCCAGTTCGTAGTGTAGCCTTTAGGCGAACATCCTCAACCAAGCCCTTCAAAGTTGAACGTTCAGCGTTGGACGTTGAACGTTCAAAAAGCCCCCCTTCCTCATCATGATAAAATTTCTCCTAATCGCTCTCCTCAGCCTCACCGCCGCCCACGGCCAGATCGCCGTCAAAGCCGATCTTCTCTTCACCATGACCGGCGACCTCAAGCCGATCAAAAACGCCATCATCCTCTGCGGTCCAGATGGCACCATCCAAGCCGTCGGCACCGACATCCAAATCCCCGAGGACTACCAAATCCTCACCGCAAAAGTCGCCACCCCCGGCATCATCGATGCCCACTCCACTGTCGGCCTCTCCGGAATCCTCAACTCGCCCAAGCACGACCAGGAACAGCTCGATAAATCCGCACCCATCCAGCCCGAGCTCCGCGCCATCGACGCCTACAACGGCCGCGACCCGCTCGTAAAGTGGCTCCGCGACCTCGGCGTCACCACCGTCCACACCGGCCATGCTCCCGGCACTCTTATCTCCGGCCAGCTTATGGTGGTGAAAACCAACGTTCCCTCCATCACCTCGATGAAGGACACCCTGATTCCCGCCTCCGCGATCGCCTCCACGATTGGCTCCAAAGCGCTCAGCAAATCTCCCGGCACCCGCTCCAAAGCAATCGCCATGCTCCGTGCCGAATTTTTGAAGGCCCAAGCTCGTAGTCTCAAAATTAAAGCCGCAAAAAACGATCCTGAAAAAGAGGCCCCGGATGCGAACCTCAAGCTCGATACCCTCGTCGATATTCTTACCAAAAAGATCCCGCTCTTGATCAACGCCCACCGCCACCAAGACATCGCCGCCGCCCTCCGCCTTCGCGAAGAATTCGGCTTCGACCTCATCCTCGATGGCGCCGCCGAGGCCTACCTTCTCCTTGACGAAATTAAAGCCGCCAAGATCCCCGTCATCGTCCATCCCACCATGGGCCGTCCCTTCGGTGACATGGAGAACATGACCTTCACCCTCGCCGCCCAACTTCACAAAGCAGGCATCCCCTTCGCCTTCCAGTCCGGCTACGAAACCTACGTCCCCAAAACCCGCGTCGTCCACTTCGAAGCGGCGATGGCCGCCGCCTACGGCCTCCCGCAGGAAGCCGCCCTCGCCGCCTGCACCATCAACGCCGCCAAAATCCTCGGCCTCGCCGATAAGATCGGCTCCCTAGAAAAAGGAAAACACGCCGACCTCGCCCTCTTCGATGGCGACCCCCTCGAAACCACCACTCACACCACCCACGTTATCATCAACGGCAAGCTCGTCTCTTCGACAGCGAAGTAGATAATTTCCAGGAAATCAGCACAGCTTTGCGCTACTGCTTGTAATCCCGCCCCATCAGACGGTTCAACACGCCACCTTGCCAATCGTGGAGTTGCTTCGACAACTGCTCAACGATGTCAGGATGCGCTTCAGCAAGAGTGTTTCTCTCACCGAGATCTTTCTTCAAGTCGAAGAGATCGCCCCCCCCTTCCACTTATTGCTCTTACAATAAGAAGGTTGCGCTAAAAAAGGATAGAGATAGAGATCTCTCCTGCCTCAAGGAGATATCGGATAGCTTCACCTCATAATTACTGATTCTGTCTCCCCTCCCCCCCCGATATTCAACGGGAAAATCAGACGGAACCGAACCGTGGCTCCGTGGCTTTGCCAAAACCCAGTCTTCTATAGCTGATTCACTAAATAGGAAGAATCGAAGTTTTTCACCCTATTTTATTTCCTCTCTCAACGGTTCATCGACGATGAATGCTTCCGGAAATTCTGCGGCCTCCGCCCCACCCCGACTCCGCAAGCGCTCCACCTTCTGCGTGCCCTTTCGGGGATTCATAGGAATGTCCATCCCGCCGAGTTCGGCCATTTTTTTATAGAGAGCCCTTTCCATCTGCATGCGAACCTTTGCAAAGGCAGGATCATGGAGGAGGTTGTTTTGCTCCATCGAATCTGTCTGAATATCAAACAGCTCATCGGTGTCGTAGACTCCGTAGTAGGTCGTGAACTTGTATTGATCTCCGCGCAGCGAGAAATGTGTCGGGGTCATTGGATAGTTCGGCTCCCAATAGTAAACGTAGAGAAAGTAGTCCCGCCACGGGATCTCGTGTCCGAGCGCGAGGGGCAGGAAGCTTTGCCCGTCCATGTGAGCGGGCTTTTTCAGTCCCATGGCTTCCATCACGGTGGGAGCGATGTCGATGTTGGCGACGACCTCCTCGACCACTTTGCCGCCGTCGATCAACTCTGGACACTGCATGAGCATGGGGACACGACTTGAAGTCTCATAGGCGACTCGCTTATCAATTAAGCCATGTTCGCCGAACATGTAACCGTTATCGCCCATGTAGATCACGAGTGTTTCGTCATAGATGCCCATCTTCTTGAGCTGGTCCGTCACCGCCCCGATGCTGTCATCGACCGAGCGCAGCGCTTCGCAATAGCTCTTGTAGATTTCTTCGACGCTTGATTTCGTGTGGAGCGGGAAATCCATGCCATGCCAGCTGTTTCGCTGATCGAGAAGCCAACGCGGACGGTTCTTCTGATTCCCGGCTTGCAGTTCGCTGGAGGCAGGAAGCGTGAAGGGCTTTTCCTCCAACGACCCGTCATATTTCGGCTCCGGTGTGAATGGTCCGTGCACTGCTTTGTGGGAGAGATAGAGAAAGAACGGCTCCTTGCTGTCTTTTTGATCCTCGAGGAATTCAACCGCGTAGCGACTCAGCAAAGTCGTGATGTAGCCGTCCTGCGGCACGTTTTCGCCGTTCACATTGATGGTGTAGTTATCGTTGGGAGGGTAGTATTTTCCCTGCCCCTTGAAGCTGACCCAATAGTCGAAGCCTGGCCGCGGATCATCTTTCGAACTCCCCATGTGCCACTTCCCAATGAAGCCGGTTTTATATCCTGCCTTCTGCAAATACTGCGGGAAAAACAAAGTACCTTCTGGAACAAGCCTCTGATTATCGATTACTCGGTGACGAAAAGTGTAGAGACCTGTCAGGATCGATGCACGACTGGGCGAGCAGAGCGAAGTCGTGACAAAAGCATTTTTGAGGTGAACCCCCTCCTTCGCCATCGCATCCATGCTAGGAGTCACCGCGATCGGATGACCCATGAAGCTCATCGCGTCGTAGCGGTGGTCGTCGGAAAGGATGAATACGACATTACGGGGCTTCGCGTCGGAGATTTTCTCTAGAGTGACCGAGTCAGGCACAGGAACGACTTCGGCGACAGTTATGCCCGTTGTTGCAGCCAGCGCTACCGCGCCAAAAGCAGAAAGAAGGAGGGTGTTTTTCTTCATCATTTGAAACTTCAAGGTTTTCTAACGGCAGGGGTTTTTAGCAGAAACGTTTTTCGGTCCTTCATGACGGAGCGATAGCGATCTAGGGTCTCGTGGAACCTATTGTCGAGTGCCTCATTTGCTGTAGGGGGCAGAGTTTCCCTATGCCCCAATCCAAACCCGGGCGAAAGCGACAGGCTCGCTATGAGGAATTGTCTTCGGTCGGAAAGCGCTGATTGACTAGGCATAATGAAATAGAAGTGGATTAGTAAGTTGTCACCTTCAACGACATTTACAGAATGCGTCGCTACCCACAATGACGAGATCTTGTCAGAAGTCGTAACTCTCACTCCTTCGAGTTCGCCGCCTTGTCCATCGTTTCGACCACCGTTTCGGTGAGGGCCTGGATTTCGTCCTCGCTATAGTCCTTGGCTCTCAATTGATAAATCTTGCTATTGGCAGTTTCGACGTATCCCGTGAAGGCGGGCTTCTCGATGAGCTGCTGATCAAAGATTCCCTTGTTTCCCCCGTGGCTCCCGTTGATATCCGGGTTGTCATACAGGGTGGCGCATCCCGCTAAACCGACAATCTGAGGGAATGCGAGGATGCGTTCGAGCAGCGCTTCATAGACCTGACCCCGGTATTCCTGAGAGTGGTAATAGGGATACCGATTCTTTCCGCGCTGAAGGAGGCGTCCCGGCTTGTTGAGATCGACTTTTCCGAGGAATTGATCGCCGTGATAGATGGGTTTTCCGGTTCGTTGGTAGATTTCGTCTGCTTTCAGCACACCGGCATCGTAGTTGAAACTACCGTCGGCGTAATACTCCGGAACGATATGGTGCTGGGGGGAAAGCACATCGAGAGAAGGGGCGATGGCATCATACATCTGCAGGTTCATGTTGTAGGTCTTGAAGTAGAAACCGAGGATCAAGTGGTCGGGGTCGGCTTCGCGGACATGGCGATGAGCCACTTCGTGAACCTTCGCTATCACCGTGCAGATGAGCCGGTTGAAATCCCGCTTGCGTGGAGTTTCAACCGTTTCACCGGGCCACGGATTCAGCTCGTCCTCGTAGCTAATATCGGTGCAGGCCAGAATGTCGTCGAAGTGATTGTAACTCTTGTCATAAGTCTCATTGAATGCAGCGATGTCATTTTCGTAGAGAGCCTTGTAGGTATCGACCAGTGCGCCTTTCCCGGGGCTGAGGGAGTCCTTCGAGAGCAGGTGATTGATCCATTTATTCGGAATTTGGAATGGATTGAATCCGTAACTGTAACCAAGCAGGAAGGGATCTCCCTTTTTTAGGGCACAAGCTTTCCTCACATTCGTTCGGCACATAGCATCGTATTCCGGTGAGAAAGGATCCGGACGAAAGAAATCTGAATGCTTGTAGGTGTTTCCGTGCGGGATCCCCAAATTAACCGTGTGAGTGTAAGCGATGCCATTTTGCTGAGCGACAAGCTGCGCTTGACCGCTGAGAACACTCAGGGAATTGAAGCCCACTTCCTTCATTCCGCGAAAAGCCGAGTCGTAGTAGGCCTCAAGAGAATCAAACTGCTCGAGGATACCGGGAAACGCCTGAGTGTGGGTGAGGCCCACAGGAAAGAATCCGAAGCCATTCGCATCGATGAACCACCACTTACCGTCAATTTCCTGCATGCCGATGAAGCCGGTCGCCTCTGTTTTCACTTCATTGAACTTGCTGAAAATCGGACCTGCTTTCGAAGCATTGCCCGGTGACTTTCGCGCCTGAGGTTTCTTTCCATTGGAGCGTCTCAGTAATTGCTTCGTGGAATACACGTTCTTGAGAGTCCCTGCCTGCTCGTGCCACTCCACTGCCTTAGAATTGGCAATGCGAGCCTGTGACAGTGCCTCTTCGATCGGCTTGCCGAAGGGATCAAAATAGCCGGTTTGCTGCTTGCCGGTGTCGTCGGCTGTTCCTTCCCATGTTTCGAGGTAGCCGCAGGTCTGCCATCCAAGCATGAAAGGCAGGTTCAAGACGCCTCGGAGATAGGTCGCATACTGTTGGCCTTTCTCTTCGGCGGTGCTGACCTTAATGCCC
>ENA-OSJC01001831-OSJC01001831.1-marine-metagenome-genome-assembly--contig:-NODE-1831-length-16730-cov-5.600252_pt1 | contig 16730 bp, 11 predicted proteins | sample MGYA00237885_ERZ534234 | MGnify/ENA primary metagenome ERZ534234 (study PRJEB26413, sample SAMN06343907) | marine metagenome | isolation source: coastal waters | place: Atlantic Ocean: West Antarctic... | reverse complement strand
TAGCATTAAGATGTATTTCTGTAGCATCTAAAATAGCGGTTAGCTCATTCGTCCGCCATTGGTTGTTTTTGAGGAACAGGTTTCCCGAAACCTCCGTTAATTTAATATCTGTACGAGCTAAACTTAAGGTATTTTTATCAAAAGTAGCTCTGCCAGCAATATCTTTTTTCCCTCCACTGAAAAGAGGGACAGTCATGTCTAGGTGTAGCGTGATATCGTCCTCTAATATGAATTGCGTAATTTGCTTCGCCTGGGTCTTTAGTAATGGACTTGCTAGGACTAGCTCAGATGGAAAGGTACCGGGAGCAGTCGCTCTACCACTGATGCTTACAAATTTTTCTTTATTAAAGAGTTGCTTGGAGTTAACGTTGGCGTTTGATATTGAGGCTTCGCCGATAGTCCCTTCATTAATGAGAAAATAAAGATTGTCTTCCCGCAGAGCTATGTGCCCATTTACTTCACGTGCTAAAGGCCAGAGTGGGGCATATTCCAACGTCGATTTGCTGACTTTGAAATCAGCGACGAGCGTGCCTTCAGAGTTTCTAAATGGAAAATTTTTCGTTGGCCCTCGAAAAGCTATCATCCCTTCGGTCAACTGCCCTTTATGGAACAAGTTCCGCATCCAGGTTTCACCTTTGCGAGAGAGTATTTTCACAGGTAATAGGCTGCTAAGGCTTTGAGCGTCAATCTTAGGCAAGGAGACGCCAACGTCGAGATAAGCCTCATTGGAGAGTACGTTCTTGTACCGACCAGAGATATGAAAGGCTGAATTGTTTAATTTACCGGAAATACTAGGTACTGAAATACTCCAGTTACCTTTTTCGTTTTTCTCCCAATTGAGGGAGCCTTCAAGACTGTTGAATTCTAAAGGGCTATCAAGATTATGATGTTCGTCGAGAGAGAAATCCGTCTTCAATAGTATTAGTTTCCCTTCAACCTGGCTTATTTTCGCAACTCCTGAAAAGCCGTTTAAAGCCGGATATTTATCAGTTCCTCTAGTGGATAAATTTTTTACACCGAGGTTTATAGCAAAGGCGGAGTCCGTGCCATCAGGATAATAATGACCTATTATGTTTTCCATTGAACCTTGCGGACGGACAGTTTCCAGCAGTTTTTGGGCTTCAAGGGGCACGGCGCCTGAGAGACGAGCCAAGTACATCGCTATCGCAATGTCAAACTGCTTAGCTGAGAACTCGATTTCTTTATCAAGTAGGGGATCTTGCTTCCACACTAAATTGATTGCGTTTTGCATTTTCAGCGAAGAGATATGTGGCACCGATAAGTGTCTTATATCGAGCTTCCAAGTCGATCCTGTGGAGCTAACCGCGCCTTCAATAGCGATAGGATTTTCTGAATTGATGGCAGAAGACGGTCCTCGAAAAGCAAAGTCAAAAGTTTTCAAAGTTGAATCTTCCCAGACACCTTTCCCACTGAAGTCTGCTATCGGCACTTCATCAAGATCCAATGGCTGATTTAATATCGTAAGTACGTTCCTTAAATTTAGATTTTCAGCTTTGACCAACACCTCTATGTTTTCTACTCCATCCGCTATCGTAGAGTCAGATTCCATAGAGAATTCGAAATGTTGTCCTAATTCTTTTGGTAACTGGGCGGAGCCGAATATTTCATGGCCTTTATTATGAGCGCTCGTTGCTGTGAGATTGGTAAGCAAGACATCTTGTTGAGTCGACTTATCTTCAAATTGAAGAGTCACGTCAATCAGGCTGAATACTTTTTGCGAAAGCAACCAGGTGAAAATTGGAAATTTAGGAGGAGGCATTCCCCTCACTGATATTTTACCTACTTCATCTCGAATCAAACTGATGTTGAGTTTTTCAAAGGTTATTTTTTTAGCAGTAAGCTCGCGGTTAATTAAACTTTGAATAGGTGACACTTCAATTCTTACTATGGGAAAGTGAATCAGCGTGGTGCCGTTCGGCTTGTCCAAGATATTCAGTTTTTGCGCTGTTAACGTAGGCGCCCATCCTGTCCAACTGTATCGGACATTTTGGATTGAGGCAGGTCTGCCAGAGAAAGCGGTTAAATGGTCTGAGAAGAAATCGGTGTCGAGTTTGCTGAGGGGGAGTAAAATGCGCGTAATAACAGCCGCGAACCCAACTACTATTATGAAATATGCTAACGCCCTAGGAATCTTTGCCCCAATGGCTTCTATGATTTTGAACATATGTTTTTAATCATCGCTAGGAAGCTGCCTTAATTTGCGTAAAACAAGCGCTCAGCTTGAGATGGAAAAATGTCTATTATCCATGTAACCGTTGAGATTGCGTCATGATAATGATAACAGCACTCGCCAATGCAAACCTATTTTAAAGCAGAAGCAATAGATTTTTTTGATCTTTGAGCTCCCTGAAAGATTAGAATATGATTGAGCACTAAGTAGTAATTATAATCTAGCGAAAAGTGAGCTACGCATATTGAGAAAGGGTTTCAGATGACGATTGAATCTGAGTTGCGAAAATTGCTGCCTCCTGAGCGCTGCTTGTCGTCTAATGAGGCGATGAGGCCTTACGAATGTGACGGTTTATCTGCGTACCAACAAACTCCTTTGATAGTTGTTATCCCAGCTGCTGTTGATGAGGTGGTTAAGATAGTAAACATATGTGCGGAACAATCTACCCCTCTTGTTACACGCGGCTCTGGAACCGGTCTTTCCGGTGGTGCTCTGCCATTAGCTAACGGTTGTTTGATGAGTCTGGCTAAGATGAATAAGATTCTTTCCGTTGACATTGAAAATTTGACAGCAACCTTGGAGCCGGGCGTACGCAACGCTGCGATCAGTGACGCGGTTAGTGAGCATGGTCTCTATTATGCTCCAGACCCTTCATCTCAAATCGCATGCAGTATTGGGGGAAATGTTGCTGAGAATTCTGGTGGGTTGCATTGTCTTAAATACGGTTTGACTGTCCATAATGTGCTGGAAATCAAGGTAGTGACGATTGATGGAGAGCTATTAACTATTGGGTCGCGTGCACCTGATACTTCCGGTTTAGACCTGTTAGCTTTGATGCATGGGTCTGAAGGCTTACTAGGTATTGTGGTAGAGGTTACGGTTAAGTTGTTGCCGAAGCCTGAGCAGGCACGTGTTCTTTTGGCCTCTTTTGACAGTGTGGATAATGCCAGCTCGGCTGTGGAGTCTATAATCAGCGCAGGTGTTGTTCCCGCAGGGTTGGAAATGATGGATGAGCTGTCGGTAGAAGTCGCGGAAGACTACTGTAAAGCAGGCTACCCGCTTGGGTGTGCGGCCATCTTACTATGTGAACTAGACGGCGTTGAGGCCGAAGTGACTGCGGAAATCGATCGAGTAAGTAGGTTAATGAACAGCGCCGGCGCTACCCAGCTTCGTGTCTCTGAAACGGAGGCTGAAAGGCTGTTATTTTGGAAAGGAAGGAAATCCGCATTTCCTGCTCTGGGCAGGATAGCACCTGATTACTATTGCATGGATGGCACTATTCCTCGGCGTTATTTAGGGTTTGTGTTGAATCGCATTCATGAATTGTCACTCACTTACGGGCTACGAGTTGCTAACGTTTTTCATGCGGGTGACGGTAATCTTCATCCACTAATTGCTTATGATGCCAATGTAGACACTCAACTAGAGAGCGCGGAGAGGCTGGGTACTGAGATCCTAGCATTATGCGTTGAAGTTGGGGGGACTATTACTGGTGAGCACGGTGTTGGTGTTGAAAAACTTGATGCGATGTGCATTCAGTTTTCAGATAAAGAAATCAGTCAAATGCATGCGATAAAAAAGGCTTTTGACCCTGAAAGTCTCCTAAATCCTGGCAAAGCCATACCTTCTCTTCATCGCTGCGCTGAGCTTGGAGGAATGCATGTCCACAATGGACAATTGCCTCACCCCGAAATAGAAAGATTTTAGGCATTCTCCAAGGTCTTTTTCTAATTTAAGTTTTTGTCCCTCCCACGGTCAAGGAATTGATTTTCAGAGTGGGTTGACCCACGCCTACTGGTACTGATTGACCATTTTTACCGCAGGTGCCGACTCCGCTGTCTAGCTTTAGATCGTTACCTACCATCGACACTTTAGTCAGAACATCTGGCCCATCGCCGATCAGAGTGGCGCCTTTTACTGGATTGGTGATCTTTCCATTTTCTATGAGGTAAGCTTCACTGGCGCTAAATACAAATTTACCATTTGTGATGTCCACTTGCCCCCCACCAAAGCTAACTGCGTACAGGCCTTTTTTAACACTTTTTAGAATCTCTTCCGGAGGGTGCGCGCCTGGTCGCATGTAGGTGTTAGTCATTCTTGGCATTGGTCGATGCGCATAAGATTGGCGTCTTCCATTTCCTGTGGGTGAGGAGCCCATAAGCCCTGCATTTTGGCGGTCATGAAGATACCCTCTTAGGTAGCCGTTCTCTATAAGAGTGGTGCAATTTGAAGAAGTACCTTCATCGTCAACACTGAGAGAGCCGCGACGTTCATTAAGGGTGCCATCGTCAACGACAGTGCAGCTCTCGTGTGCAATTTTTTCACCAATACGGCCAGAAAAAGCGGACGTCTTTTTCCGATTGAAGTCACCTTCTAATCCATGACCAATCGCTTCGTGAAGTAATATACCGGGCCATCCTGGGGCAAGCACTACAGTCATTTCCCCAGCAGGGGCATCCTCTGCTGATAAGTTAGTAATAGCTTGACGTAGGGCTTCGTCAGCTATTTTCTCCGCATTTCCTTCGCTTATCAGCTTTTCGTAGCTATGACGACCGCCGCCACCGAAGCTTGCCGTCTCTTTTCTCCCTTTTTCCTCGACGATGACAGTGACGTTTAACCTTACTAAAGGCCTGATATCACTCGCCAAACCTCCATCAGAAGTGGCTATAAGTACGGTAGTATATTGTCCGGAGAGACTGGCTTTGACTTCGATAACGCGTTTATCCGCCGCCCGCAGGCGACTATTTATTGAGTTTAATAAATCTACTTTTGTTTGTGCGCTCATTTGTTCTATGGGGTCTATGTTTTCATAATACGAAACCTTGTCAGTTCGAGTCTCAAGCTTGTATTCTCTGGTTTGCCCTCCGGCAACGATAGTGCGAGCAGCTTGTGCTGCGTTTTTTAGAGCGCCAAAGGTAAGATCATCGGAATATGCGAACCCAGTCTGCAAGCCGGCAACTGTGCGTAATCCGCCGCCATGTAATATCTGGTGAGCACCTTCTTTAACGATATTGTTTTCCATTAGCCATGATTCACTGCGGGTCGACTCTAAAAACACATCACTAAAGTCTACCGTGGGTCCGGAAAGCATCCCTATTATCGACTCTAAATGGTGGAGCTCCAGTCCGGTAGGGTCGAGTAGTCTAGATCGTGCGTGCTCTAGCTCGCTGTCTGTTGTTAAAGGTTTTGTCATGCTTATTTCTTCTACCTAAGAATGGCTCAAGCAGACAGTTTAATAAAAATTGCTGTTATAATCGCTAACTTATTGTATTTTTGGCTCCTAATAGAAGAATAAAACTTGTGACCACTGGATTTTCACGCATCGATCGTCTTCCTCCTTACGTCTTCAATGAAGTAAATAGTCTTAAAATGGCTGCGCGCTATAGGGGCGAGGACATAATAGACTTTGGTATGGGCAATCCCGATCAACCGACACCGCCGCATATTGTGGCAAAGCTTTGTGAAGCCGCAAATCGAGATGATACCCACAGATACTCGGTTTCTGCCGGTATTCCTCGACTTAGACGCGCTATATGTGCTTGGTATCGAAGACGATACGGTGTGGTGCTGGACGCTGAAAGCGAATCCATCGTGACCATTGGTTCCAAAGAGGGGTTGGCGCATCTAGCAATGGCGACGGTAGGTGCTGGGGACACAGTTCTAGTGCCAAATCCAGCCTACCCTATTCACCCTTACGGATTCATAATCGCTGGTGCAGAAGTTCAACATGTCCCCGTTGGAGAAAATATCGATTTCTGTGAAGAGCTTCGTAAGGCAATTAAAACTGCAGCACGGAAACCGAAGATGTTGCTTCTCAGTTTCCCAAGCAACCCAACTGCTCAGTGTGTGGAGTTACCTTTTTTTGAAGAAGTTGTTAAAATTGCTCGGGAAAATGGTATTTATGTTGTCCATGACTTGGCTTACGCTGATATTGTTTTTGACGGGTATAAGGCGCCTTCTATCATGCAGGTTGAGGGAGCACGAGAGCATTGTGTTGAATTTTTTTCCTTATCAAAAAGCTATAGTATGCCAGGTTGGCGAGTCGGCTTTATGGTAGGTAACGCTGATTTGGTTGCTGCTCTAGCCAGACTTAAATCATACTTGGATTATGGGATTTTTACTCCTATTCAGGTTGCGGCTATAGCCGCGTTGGAGGGAAGTCAGGACTGTGTGACCGAGATCAGAGACATGTATCAAACCAGGCGTGATGTGCTCTGTGAAGGAATGAATGCTGCGGGCTGGGAAGTTGTCGCCCCAAAAGCTACGATGTTTGTTTGGGCAAAGATACCTAATTCTTTGCGTGCGCTAGGCTCAATGGAGTTTTCTAAAAAGCTATTATCCGAAGGGAAAGTGGCGGTTTCTCCCGGACTAGGTTTTGGTAGCTTTGGAGATGAGTATGTACGGTTTGCTCTAATTGAGAACGTGCATAGGACTCGACAAGCAATTCGAGGGATAAAGGATTTAATGCGTAATGTTGATTAGCAACCGAAGATGGATGAGGCTCAGAAAGCGATGACGCTGACAGTAATTAAAATTGGCTTGTTAGGGCTTGGCACTGTTGGTGCAAGCGTGATTCGTATTTTACAAAAAAACAAAGTCGCGATCGAGAAGAAATGTGGGTGCAGCTTTGAAGTCATTATTGCTTGTGCCCGGGATCTAGAAAAGGCCAGAGATTGCTCGCTGGACGGACTCATTCTAACGACTGATCCTCTTGAGGTAGTGCGCCACCCAGAGGTTGAAGTGGTGGTGGAGCTAATAGGTGGAACAACTATAGCGCTAGAAGTTTTGATAGAAGCAATCGAAAAATCCAAGCACGTAGTGACTGCAAACAAAGCGGTTATAGCATTGCATGGGAATGAGTTGATTGGAACTGCGAAGCGAAATGATGTTTTCTTAGGCTTCGAAGCAGCAATCGCGGGCAGCATCCCTGTTGTTAAAACGTTACGCGAATCGTTGGTAGGAAATTCTATTAGCAAGGTTGTTGGGATAGTTAACGGCACTTGCAATTTCATGCTTTCCGGAATGTCAGAGTCTGGGTGCAGTTTCGGGACTATTTTAAAAGAGGCGCAAACGCTGGGTTATGCCGAAGCCGACCCATCTTTTGACGTTGATGGCATTGATGCCGGGCATAAACTGGCTATTCTGGCATCTCTTGCGTTTGGTGGCGCCATTCAGTTTGAAAAAGTGTCTATTGATGGAATAAGAGAAATCTTAGTTGATGACCTAGTTTATGCAAACGCGCTGGGATATAAGGTAAAACACCTTGCTCTGGCTATTAACAGCACTTCGGGTATTGAATTACGAGTGCACCCCACACTAATTCCCAAGGGACATGTTTTAGCCAATATCGATGGTGTGCTTAACGCGGTGTTAATTGACGCGGAGGAAACAGGTCCTCTTCTTCTGTCAGGAGCCGGCGCAGGCGGCGACGCCACCGCTTCTTCAGTTATAAGTGACTTGGTTAGTCTTGCCGCGAAGTCAAGTCAAAAACAAAACATTCAGCGCGCTGAATTTCAAGCGAAATCCGATGTTAGGTCCGAGGTGAAGGTCTTACCCATTGAAAATATTTCTAGTGCTTACTATCTGCGTATACAAGCGCTCGATAAACCCGGAGTCCTGGCTGAAATCAGCCAAAATCTAGCTTCATCTGAAGTAAGTATTGAAGCTATAAGGCAGCAAGAATCCCATGGCGATGACGGCTCTGTTCCCATAATTATTATTACACGAAAAATCACTGAAGCTGCGATAGCAAATGCTTGTAAGCATATTGGTAATTCAGACAACGTGTGTGGTGATATAGTACGTTACAGAGTGGAGAGTCCTTAGATGAATGAAAACACACGTTATGATGGCTTGATAGCTCGATATAGGGCTAGGTTGCCTATTGATAGTGAAACGAAAATTATTAGCTTATGTGAAGGTGATACTCCGTTAATTAGACTAGACAACATAATGAAGTCTATTGGGCATGATATCGAGTTATACGCTAAATTTGACGGTACCAACCCTACAGGTTCTTTTAAGGACCGTGGAATGACGATGGCTGTTACACAAGCTATCAAAGAGGGTGCTGAGGCGATAATTTGCGCTTCTACAGGAAATACATCGGCCTCCGCTGCCGCCTACGCCTCTCGCGCAGGTATAAAAGCATTTGTTCTAATCCCAGAAGGAAAAATTGCGCTAGGTAAGTTGGCGCAAGCTATGATTCAAGGAGCCGTTGTCATTCAGATTGAAGGTAATTTTGACGATGGTATGGAGATTGTGAAGAGTCTTGAGTCCGCAGCTCCAGTCACTATAGTCAATTCCATCAACCCTTACAGACTACAGGGCCAAAAGACTGCTGCGTTCGAGATAATTGATGCGCTGGGTAGAGCGCCGGACTTTCACTGTGTGCCTGTCGGTAATGCGGGCAACATCAGTGCTTACTGGGCAGGGTTCTGCGAGTATGCATCTATCCCTAAATCGGATTGGGCTCGCGCGGGTGCTGAATTTGACTTTGCTTATAGCTTTCCACCAGTAGTTGCATCGCGGCCGAAAATTTTGGGGTACCAAGCCTCTCTTGCCGATCCTTTTGTTCGCCGTGAAATGGTTAAGGAGCCTGAAACGATAGCGACAGCTATCCGCATTGGGCGGCCCCAGTCCTGGGACTATGCTTGGGGCGCAAGTGAAGAATCTGGTGGATGGTTTGATTCCATGAGCGATGAAGAAATATTAAAAACGCAAAAAATGCTGGCAGAAAAAGAAGGAATATTTTGTGAGCCGGCCTCTGCAATTAGTGTGGGCGGAGTGATGAGAGATATTGTAAATGGGAAAATTCCGGACGGAAGTGTAATCACATGCACATTGACCGGTCATGGGTTGAAAGATCCTGACACTGCAATAAATCAGTGTGCTGGAGGGACAATAAAAGTCCCAGCAAAATTAGATGCTGTAAAGCGGGCTATACTTGACAGTATGTAATCAGCAGATGAAAAGCGACTCGCCTAGACTTGAAATATTCTTTCCTGAACCCCAAAGATATCTACTTCCTAGTACAAACCTAAGTGATGCTATCACTAAGCCCTTAGGGCGAGCGCTTAGCCGCGCAGAGGTTTCTTCAAGGCTCTCTCGTTACTTTGTTGAGGAGGTTTTGGCGTACTTTGAGATAACTGGAGAATCGGGTGATATTCCTTCGGTGGCTACCTTGTTCTCTCAATATGACTCTGGCAAGACGTCTGCAGCTAATCTTATTAATGTGGCACCGGTTTATTTGAGGGCAGATCCTAGTCGATTACTCATGTTTGATGCCCCTGTGATTGAACTCACTGAGGATGAATCTCTCGAATTATTCCATGAAGTATCTAAATTTTTTCTCGAGGATGGTAATAAGCTCAGTTATGGTTCTGCTGGACGGTGGTATTTGGAGTGCGACGACACAGTATCATTTTACAATGCCGATCCATTTGAGTTGCGAGGCATGCCTCTAGAGCCTAGCGCGACAGATAGGAGAGCATTAGGCGTCTTTGGTAAGATGATGACAGAAGCTCAGATGATATTGCATGAATCCAGTGCTAACCAGAAGCGAATTTCGATGGGAAAGACACCAATAAATAGCTTGTGGTTCTGGGGTGCAGGGTCAACTCCTGTTAGAAGCGGGGCCAGTGAACATATTTTTTTTGGAAAAGACGATTTCTCCGCTGCATGTGCTTCTTTCTTTGGCTGTGACTATTCTCAGAATATCCTAGAGTTGCCTGAACGACTGGAAGTAGGAAAAGGTGTCACGACAATTATACTACCGCCGCATAGAGACGATAGTTTCATCATGGAGTTTTTAGAAAAAGTCTTCCCGCAAATATTGTTGGCACTCAAAAAGAGTTCAATTTTTTCCCTCACTATTGCTTCTAATCGCCAAAAGTATTTGATTACCTCGCGAACTCAATGTCGATTTTGGCGTGCGAGTAAACCGCTTGAGAACTTACTTGGGAAAACGGTCAGTGAGTTTTAGCAGTCCGCAGCTCAAGCCCAAGATAGTCCGGAGATCGACGAATGATGTGTCGACTCTATCCCAAAGCATGCACCATATCATTAGTCGAGTTCTGCAGTTCCGAGGAGTGCTTGCCTCCGACCAACTTGATATCTCAATTAGTGGACTACATACGCAGGAACTTCTAAGCGGAATAAATAAGGCAGAAAACTTAATTGTGGATGCTGTCCGCTCGGATAAAAAGATACTTATAGTCGGCGACTATGATGCGGATGGCGCGACAAGTATAGCTGTGGCTATTCGGGCTTTACGCAGTATGGGTGCTCAGAATGTAGAATACCTAGTTCCGAATAGGTTTGGATTTGGTTACGGGTTAACTGTAGAGATTGTTGAGGTTGCAAAAAAAATGCAACCTGATTTGATTATTACAGTAGACAATGGAATTTCCAGCATTAGCGGCGTCGCGGCTGCTAAAGCTAGCGGGATAAGTGTGTTAGTTACTGATCATCACTTGCCGGGAGAAACTCTGCCTGCTGCTGATGCCATTATAAATCCGAATTTATTCGGTGATAAATTCCCGAGCAAAATGCTTGCTGGTGTAGGCGTGATTTTTTATGTCATGGCTGCCGTTCGACGGCGACTACGCGATGCCGATTGGTTTAAGCTCAAGAACATCGATGAGCCAAAGCTGAGTAATCTGCTCGATCTGGTCGCTTTGGGAACGATAGCCGATGTCGTGCCTTTAGATCAAAACAATCGTCGCTTGGTAGATTATGGATTGCGACTTATTCGACAAGGGCGCGGGCAACCAGGTATATCAGCGATAATTGAAGCGGCTAACAAGAAATCTGTAGAAATCCGTAGCAGCGATCTCGGATTTGTTGTCGGCCCTAGACTTAATGCTGCTGGACGTCTCGCAGACATGTCGCTTGGTGTTGAGTGCCTACTTAGCGATGAACCGGCGCGATGCAAAGAAATAGCTATTCAACTATCTGATTTGAATATTAAAAGACGTGAAATAGAAGATAAAATGAGAGAAAAGGCGTTCAGCTTAATTTCAACGTCTCTTGTCGATGATGCTTCTCTGGCCCCTGCGGTGTGCCTGTTTCATGAAGATTGGCATCAAGGTGTCGTTGGTATAGTGGCTGCCAGAGTGAAAGAACAATTTTACCGTCCTACAATTGCATTCGCATTAGTCGACAATAATGTGCTTAAAGGTTCCGCGCGTTCGATCCAAGGTGTACATGTTCGAGATGTACTTGCTCGGGTATCAAGTCGCAATGAAGGGTTGATAATTAGTTTTGGCGGGCATGCAGCAGCGGCAGGTTTGTCAATTGCGCGATCTGATTTCAACGAATTCTCGAAAAAATTCGAAGAGGGGGTTTCAGAGGTTTTAGACGCCGATACATTGAATAGGACTATTTCTACCGACGGCCTACTGTTAGCAGAGGACATGAGCTTGGCCTTAGCTGAAGAATTGGAATCAGTCTCTCCGTGGGGCCAAGCGTTCCCTGAGCCTCGATTTGATGGAGTATTTACAATAAAAGACAGAAGGATTGTAGGTTCCAATCACGCACGACTGACATTAGAACCCGCCGAATCTGGAAAGCGGATCCCAGCGATCATGTTTGGAGGCGCTGATGACAGCTGGTACGCTGATGCTAATGTGATAAGGATAGTTTATCGACTCACTATTAATCGCTTTCGTAATCAAAAGACTTTGCAACTAATGATTGAGTATGCTGAGGCCGTTTAATTTCAACATAATACAAAGCATACTGCGTTTCCCCAAGTAGCCCAATGGCGCTACAATGAGGCAAGCCAATTACAAATTGTTAGCAAACATCATGGAATTAAATCCGATTTTCAATCTCACGAGGGACCTTATCTCGCGGGTACGGTCACTTAGGGGGTATCTTTGACTATACTTCTAAAAGAGAAAGACTCTCCGAAGTAGAGCTTGAGCTTCAAGTGCCAACTATCTGGGACACGCCGAAAATCGCGCAAGAGCTAGGGAAAGAGAAAGTTGGTCTGGAGAGGGTTGTGAATTCTATTGACGCATTAGAATCACAGTTAAAAGATGCTGAAGAATTGCTAGAATTGGTGAAAGAAGAAGGCGATGAGCATACTGCGCAGGCAGTGAAAATCGATATTTGTAAAGCTGAGGAATTGGTCGAAAGCCTGGAGTTTCAGAGGATGTTTTCGGGTGAAGCCGATCACTGTAGCGCATTCCTCGATATTCAGGCGGGCTCGGGTGGGACTGAGGCTCAAGACTGGGCGGAGATGTTGTTAAGGATGTATCTGAAGTGGGGCGAATCGCATCAGTTTGTTTCTGAATTGATAGAAGTTTCTCCTGGCGATGTAGCCGGGATAAAAAGTGCTACCGTGAAATTTTCTGGCGACTATGCTTTTGGGTGGTTGCGAACAGAGACTGGAGTTCATCGTCTTGTTAGGAAGTCTCCTTTTGATTCAGGCAGCCGGAGACATACTTCTTTCGCTTCTGTTTTCGTAGCTCCTGAAATCGATGATGACATTGTAATTGATATTAATACTTCTGATATTAGAGTCGATACTTACCGAGCTAGCGGGGCGGGTGGACAGCATATTAACAAGACGGACTCCGCTGTTCGGCTAACGCATAAGCCGACAGGAATAGTAGTGCAATGTCAAAATGAGCGTTCCCAACATAAAAATCGAGATCAGGCTATGAAGCTTTTGCGAAGTAAGATGTATGAGCAAGAAATGTTGAAGCGAGCAGAACATCAGCAAGTTTTAGAAGATAGTAAGGCCGATATTGGTTGGGGATCGCAGATCAGGTCTTATGTATTAGACCAGTCTCGTATCAAAGACTTACGTACTAATGTTGAAACGGGAAACACACAAGCAGTACTAGATGGTGGTCTTGATGTTTTTATTGAAGCAAGTTTAAGGAATGGACTGTAGTCTGAGGGTTTTTCAATGTCTAATGTTAAAGATAGTTCTACTGAGGCGCAATTAATTGCGCAGCGCCGAGAAAAGCTAGAGCAGCTCAGAGAGAGAACTGGGAACCCATATCGCAACGATTTTAAAAGAGACGCGTTAGCCTCTGAATTACAAGAACGCTTTAAGGATAGTACCGCGGAAGAGCTTGTTGAAGAGGGTCACGTAGCAACTGTTGCAGGACGTATGATGACGCAACGAGTGATGGGTAAAGCCTCATTTGCTCATATCAAAGATATGAGCGGTGCCATTCAATTATATGTTAAGCGGGACTCGTTACCTGATGGAGTTTATCTTGATTTCAAGAAATGGGATTTAGGCGACATAGTGGGTGCCAGCGGGGTAATGTTTCGGACACAAAAAGGCGAGTTATCAATAATGGTCGATCGGCTTGAATTGATTACGAAGGCCTTACGTCCATTGCCGGAAAAATGGCATGGCCTCACTGATATAGAGGCACGGTATAGGCAGAGATATCTAGATTTAATAATGAATGATTCCACGCGTAGAACGTTTCAAACGCGAACTCGAATAATTAACTTTGTGCGTGACTTTCTGAATGCCAGAAATTTTTTAGAAGTTGAAACACCTATGATGCACCCTATTCCCGGTGGTGCTGCGGCGCGGCCGTTTGTTACGCATCACAATAGTCTTGAAATGGAACTTTACTTAAGAGTTGCTCCTGAGCTGTATCTAAAACGTTTGGTGGTTGGTGGATTTGAAAAAGTATATGAGATAAATCGAAACTTTAGAAATGAGGGTTTGTCCACACGTCATAATCCTGAGTTTACGATGATTGAGTTTTACGAAGCCTACGCCAATTATGAAGACTTGATGCTTCTGACCGAAGCTATGCTGAAGGGGTTGGCGATGGAGCTCTTTGGTAGCTATGAGGTCGAATATCAGGGGGTCTCTTATGATTTTGGTCAACCATTTGAACGATTGACAGTTACTGGTGCCATTCTTGCTTATAATCCTGAGTTAGAAGCTACCGATGTTTCTGATTGCGAAACTGCTCGAACGTACGCTAAAAGCTTGGGGATCAAGTTAGAAGATTCTTATGGCCTCGGGAAGATATTGATAGAGATCTTTGAAAAAACTGTAGAGCCTAAGTTAGAGGGACCAATCTTCATTACACAGTACCCGGCCGAAGTCTCCCCATTGGCAAGGCGTAATGATGATGATCCGTTTGTGACGGATCGTTTTGAATTCTTCGTCGCTGGGCGTGAGATTGCGAATGGTTTTTCCGAACTTAATGATCCTGATGACCAGAGTCAGAGATTCAAAGATCAGGTTTCTGCTAAAGAATCAGGAGACTTGGAGGCCATGCATTACGACGAAGATTATGTAACTGCTCTTGAGCATGGGATGCCGCCAACAGCTGGAGAAGGCATTGGTATAGACCGTCTGGTAATGCTTTTTACTGACTCTCCTTCTATTCGAGACGTGCTATTGTTTCCACAAATGAGAATGCGTAAAGACTCAGAATAAAGGGATTTATTTAGTCGTTTTCCCGGTTTTTTGCCACCCGTAACCGAAGTGCATTTAATTTGATAAAACCCTCCGCATCGGCTTGATTGTAAGCGCCTTCGTCATCTTCGAACGTAGCTAGAGATGTATCAAACAGACTATCACGTTGTGACCAACGGCCTTGGACAGTGACATTTCCTTTATAGAGGGATAACCGAACCTTGCCATTCACGTTTTCCTGAGATTGATCGATGAGTTTTTGAAGTAGCAGCCTTTCTGGACTCCACCAATAACCGTTGTAGATCATTGAGGCGTATCTAGGCATCAGCTCATCTTTCATGTGAGCCACCTCTCGATCAAGTGTTAAGGATTCAATAGCACGATGTGCTTTTAGCATAATGGTGCCGCCAGGTGTTTCATAGCATCCGCGTGCTTTCATTCCTACATACCTGTTTTCAACAATATCTAGTCGTCCAATTCCATTTTCGCCGCCAATCTTATTAAGGTATCGAAGTACCTCTGAGGGGGACATCGACACCCCATTTATCGCTGTTATATCTCCTTTAGAGTATTCCAGTTCAAGTATGCATGGGGCAGCCGGTGCATGCTCAGGCGACACAGTCCATCGCCACATTGCTTCATCTGGTGTGATCCACGGATCCTCTAGCTCCATTCCTTCATAGGAAATATGCAGCAGGTTGGCATCCACCGAAAATGGCGCCTCCCCCCGCTTATCCGTGGGGATGGGGATCTGATGCTTTTCAGCGAATTCGATCAACGCGGTGCGGGAGTCTAAATCCCACTCCCGCCACGGCGCGATAACTTTAATATCCGGGTTCAGGGCGTAATAGCCCAATTCGAACCGCACCTGGTCATTGCCCTTGCCCGTGGCACCGTGGGAGACCGCATCGGCGCCTGTTTCGGCCGCGATTTCGATCTGCCGTTTGGAGATCAAGGGCCGCGCAATAGAGGTGCCAAGCAGATACAAGCCTTCATACAATGCATTGGCGCGGAACATAGGAAAGACAAAGTCCCGGGTGAATTCTTCCCGCAGATCCTCTACATAAATCTCCTTGATGCCCAGCATCTCGGCCTTTTTACGGGCCGGTTCCACTTCTTCGCCCTGGCCCAGGTCGGCTGTGAAGGTCACGACCTCACAATCATATTCTTCCTGCAGCCATTTCAGTATGACGGAAGTATCCAGTCCGCCGGAATAGGCCAATACAACCTTTTTTACATCGCCTGCCATGGTGCTGCGCCTTATATAAATGCACGGTCAAATTTGGCGCGGAGTATAGGGATTTGCCCACCCGCGGCAATGAAGAATCTTATCACCGCATCTTGGTATCAATCTTCGTGCCAGCGATGCCCCGCAACAACCCCCAGGCCGGCATAATGCGGGCGGGTTTCGATGGCTCGGCTGCCGCATGCACTGCACGACATACGTCGCGCCACCGCCACCACAGCCGTACGCCCATCCATGCGCGCGCATAGGCCTGCCACCGCCAGAACGGCATGATGGCCGCACGCAAGGCACCATGCCGCGACCGGAACGTCCTGGCGGGCCAACTCCTCCAAGCGAGGCCCAGTTTCATTTATCATCTTCATTTGTCATAGATCACGACTCATATTTAGAACAAATATAGTATATATAGTGAACATATGTTCTCTACCAGTACAGGATGCCTTGCACTGGCATATATCTGCCCCTACATATTGGATGCGCGATGCCGTTCCGGGTCGCGTGCAGACGCCTATGGGACCGCGCCTTATCGTGACGGCCCCGGGGTTTGCTTGAACAGAATATGTACTGGTGTTGGACCTATTGCCATAGGACCGCCATGCCCGCTCATTCAGGAGGAGGTGGCACCATGAATAGACTATCTGCTTTTAACAGCCCGTTGCTTTTGGGTTTTGACCATTTTGAACAATTGCTGGACCGTGTGGCAAAATCCGCCAACGACGGCTATCCCCCCTATAACATCGAACGCATCGCGACGAACGGCCAATCCAACGGCCAGTCGGACGGCCTGCGCATTACCCTTGCCGTCGCCGGTTTCGCCCGCGAAGACCTGCAAATTTCGGCTGAAGACAACCAGTTGATCATCCGCGGCCGTCAGGCAGACG
>ENA-OSJC01001829-OSJC01001829.1-marine-metagenome-genome-assembly--contig:-NODE-1829-length-16754-cov-4.540685_pt1 | contig 16754 bp, 11 predicted proteins | sample MGYA00237885_ERZ534234 | MGnify/ENA primary metagenome ERZ534234 (study PRJEB26413, sample SAMN06343907) | marine metagenome | isolation source: coastal waters | place: Atlantic Ocean: West Antarctic... | reverse complement strand
GTGTTCTTATGGATACGAGCAACAAGGACTAAAAATAGTAATGCTCGACCCTCTGCCACGAACCCCCTGTTCTAATTTTGCATGCGAAATAAATTGACTACCCTGCCGGTATTTATAAGGCCGGTAGCTAGACTTTAGCCCCCCCTATGCCCTATGGAGATCGAGGCATTAGCTCGGAACACTCGGAATTATCGTCGCCTAGAAGACCATCTCAGATTCCGTCTTTAGCGTCAGTTATGTGCTTGCCTGATCCCCGACCGAGACGGTGCCGGCCTGTACAACTTTCGCATAGACACCCAGGTTGCCGCCGTTGGCCTCCACCAGGGCGCGCATGATGCCGGGGTCTTTCGGCAGCTCCGAGAATCCGTGCGTGGTCATGGCGCAGCGCGGGCAGGCGCCCACGATCTCCAATACCACATCGCCTACCGAAAGCTGTTTCCCGACCCACTCCTGTTCTGGAAAGGGGTGGGAAGAGTCTGGAGCGTTAAGGAGGATGTTGGGCCTGAAGCGGTTTACGTCGAACAACGAATCAGGCCGGTGTGCACCCATGCTGTCCAAGGATTGCTGGGTCAGCAGTAGCAGGGGAAAGGCATCGAAATAAGTACCGGGTGGTGATTCATATTCCAGTACTTCCGCAAACAGGGCCAGGTCAGGCAGCGCTTCATCGGGGGTGCGCGCGAAGATGTCGCGCAACTCCTCCTCAAAGTCATCCTTGTCGGGCGCTCCGCGGCGATAATGATCCAGAGCGTCGGCGGGCAATAGTGGCCACAGGGTGACCTCGTGATCCAGTTTGTCACTAAGCCAGCCGTTGATGTTGGCGTCGTCGGTACCGATGCTGTCCCCGTCGACGGAGGTGATCACAGCGGGACTGGAGCCGTCCGCATTCACCTCGCCGGAGAACAAGGCCGACAGGGTCATGAGGGATGGAATTTTTTTGCCACCGCGAATGCCGCCGCGAACCTCATCCCGCACGGCCCACACTCTATCGCCTATGGTTCCGCGCTCGGTGAGGGTTAGAGTTTGTGGCGACTCTCCCATCATGCTCTTTATGGGAAAACGAAATAGCTGACTTACAGTGGCGGTCATGTGATCTCCTTATATACGGCTTGGCATGTAAAAGTGTAGGGCAGCTTTCGGAAAAGGCCTAGTAATGACGATAAATCAGAAGATCACACAAGTATAGGATAAACAAAAAGACTATCGTGAGTAGGTGTTCTTATGGATACGAGCAACAACGGTACTGACAAGTTAACTTGAAGTCATGGGCTGGGCCGACACAATGAGGTCCTTGGCGCTGGCAATCGAGCCGCCAGCTCCCACGTCAGGTTTTTTATTGCGTGCGATGAGTTCGAAAACTCTACTTTTTGAGGAAAAATTAGTTACGTTGTCAGTACCAATTCTCAGGAACCGGTAAACCCCGGTATTACCACAGGCCCCTGAAATGAATCCTCATTGTCTGTGCGAATAACCTCGTTACCATTAAACAACTCGAGAATCACAGGCTGCTCGGTGGTGTAATCCACCAATCGCCACAGGCTGGGAATCGTAGGCCGGTCACTGATGCGGTCCGCATCTCGGCCGATACGAAAGTATACGTCACCCGACGGAGCCACGAGCAACACCAGCGTGCTGCCCCGGTTATAGGTAATCTCGTGATATTTGCGCACGCGAGTCACACTCAACAGCCCATCCTTGTCCAGGGGCGCCGCCTGCTCGACAACGGTCGCTGCGTGCAACCAGGGAAATCCGAAAATTTCCTCTACCAAAAAGTCGCCGTCTTCCAGTCCATCAGGTGAGCGCAGGAAGCGATTGGCATCTGGACCATCAACACCCGCTTCGCGCGGTTGATTCTTTATCCAATCATCAGGTAGCGCCAGTGCGGCGAATTCCTCGCTGGTAATCGTCGGGCTGACCCAGGCACGAAAAGTCCCATCCGGCTGCGGCGCCAAAATCTCGAATCCCCGGGGCTTCTCTTCGTCAGGTTCTGGCTCAGGCCCAGGCCCGCCCGAATTTAGCGGGTTGGCCTGAATAAACAGCACCACATGCGCCGCCATTTCCTCACCCACTTCTTCCTGGATAAAGTGGCCCGCTTCGTAGCGTGTATGAGGCTGCCCCTGTGCGCCGGGGACGTGGGTAATCCACTTATTCTGGTTAGCTACTGAGCCCAGATTGGGATCATTCTCCCCGCCTATAAACAGGAAAGGCCGCTCAAAACGCCCCAGCGCCTCGTACGCAGGCACGTTTTGCTGTCCGAATCCAGCTGCCATGGAAGGGAAAGCGCGGATACCGCCCCAATAGATTCGCGCTGGAAACGGGGCGTTATAGGCGTCAAACTGCGCCTTGGTCAAGTTAGAGCCAGTCGAGAGATCGACCATGTCCGCGGCAAACAGATGGGGAGCGCTAGCGGCGAAATTCACCCAGTACTGGAAACCGGTTATGCGGTCATCTGGGCGCAGCGACATATGTTCGATAGTCGACTGAATTGTCTCGTCAAATTCGAATACAGGTATGGTAAAAGGGTTGAAACCCTCAGGGACTAACGCCAAAGACCCGTTGGCGACCACGATGCGTGCGAACTTTTCAGGGTCGTCGCCCGCCATGCGCAGCCCAATCTGGCTGCCCCAGTCCTGCACGAACAGGGTAATGTCAGACAGACCCAGCGCGCTGACGAAAGACTTCATCCACGCGACATGCTGCTCATACTGGTGCACGCGGGGGTCCACCGGCTTGTCGGATCGCCCCATACCGATTTGATCCGGAGCGATCACCCGATAACCCGCTTCTACCAACACCGGTATCATCTTGCGGTAAAGATAGGACCAAGTGGGCTGACCGTGCAGCATCAGTATCACCTCGCCATCGCGGGGTCCCGCGTCTACGTAGTGGTAGCGCAGGCCCTCCACATCGACATAGTTAGGGTCGAAGGGATAGCCGGCCAGATTGTCGAAACAAGCATCCGGCGTGCGTACAAACTCGATATTGGCTGCAGTGGTGTTGATCTCGATGTCTTCTTCGGGCAGGGCGCAAAGCGCCTGCACCCCCACCTCATTAGTAAAGGCGCCATTGTCTGAGCTGTCACTACAGCCTGCCAACGATACAAAAAGTAATGCGCCCGTTAAGGTGAATATTGGCTTAATGAGTCGATACATTTCTACCTTCCACTCTACAATTTTATGAGTTTTCCCAGTAATGCCAACACAGCCGGAGGTTAGCTCAATCATGCCTTTTCCATTAGTGTACCCAAGGCAGTAGTCATTGTTCTCGCACACGGATGTACCGAGTAATGACACTTAGCACACAGAATGGCCCCTACACACCCTTTTGTGAAGCGCTACCTTGATCAGTGGTACCAAACAGACCGCCAACGGTGCGCCGTTTAGTCTGACTAACGCCGCAGCTGTGATATAAAGACCGTATGAACCTAGCCTACGAACCTTCAGCCCCCAAAGTGGACGAGCTTCCCGCCATAAGGTTTTTTACGCGAGCGCTCTTGCTTTGTGTGTATCTGCCGTTACTCCATGTCGCCTTCGCGTCGGTAGTAGCGAGCCCCCCAATTTACGGCCCCACGGCGCCGAACATCATCGTGACAATACTGGAGATCTGGTCATCCACCGCATCGATAGCCTTGTTATTGTGGCTGTTAGAACGTGGCTTGATTCCGCCTGATCGCGGCTTAACCACCGGGCGGTTTATCGCAAAGTATTTTTCGGTTTCGCTGTGTTGCTTGCTAGTGCTTGTCTTCCTCTACACCAATGCAGACTCCGTGCGAAATTTTCAGGAAAATAGACAGTCTATCGGGATATTCATGATAATGACGATCGAAGTATTGCTCTTTGCTGTGATACGCTCAGTACTGCAACAGCAGCAATTCGATCACGCTGTAAAAAACAATCTCCGCGCTACCCAATACCAAATTCTGCGCGCGCAGTTGAAACCGCACTTTCTATTTAATAGCCTCAATCTGATTTCATCAGAGATTGAGAGGGACCCCAAGTTGGCAGTAGAGCTGCTCGATCATCTCTGTGAACTACTACGCGCTGCACTAAGCGCTACCGAAAAACCGCTGATCAGTTTAGGAGAGGAGTTGGATTTACTGCAGCTCTATCTTGAAATTCAACAACGCCGTTTTGGCGAGAGATTACAATATAATATTGAACGCCATGAACCGCACAGCGGATGCCTTTTGCCACCGATGTTACTGCAGCCATTAGTTGAAAACGCGATTAAACATGGAATTTCTCCCTATAAAGGCGGTGGCAAGGTCAGCGTTATGACCGCGACTGAAAACGGGCAGTTACACATTACAATTCACGACAACGGTAGAGGCTTCGATCAAAACGAAATCGACGTTGGTCTAGGTCTTGAGCTTGTTCGAGAGAGCATCACATTGCTCTATGCGCCCGATATCGATTTGGCAAGCCGCGCCTTCTTGGTGAGATCAATGCCCGGCGAGGGCACAACTGTCACACTGCGCTTGCCCTGCAAAAAATAGTGATGAGCCTGTGAAAGTGAATTCCATGCGAGTGTTAATTGCCGACGATGAGCCAGCTGCGCGGCGCAAACTGAGCAGAATGCTTGGTGCGTTCGCCTTTATCGACATTGTAGCGGAAGCTTCAGATGGAGACGCTGCCCTGCAGCTAATCTGTGAACATCAGCCCGACGTCGCGTTCCTCGATATTGAAATGCCCGAGATGACAGGCATTGAGGTGGCCCAGCGCGCTGCAGCCTCCAATGTGCACATAGTGTTCGTTACTGCCTATGATCACTTTGCAGTACAAGCCTTCGAAACGCAGGCTGTAGACTACCTTCTAAAACCCGTAAGTGCTGATCGATTAGCCCGTTGCATCGAGCAGATCGAGAAGGGCGCAAGAACGGGAAGGCCTGCGTCAGATCGCGTCGATGCCCATTCACCCGTCACACAACTCACGATTCGTCACGGTGCCGCCGTACGTATTGTCGAACACGATCACATAGCATGGCTAGAGTCAGTGCAGGGCTATTGCAGAGTCTGGTTAAGTGAATCAGGGCAGCGCGCACACAAGCAAGAGAGCCTGATCTTGGATACCAGCTTGGCACAAGCCTGCAGTGTTCTTCCTGAAAATCAATTTCTACGTGCGAGTCGCTCGGCCATCATCAACGCTGAACTAGTCATTATCCACTGGACAGCGAAACGGCAGATGTTCGTAGTTTTGAATGGTTTTGAGGAACAACCGATTACCGTTTCAAGAAGAAACGCATCGCTTTTCCGGAAGCACTGGGCTGACCAATGAGCACTTCGAAATGGGGTTCTGACAAGTTAAGTCGCTGATATCGATATAATCGGCCTATGAATACTTATAAGCGTCACCGGTTCCCGCCCGATATCATTTCTTATGCTGTCTGGCTCTACTATCGCTTCAATCTCAGCTACCGGGATATCGAAGATCTACTCGCTGAACGTGGATTCACTGTCACCCACCTGGACGTTCACACAGTTAGAGACCTCTCAGGTGCTCTTCGAGTAGTTCGTTCACCGCCATCGGATTCTCAATGGCGTGAACATGGCCAGTGCGCTCCATCATCTGGAGTTCGGCGCCGGGAATCAGCTCAACGATCTGCACCGACTTCGACGGCGGGTAAATATGGTCCTCGGTACCAGCGACGACGAGAACCGGTGTGTTAATCGTGGGAAGTTCGTCTAGGATCGACGATCGGTGCGCGATGTGCCACGCCGCGTCGGCGTACTCCGACGTCCGACTCCTTAACATTGCAGTGACCCGCGCCAGTACATCGGCACGCGATGGATCATGGAGCGTCGTGTCACCCATATTGAGCTGGAGGACACCGGCGAGAACGGGTTCCATCCCATGCTCTGTCAACACCTCGATCATCTCATCCATCTGCTCGGCGCTTTCCTCGATATCCGCCGACGTGCCCATCACGACCAGCGACCGCACCAAGTCGGGATGGCGGGCAGCGAGTCGCAAGGCGACGAATCCTCCCATCGAGCTCCCGACGAACGTAACCGGGCCGAGGTCGAGGGCCGTGATCAGCGCGGCGGCGTCCTCGGTGAGGAGGTCCAGATTGAGTTCCGCGCGCGGGTGCCGGGCGCTGTCTCCCTGGCCGCGGTGGTCGTAGCGGACTATCCGGTACCGGTCCGACAGCGCTTCCGCCTGGGCGTCGAACATCGACAGATCAAAAAACATCGAGGCGCTGCAGACGATGGCCGGAGCATCACGCGGCCCTTCGTCCAGATATCGAAGTGTGGTTCCGTTGACGTTGATGTCAGGCATCGTTGTGCTCCTCACAGATTGCTTGATAGTTCAGTTGATTGTCAGATCTGATTTCATATTGCCAAATATTGAAGGTCTGCGGGCTAAGTATAAAACAAATAAAAGGGCTATTGAGATTAGATTTCCTGACGGTATCGGCAAGTTAACTTTTGACATCAGAGGAATTTAGCCTCAAGTCTCATGCAACCGCCGTACTCCATTCAGCGAACACACTAAACCTGAGATCACGGTAATGCTGAGCGCCGACCTTGTGCCTACACAAATTAAACAGATTTGATACGGCAGCATGAGCAACCAAAAATCTCTGCGCTTGCCCTGTTGATTTGAACTTCCGCATCACCCGCTCTGGCACTCTAGTCGGCTCGTGAGATTGCTCCACCCTATTGTTCTCATACTGAGAATTGTCATGGATAACATCCAGTATCAGATCACGGTGATGCCTCACTCAGCGAGCAGATCTTCGATGTCTCGGTGGCTCAGGTTAAAGCGATAGTAGAGCCAGACAGCATAAGAAATGATATCGGGCGGGAACCGGTGACGCTTATAAGTATTCATCGCCTCATAGTACCAAGTATGCTGATTTAACTTGGCAATACCCCTTTGCCATCTCGCGGTAGCGACATTAGCATTCTACAGGGTCCATGGCATCGATCCAGTCGGCGATGACCTTGACTCCCTCTGTGTGAATAATACTGCGCCCCAACTCTGGCATTCGTATTTCAGGTGCGTCTGAATCCATGCGGAAGTGCATAATGGACTCATTCGAGTTCCCCGGAACGATACTATATTTGAGGCCACCTGAACCATCTCCCGCAGCTATCGGCGTTTTGCATTCACCTACTTCAAGCCCAAAGGGACGATAGTACTCTAGTAGTAATCCAGAAGTATTGGCAGCGCCGGCTTTAGGGTTGTGACAGCTGGCACAATTGATGTCGAGATAACCTCTAGCAAGATCATTCAGGCTAGCGCTGGTGTCGCCCCACAACGGGACAGTGTCAATGGCGGTCAGGTCGCCCGGCACGCCGGCCAGGATGCCGAGATCGGTCCAGTAGGTCAGCTGATTGGCTATGCCGCTGTCATAGGCGTAATTTTTGTTCAGAGAGCGGGCCTTCGGTCCTATAGGGATTAGCTCGTCCTCGCCATGACAATTGGCGCAGTTGTTGGAGTTAGGAATGATGTAGTCGGTGGACTGCGCCTCTCCGTTGATGTCGACCCAGCTGACATTCTGTGTGCCACCGGTAAGGGTCAGCACTGCGTCTGCCTTGCTTGGGTTCCAAGTGTACGGCAGTGCTTTCCAGCCGTCCTTGCGGCGCAATAGCAGACGCGTCTCAATGATATCCTGCCTGCTGCCGGCAATGCGTAAGTCCGCCTGAAAGGAAAAGGTCTTAGCAATGATGGTTCCCACAGGAAAATCGAACACCTCCTGATTGCGATAGGCTGCTGCCGAGCCCTCTGGAACAAAGACGAAGCGGTATTTGTTCGCGTAATCTGAAAATAATGGGATATTCAGATTGTATCTAATCCCGTTGCCGTTAGGGTCGGTAAGCGGGTTAGTAGCGTCGCCGAAGAGACGGTAATCTGACAGATTGGGACAGTCGGCAACGAACGCGGCGGCGTTCACACCTGAGCCCTCGGCACCGCACAGTGCTGCCGTGTCGACCGCCGGAGCCTCCGGGTTATTCGGATTAACGGGGGGTTCGATTACTATCGGCGGAAGCGGCGCATGGCGACAGCTATACTCTGCCAGGTCAGTAGATTTGGCATCGCTTAATTCAGGAAACGGATATAGAAGAACCGAGCCATTCAACCGACCGAAGACATTTTCTGGGCCATTGTCGATAATGCAGATCGCCTGACTTTCAGACAACCCGTCTGGAAATTCTTTAAGGAGAAGACCGGTATCCGTGTCTATTCCCGAGCTGTCATAAAAAATATTTATTCCTAGTCCGTCAAAGAACGCAGCTGAAATAACGCCAGCCAAATCCTGCGGATCGCCGCTATTGTCGGTCATGGTATTGTCGTGTATGTAAATTCTTTCTGGTATCGGGTCGTAGTTGGCTGGAGCGTCTATCTGTGCGTCAGTGAAATAATAACTGACGATTAATACACCGATAGAATTGTTGTCGGTAATCGTATTTCCAAATGCCTCAATGTCGTCATTAGCCATAATCATTAGCCCAATGCCCGCTGGCACTTCGCCGACAATATTTCCTTCCGGGGCAAAATTGGGCTCGTTATTTGCAACCATCATATTATTAAAAACTCGTGTCGCCTCACCACCCTGAATAGGTGGGCCCGGGAGGTCGAAAACAAGAATACCTGCAGTGTTGCCAGTGGTATTATTCTCATACACATCGGCAAATTTAGAGTTCTCAATTTCAATGCCAGCAACGTTTTCATAGACGTAGTTACGCCTTACGATGATATTTTCTGACTGGCCCACATAAACGCCAGCGTCGCTCGCGCCGCGCACTTCGCAATCTTCTATAAGCACATTACGGGTTTGTACTGGATACAAACCATACGCGCCATTACTCTCATCGGGCCCGTTAGTCCATTCGACACGCACCCGTCGGATCGTAACGCCATTCGTACCGATGACCTTGATAGCGTCACCTGGTGCGTTCTCTATAGCGAGATCTTGCACCACGAAGTTGTCGCCGGTGGCTAACAAGCTCTGCGCTCCACTGGTCTGACCACCAAAGCGCAGTACGGTGCCAGAGTCTGCGCCCATGCCGGCTCCACGCAGGACAATGTTGTCAACGCTTGAACTTAATTCTCCTACAAAATCGTGGGTGCCTGCAGGGAGTTGGACAACAGTGTTCGGTTCGGCGGTAATAAGCGCATTTAATACTCGAGTTTCCAGGTCATCACCGGGCTCTAGTGTCACTAAAACATAGTCAGGGAAATCAGGATCTATCGGGGTTATTTGAATCGAGTTATCGTCGTTGCCACCGCCAGAGCAAGACCAAAGAAAAGATAATGAAAAGAGAATTAAGAGGTGTTTTGCCAGCCTCTTGGGCGCTATCTTATTGTTATGCATGTTTTTTTCTCTATAAAAGAATAAAACCTACCTAAAGATACCAACTCAGTGGATGAGAGTCTACACCGGGATTGAAAGTTCTCTAGCAACTGTTCTACTCTAGCAAGGAAGCCAAGACGCTCAATCATTATCGCGTTGGCATCTTCATACAGCTTTATATCCCAGTGATTTTTTTCGGAACTCAGCGGTCAATTCTGGTCCTAGCTCTGTGTGGCGTCAGCCACCTTGGTACCAAATGACCTGATTCACTGAGAGATACTTCTGCTAGTTTTAAACTGAAGCAAAGGAGTATCAACATGAGCATGTCAAACATCGAAAAATCGTCGAGGGTATCCGCCGCAATACCCGCCGCAAGTTCTGCACCGAGGAGAAAATACGTACCGTGCGAGAAGCCAATACAGATGAAGTAACGGGCCTCAAGAGCGAGAACAAGGACCTGAAGCAAACCGTCGCCGAACTGTATCTGCGCAATGACTGGCTAAAAAAGCAGGGCATGGAGCATGCCCGTGGTGCGCCGTATCACCCGCAGACCAAAGGCAAAATTGAACGCTATCACCGTTCAATGAAGAACGTGGTCAAGCTGGAACATGACTACTGTCCCTGGGAACTGAAGAAGGTCATTGCTGAGTGGGTCGAACATTACAACCACGAGCGATACCATGAGTCATTGGATAACGTGACACCGGCAAATGTATATGTAAGCCGGAGAAACGAGATCCTAAATCAACGCGCTGTGGTGAAGGTCAGAACGATGACGGAGCGAAAAGTACACAACCTACGACTAGCAGGCTAGACTGGAGAAATAACTGGGAGCAAAGTGTCTCTTAGAAAACCGGCTGACTGGCCCCAAATGATCCGGCGACGTACACTCTTAACTCCCGAATTGGCTCAGGATCATACCTCCACTCGAGTCCCATGAACCCGTCTGCCTGACAGTGTTTTAGGGGGCAGGATCACTTTGGGTGTGGAGCCGCCAAACACGCACAATCAGGTGGCTCCTTGGCAAACACCTTTTTTACAATACGAAGTTTGACCGCAGGCGGAGGACTTCGCGCAGAAGTCCGCCGGCTTATTTTCACAGCTGCAGGCTTCCACAGTGCATCTGCTCAGGTCAACTGGTAATCCACAGGAGCCAGTGGGAGTGGGAGTGGGTGGAGGTGGGGTTGGCCCGGATGAAAAGTTCACGCAACTCCGCTGATTCATTATGACCTCACCAGCTTTATACTTCGGCGCAGCAGTGTAGGAACTGATATTACTTGCCTCACACGGGTAAGCCTCAGTACAGTCAAAAAATATCATCCCGGCAGCCGTAGGGCATTGATTCAGAATCAATACCGGATCGATATCCTGAAACGGAATAGTAGGGGGGGTTGGATAAATCATTGTCTGCACGACATCCGTGCATGGCGCGATTGCACTGCGATTACCTGTTGAATACGCATTCCCGATAAATTTAATTTTCCAACCACCGGTCTTTTTAAGCTCCCTGAACTCTTCCTGACAGGTCTTTTTGTCGATGACGATTAGGAGGTTGCGGTGCTGAAAGGCTTCAATGAATCCTTGCTGATTCATCCATGTGCAATCCGAAGGGGCCGCTTTTTCTGTATCCAGAGCTATTGCGCTGGCATACTTGTTGATTTTAGTTTCCCAAGACGCGGGAAGCGTAAAGTTCTTCCAGTCAGTGACCGAATTGGCTATAGAAAGCACGATTGTCGGTGAACCCTGCGCCGCTTTGACTTTTTTCAGACCTGCATCTGTTGCGCCGCCGATATCCAGCACTACACCCTTGAAACCTGCAGAATACAACTTTGCCCAAGTAGCAACCACGCCATTTTTAGGAATGTTACCCAGCCACGCGAGCCCCGAAGGCACATCACACTGGGCATTATCGAGCAGAGGTAAGTCGCTCACCGCTGCGGCGGACTTGAAATAGACGTTAAAGAAACCGTCGGCATCTTCAGTGAGATTATTGATCCTGCAATTTTGGCCGTCCTTCAAACAGGTGCCAAACAGTGATGACAGCCCACAAGCGTCTGTGTTTGTAACGTCCGCTGTTGCCGAGTTGCACATATAGATGGGTTGGACCTCTTTGCTATATTCGCCGCCTCCGCTTGCCGCGACCGATATTGCACTTTCTGAATCCCCCCAATAGACCATCTGCGTACCGCCGTAGGTGTTGGCCTCGCCCCCCTGTGCTCCGAACGCTTTACCCCACCAATAATTTGCCGAAGTGCCCGGCGGGATACCCGCGAGCCTCTGGTACCAGACAGCGCCTGCAGCGAGCGGGTCTGCCCTCTCAACGGCCTGTTGGCAGGTCAATGCGTCAGTGGGACCGGACACCGGGGTCGCCGAGCAATTAGCAACGCCCTGCCCATCCCTGATGCACCCCTTAGCCGACTGCTGGACCGCTCCGCTTGCGACGACATTGTTGCCCTGATCATCCTCGTCCGCTTGCGGGTTGCAGGGCGTAACCTGACCAATATTGTCCGGGCATGCAGCAGCCGTCTGTGTCACCTGAAGCTCGTCATTCATGATCTGCACGTTGCCTTTGGTACACGTGCCAGTGCGGCCATCGGGATCGTCTGTCCACGAATAGGTCAAATCCCAAAACTGGAGTTTGCGGGGGTCGTCTCCCACGAAAGGTGTGATGTTCTGTGGGTTAGGGTAAATGCCCGCATTGGGATCGACAGCGCCCAAACCCCCGTCAGAGCCGTCAGAATCGCCAGCCCCAAACCAGTCATTATCCTCGTTACTGTTACTGCAGCCGCTAATAGCGCCCAGAGATAACAATGCCACCATCAGGGCAAAGCCCTTGGGGCTGCATGGTTTACTAACTAATTTCGTTTTCGTAGCCATTATCGTTGAATCGTCCAGTTACTCTCAAGGAGCGCGTTTGTCCAAACAAGGCAGATAATGAAATTGCAATACATCATGATGGGGTTCCTGTTCACTGTGTGGAGGTATTGAATTTAGGTCCGCTAAACTGCTCAGTAGAAGCTGACATGTAGCGTTTGTTCATTACCGCTTTGAGTTTTCCTACTCTTACAGGATATGTCAGGCGTGTAAAGTGGCTAAACCGCTACCATTCGTGAGACACAGGCTCTGGCGTAAAGTTCCATCAACGTCTTTCTGTCGGACTCAACGGCCACAGCGCGGGGGCATCGGCTATGGGCCGCAGAGCCCCTGCTTATACCTGTTGGCGTCCGGTTTTATTGAATCACGGCATTAAGCAAGTGGATCGCCGTCATCTTCATCATCCTCGATCTCGTTGCCACCAGCTTTAACTCGGCTCGCAGGCGTACACTGAAATTCCAGCAGCATCTGACGCTGGTGGATGAATGCTTGATTCGCGATCTTGACATATGGGTTGATAACTTGAATCCCAGCGCGTCCTTGGATAACCGAGCCCATAACTTCTAATTGCCCGAGTGCGTCCTGCCATTGCGCATAGGCCACGCAATACATCTCGAACGCATAGACGTCCAAAGGCGAATCGCTTCGCGGCTGACGGTGATGCCACGTTCAGCGAGTAGATCTTCAAAATCTCGATGGCTCAGATTGAAGGGATAGTACAGACAGACCGCGTAGAAAATAATATCGGGTGGGGATCGCTGACGTTTATAAATATTCATATGCTGATTGTATCAATTCCGGCAATTTAAATTGGCAATACCCGCTACGGCGTTGCGCGACTACATCAAGTCAGCAAGTTCGGTTCTTGGAATTTTGCGCACGTCTGGCAGGGGATGCGTCTTCACACCAACCATGCGAAGGATCAAGAAGCCGCGATTGTGGGCAAAGGTCTTGATCCAGTTCGGGTAGCCCGGCTCCTCCTTCGAGATGACGAATCGAACGCTCCCGTCCTCCCGCTTTGTCACTTCGCTCGACGTGAGGCTCACTGGGTCTGTGAGATAGCGATGAGATTCGTGCCAGAACGTGGCCGACGTGAGGTTCCAATAGACGACGTCTGGCTGAACGAAGTCGACCACGAGAGCTTCACCTTCGCCGAGTTCGTAGTAGGCCATCTGATAGTAGTTATCGCTATTCGCCGCACTCGCCCCGATCGAGGCGCCGGTACTCGCGACAAAGTGATTGGGCTTGTCTCGCGCCTCGGGCAAGAGAGTTCGGTGCCAGGTGGAAACCACGGCGAGATAATCAGATGACTTGCGAAGACGTTGCGCCATCTCATCGTCCGAAATACCGTCCACGTCGGGGAGGGAGTCACCCACGGCTTCCATCGCGAAGCTCGCCAGCTCGTTGACTTCTCGATTGGCGACGTACTGCCGGATCACGACGCCATTCGCTTCGTCGGGGAGTCGAACCCATGCCCCTGGCCCTTTGGGTTTCTCTTTTGTAAGCCACAGGATGAAGTTCCCATCTGCGTCGACATGTTTTCGGATTGCCATGTCGTTGAGGTACGCCACGGTACGACTGAATTTCGAATCCGCTTTACCGTTCACCGTGATGCTGACATAGGGTACGGTACCGAGGTTCCCCGACAGCTTGTAATCGTAACGGCCGTCGATGTAGGCCTGGTCGTATTCCGCGTCCGGGTTATAGGCTCCGATATCCCGATGACGCGGATCTCGCTTCGAGAACAGTGGATTTCGAAAATCGTAGTTGAGAGTGTCGCCGGTCTCGCTGGCGAGGTGTTTCAGGATCATGCGGAGTCCTTCGATGGCCTCCTGCTCAGTGGCCGCGTCGTAAAGGACCATCTGTTTGACTTCCTCGATGGTGCGCTGGAGCATCTCGAAGCTCTTCACTGTGGCAAGATCGTCGTAGCGACTCTCTTCGCCGCCGATTTCGGAGACCCAATTGAGCAGATTCGAATCGTTCCACTTCGCGTCGCCTTCGTTGGACGCTTCCTCCGCGAAGAGACCCATGGGCGCAGCGACAATCAGTGTCACGACCACCAGGAACACGCGAGTTCTCGACCGGATGCCATACGTTCGACTCACTGATTGACTCCTTGCCGCATTTGGCAGAGCGCCGCGGCTTTGACTTTTTTGAGGAACTCCCACCAGCACGACCACGTGATCAAGCCGCTGCCAAACAGAGAAGAAGGCTCGAAGTAAAGTCCGGACTAGCACCCCATTCGATGGACCCCAACCTAAACGTTCGCAATACCGCAACCCATTGTCGCGGCAGGGGCCCGCCAGTTGCTAATAAATAGGGTATCGGCAAGTTAACTTTTTGAAATCAGTGGAATCCAAAGTATAGGACAAATAAAAGGGCTGTTGTGAGCAGATCTCCTCATGGATACGAGTCACCAGGCCTGAAAAGATCGCGAACAGCCGGTCTATCACCCTGAAATCTTACCGACGTCAGTCATCGAACAATTCACATCCGGCCATTGCTGTCCGGTAATGAGACAAAAACCAACGCTGCCATCTTTGGCTTTTTCTATCGAGGGCACTTCTATAGTTCGGCCCATAGGCATGTCTCCCCAAAGACTGCAGAGGTCAGGGTATAGCGTCGTAATCAGAATCTGGGCTTCAAAACTGGATAAATCACCGTGCTGCCCCAGGCCGGTTTGCTTCGCGGACAGCCAGCTGGTCATAGCCGCCACTGCTGCTGCACAACCTACGGCCCACTCCCCTATTCTTCCCCCGGCCGGTAGGGTCCGGCAATTTCTGTACATACATCAATAATACGTAGCCCTTCCAGGGGCTAATTCTCGGAGCCAATCATTGTCTGTCCTCTTGTTTTTATCGATGGGCTTAATTTAGTAACCTCCGAGCAAATCGCTTTTCGCCTGAGGTTTAATCACTAGCATTGTTGCTGCTCACATAAAGGAAGGGCGATCACCAATGATCTGGTTCTCAGTAAGCTCTGCAAGCTCCTGGTCACTCAGTCCTAATTCATCTCCGAGAATTTCCTGGTTGTGTTGCCCCAAACAGGGAGGCACAGCGTCGGCGAACAATGCATCAAATTTGGAGTATTTAACCGGCTCATCAGGATACCGAGTGACACCGGTAATAGGATGCTCTGTGGTATAAAAAAAGTTGCGATCTATCAATTGTGGGTTAGGCATAAGTCTGTGCCCATTAACAAGGAACTGCGCAGGAATACCGGCGCTCAGCAACAGGTCTTCCACTTCATTCACATCCTGGGAAGAGAACCACCTATCCAGAACTTCATCAATGTAATCGTGGTTCTGCTGTCGCCCTTTCAAATCCGAATATTTTGTATCATTCAAGTCACCATCAGGACCAACAAGGTCACAGAGATTCTGCCACTGTTCATCTGATTCAATGCTAACTGCAAGCCAATTATCTTCACCCTCACAGGCAAAAATGCCCTGAGGCGCCAGCTTTTTGGTTCTATTTTCTTGACGCCCTAGAAGGTCATTGTAAGCCGTGTAATCGATAACCTGTTCGGCTCCAACATTGAGTGCCGCATCCATTAAAGGCACCTCAACAAGCTGCCCCTCGCCAGTTTTTTTACGGTCTTCCAATGCCAACATCAAAGCAAAGAAGGCGTGAATTCCACCCACTGGATCACAAGAGCCTCGGGGCACCAGCGGCACGTCTTTATACCCCGTCACCCAGGCCTGACCACTGACCTGCTCGACATTCATCGCAAAGCCAGGACGATCACGCCAGGGACCATCGAGACCAAAGGCTGGCATACGCACTAAAATTGCCCTCGGGTTCAAACTATGAATAAGTTCTTTGGTCAACCCAAACTGACCCATTACGCGAGCTGAAAAATTTTCGATAACTACGTCGGCATCTGCGATCAATTTATGAAGTATCTTCATACCCTCAGGCTTATCCAGGCTAAGCGTAATAGCACGCTTACCGCAGTTTGCTCCGGCAAAAACGGACGACCATTCCCACATGTTATGATTAGGAAGACCACCGGCGAATCGCATTCCATCAGGGCGCTGTATCGACTCAACCTTGACCACATCAGCACCAAACTGAGCAATCAACGAGGTGGCATAGGGTCCAGCCCAGAATGCCGTGAGATCGATAACTCTAAGCCCTTTTAGGGGTAGCTCGTCTTTTCCACTGACTCTGACCGGGGGACGATCCAGGGACTTAAGTTCAGCAAAAATTTCATCCCGGTGCTCATTGAGCGTAGGCGCAGCACCTACCGGACGATACATTGTCTTTTCCATGATGCAGCCAGGCCGCGGCTGTTTAAAACCACCAGGATTATCCACAAACATGCCGCGCTGCTGCATGTGGTCCATATCTAATAGAGTATCTCCGGAGCCTATGGGTGCGGCAGGAATTCTCAGAAGCGTTGATATTTCAATAATTTCATCGACGGTATGTTGCTTAGTCCACTCGTTAATCGCGCCTTTGATAAGCTTCATATCTTTCATTCGAGACATATGAGTCAAATATTCTTCATTGTCAGCAATATCCTGGCGCCCGATCATGGCGCAAAAATCTAGCCACTGCTGACCGGTAATCGTACAAAAGCCA
>ENA-OSJC01001828-OSJC01001828.1-marine-metagenome-genome-assembly--contig:-NODE-1828-length-16756-cov-4.429882_pt1 | contig 16756 bp, 17 predicted proteins | sample MGYA00237885_ERZ534234 | MGnify/ENA primary metagenome ERZ534234 (study PRJEB26413, sample SAMN06343907) | marine metagenome | isolation source: coastal waters | place: Atlantic Ocean: West Antarctic... | reverse complement strand
GCTTAAGGTAACAAATCTCTTCATATTGGGAGACAAGTTCCACGGATTTCTCTTAACAGAGTCTTGGTCCTGGTCTTTGAATTTAAAATAAAGCAACCAAACGATAACAGTAGTTAAAAATCCTGACATGAGGTGGGTGGTGACAACTTGCGGCCAAAGCTTAAGGCTCACCGTCAGATAACCAAAAGTGCCTTGCATTATTACCCAGAAGAGAAGGAAAAGTGAGAGCTTTTTGTCCCTTCCAGAAACTTTATTATTTCTAGAAGCTGCTACAAAAATTCCGATAATAAACAAACCTAAAGTTGCAGCAAAATATCTATGCACCACTTCAGGTATGGCTTTTGCAAGTTCATAAGGCGTCTCAGGAAATCTACCATTAGCTACAGAGATCTCTTCTGGGTTTATGGGAATAGTAGCAAAACCATAACATCCAGGCCAATCAGGACAGCCGAGTCCAGCATCCGCCAGTCTTGTCCATGCCCCTAAAGCGACAACAACAAAGCCTAGCAATCCTGAAAACAAAGTTAAGTTCTTTAAATTCATAAATTTTTAACCTACCTGTGAATTACGCAAAAGCTTTTTCAGATCCTCTAGCAACTCTCCGCCTGGCAGCCTGACGTCATATATTAAAACGCCATTTCCTAAAGGGTCAAAAAGTATATAAGGGCTATTATCAAGTACCTTGCTGGCTCTCTCAGGAATATCTTCTAAACGTACTTTTCCTATATTTAACAAAGGATATTCTTCTTCAAGCTTCCGATAGTCATCATCTCCCAGGTTGGCGTTGCTAGTTAACAGTAGATACCTAACGACTCTTGAGCTGTCTTTAGACAATCTTGTATTTACCTGTCTTGTTGAATATAACGTTTTCCAACAGCTTTCCTTACAATCGCCATTAAGCAAATGGACTATGGTCCATCTTCCAGGAAATTCATTTAATAAAGGCCCCGAATCAACATTCACGTTTAATAATTTAAGCTCTAGCGGAGGGTCTACCAACGTTCCGTTATTTGTCTTACCGTCTGGAGAAAAGCCACTATAAAACAATGCCGTGCTAGCGATCAAAACCAAAATAGGAGTTAAAAATATGGTTGCGGCTTTAATTCTCCCCGAATTTTGTTTAGTAATTTTCATTTATTTTTTCCTGTATCCAAAATATATGTAAGAAATAAGCAAGACCAGAGCAAGACCAAACCATTGAACGGCATATCCATAATGCCTTGAAGGATTCATTATTGAAGGTCGCCAAACAGGCTCAAAAGCTCCATAAGAACCTGCAGATAAATGAATTACTGTAGGCTGAATCTCATATTTTTTAATCAGATCGTATTGTACTCTTTCAAGCGTTAACTCTTGAACAATTTTTGGCCAATTGTTATCTTGGCTGACGGCCACCAAGCTTAATCCAAAACGATTAAATGGTGCTATAAGACCTTCAATATTAGTTTCTTTAAGGGCACTGAGTTTATTTGGTTGCTTTACCTCTTCTTTGTGAGCCCACCCTCGATTAATTAAAAAAACTTGATTGTTATTGGCCAGAAAAGGTGTAAAAACTTCGTACCCTGACTCCTGTCTATAAACCCTATTGTCCAAAAAATAAGTCTCTTTTAGGTACCTTCCTTTTAGAGACATGTTTCTATACAACCTGTCATTTGCCGCTAACCCTTCAAGATCCTCAAGGAGGATAGGGGGCAAAGATTTGTTAAAGTCGTGGTAAGCCACTAAGTTACTTTTCTCTATCCCTCTCGTAACTTGCCAGGATCCCAAAAAGAGAAGCAGTGGTAAAAAGAAGAGCACGAATATGCTCATACCAATTCCTGGTTTAAATTTATTCAAGAGTGTTTTTTTACCATTCACAATCTGCCGCCTGTATACTGCCGTACCTCAATATGATTAAGTATTTTATCCTGTTTCTCATCATCGCAATGCTAATAAGCCTTTTTAGTGGCGCCTTCTTTTTAATAAAAGACAGAGGGAAGACCAAACGCACGACACATAGCCTCGGAATAAGAGTTTCAATAGCCGTAGTCCTTTTCGCCACCCTTGTCTATGGATTCATTACAGGGCAAATAGGGCCTGGAGCTTAATTACATTACATAAACAAAAGCCACCAAGCAGACCCAAACAACGTCAACAAAATGCCAGTACCACGACCCGGCTTCAAATCCAAAATGATCATCCTTTGTGAAATGTCCATTTAAGCCTCTGAGCCACATAACTGTTAGAATTATTGCTCCCAAACAAACATGAAATCCATGAAACCCTGTAAGCATAAAGAAGGTTGTTCCGTATATGCCTGTTCCGAGTGTTAATCCCATATGAGAGTAGGCTTCATAATATTCCAAGGCTTGAAAGCCAACAAACAAATAACCTAAAACAAGTGTAAGTCCTAAGAATACGTTAAATTGCTTCCTGTTACCTTTCTTTAAGCCAAGGTGAGCAATGTGAACAGTCACACTAGAAGTAAGAAGAAAAAGCGTATTCCACAACGGCAGCCATCCAAGAATTCCGGCGAGGCCTCCATGACTATACGCTGTAGATATTGACATATTTTCGTCAGGTCCTGCAAAAGCTGTATTCCCAATTGCCTGATCTGGAGTGATCATTAAGGGCCAAGTTGCTTCAAATCCAGGCCACAGCATATTGGCTATTCCCTTTTCCCCTTCGCCTCCCAGCCAAGGTACAGAAAAATTTCTGACGTAAGCCAAGGCAAAGAAAAAGGCAAAGAAAAACATGACTTCGGAAAAGATAAACCAGGCCATTCCGTAGACATAAGAATCTTTTAACATTGGATTATTTAAACCCGCATTGTTTTCTTTAATAACCGCACTGAACCAGAAGAACATTGTTGTCCACATCATGGCAAATGACAGTAATAGAATTAAGTAGGAATTAGATTCAGTTCCTAAATCTATAACGGTATTTGCTGATCCAATAATAAATGTAAGCAAAGTTATTGCCATGGCAAATGGAAGCTTGCTTGATTCTGGTACGTAATATGGTTGTGCGGACATTTTTTTCCTCTTATAAATTTGCCAGTTTTTTACTATCTGTAAACTGGTCAGTTATATCAAACAAAGTATATCCCAAACTCAAAGAGCCTATCTCTTCTGGAAGAGCGGGATCAACTATAAATCTTACGGGCAGTTCTACTCGTTCTCCTGCCGCCAATGTTTGGCGTTCAAAACAGAAACATTCTGTTTTGTGAAAAAATTCTGCACCCCTCCCTGGGGAAACGCTTGGTATAACTTGGCCTATCATTTCCTTGTCTGTATTGTTTTCAAAAACAAACAAAGCCTCCTGTTGTGTACCTGTTGATATTCGCATCTGTACCTTTTCTGACTTGAAAGTCCAAGGCATAGATTCGTTGTTGTGAGTCATGAACTGAATAAGGACCTCTCTCTGTTCTATCATTTCTTGAGAGGCTTCGCTTAAATAGCTAGGGCCAGTTATTTTTCCATTCAATCCAGTAATTTCACAAAATACATCGTAAATTGGTACCAGCAAGAATCCAAAAGCAAACATCCCGAAGACAATGCCTACTAGATTTCTAATGGTTTTTTTTGTTTCTACCAATTATTTAACCTGTGGCTGAACTGTAAAAGTATGGTAAGGAGCTGGCGATTCAATCGTCCATTCCAGACCAAGCTCTCCTGCACCTTCCCAAACCTCTGGGCTTGCTTTCTTTCCAGCTCTTATGGATTTAATGACTATAAAGACCAATAACAACTGAGTGATTCCAAAAAGGAAAGCGCCCACGCTTATAACCATATTAAAGTCAGCAAATTGTAATGCGTAATCCGGGTACCTTCTTGGCATACCTGCCAAGCCAACAAAATGCATAGGGAAGAAGGTCAAATTAACTGAAATAAAGGTTAACCAGAAATGGAGTTGGCCTAAAGTTTCGTCATACATGTTTCCTGTCCATTTCGGGAGCCAGTAATATACTCCAGCGATTATTCCAAACAAGGCCCCAGGTACAAGAACATAATGGAAGTGAGCCACAACAAAATACGTATCATGATATTGAAAATCTGCCGGGACTATTGCCAGCATTAGTCCTGAAAAACCGCCTATGGTAAATAAAGCAACGAAAGCTATTGCAAACAACATTGGTGTTTCGAAAGTAATAGAGCCCCTAAACATAGTTGCTATCCAATTAAACACCTTAACACCAGTAGGAATTGCTATTAGCATAGTTGAATACATGAAGAATAATTCTCCTGCCAGCGGCATGCCCACTGTAAACATATGATGGGCCCAAACCACAAAAGACAAGACGGCAATTGATGACATTGCATAAACCATCGAGGCATAGCCAAAGATCGGTTTTCTAGAAAAAGTTTCAATGATGTGTGAGGCTATTCCAAATGCGGGAAGAATCATGATATAAACCTCCGGATGACCAAAGAACCAGAATACGTGTTGGAAAAGAACAGGATCCCCTCCTCCAGCCGCATTGAAAAAACTAGTTCCAAAGTTAATGTCCATTAGCATCATTGTCACAACGCCTGCCAAAACTGGCATCACGGCTATCAGAAGGTAAGCGGTTATCAACCAGCTCCATACAAAAAGAGGCATTTTCATTAAAGTCATACCCGGAGCTCTCATGTTAAAGATAGTGGTTATAATATTTATTGAGCCCAATATTGAAGATATTCCCATTATATGAACTGAGAAAATAAAAAAGTTTACGGTGTCGGGGCATACGTGGTAGACAGAGGGGCATAAAAAGTCCAACCAAAGTTAGGTCCTCCTTCTGGCATAAAGAGGGTAGAGATAAGTATCCCAAAAGCCATGGGAAGAAGCCAAAAGCTTAAGTTGTTTAAGCGGGGTAAAGCCATATCTGGCGCACCTATTTGCATTGGCAACATCCAATTCGCTAGCCCTACAAAAGCCGGCATAATAACTCCAAAGACCATTATCAGTCCGTGGTTTGTGGTCATTTGGTTAAAGAACTCCGGTTCTACAATTTGAAGTCCGGGTTGAAAAAGCTCTGCCCTGATGACCATTGCCATTGATCCGCCTATAAAAAGCATTAAGCAACTGAACCACAAATAAAGCGTACCGATATCTTTATGATTCGTTGTGAACAACCAGCGCGTTAAACCTTTTGCTGGTCCATGATGTCCGTGATCGTGGGATTCTACTACTGTACTCATTTAATAAAGCCTCTTTTTATAGTTCAATTTTATTCTTGTAAGCAACGATATCTTGTGGAGTAACAATAACTCCATCACCATTTTCTCCATTAGACCAAGCTTGCCTCGTGTAGGTTATTACCGAGGCAATATCAACTTCGGAGTAGTTCTTGCCAAACGCTGCCATGCCGGAGCCTTGAACACCTTCCATTAGGATTTCTATTTGCCTAGGTGCATCGTTAAGGACTATTTGGCTGCCGTCCAGTGCAGGGAAAACTGGAGGTATTCCTTTACCATTAACCTGATGACAAGCAGCACAATTTGTCAGGTAAAACTGTTCTCCTCGCTCGTAAAGTTCTTCTTTTGTCCATTGCTTTGATGTCAGCATTCTTTCTTGCTCAGCCAAGACAATTTTTTGAGCAACCCAAGCATCGTACTCTTCTTGCTCAACCGCTCTTACCACGACAGGCATGAAGGCATGTTTAATACCGCAAAGTTCTGTACAGTTTCCTCGATAAATACCGGGGGTAGGGACGTTCGTCCAAGCTGTATTAATGAAGCCGGGTATTGCGTCTTGTTTGACAGCAAAATCCGGTACCCACCAAGAGTGAATTACGTCGTTACCTGTTATTAAAAATCTTATTCTCTTATTTATGGGTATCACCAAAGGCTCATCTACTTCTTTTAAGTAAAACTCTCCTTTGGGCATTCTGTTATAAATCTGTTCTTGATCTGTAGACAGATTGCTAAAAAAACTAATGTCATCTTCAAGATATTTGTAGTGCCACTTCCACTGATGGCCTGTGACCATGATGTTGATCTCACCTTCTGCATCGTCATAAGCTTTGACCATGACCTGGGTTGAAGGAATCGCGATAACTACCAAAATTAATGTAGCTGCTACCGTCCAGCTGATTTCTAACCAAAAATGATCGTCAACATCTGAAGCGACTGCCCCTTTAGATTTCCTATATTTCCAGAGAGACCAGAACATGATCCCAAAAACCACAACCCCAATCCAAACGCAAACCCAAAAGATAAGCATGTGCAGATCAAATATTTCCTTACTAACTTCCGTTACACCAACGGACATATTTGCATCGGAAAAATCACCCAGAAGAAGAACAGGGAAAATTAAAATGATGATTTGGTAAAATTTTGAGGAAAACTTTTTAAAATAAGCCATCTATACCTTATATATATTTATAATTGGTGAGCATCAGATTCGCGCGCATTTTATACCAAGGAAGGCATGACAACAACCCAAAAATGAAGGATTCAAATGCCCTAAAGCAGTGCGTTATCTGCTAAATTTTTGTTTAAAAATATCTATAGCTTTTTCAACGTCCGGTCTTCTCCCGGTCCAGATCTCAAAGCTAAAGGCAGCCTGCCTGAAAAGCATGCCGAAGCCGTCATGTATTTGTGAACAATTAGCTTTTTTTGCCTGGTCTGAAAAAAATGTTTGTTGTGATGAGTAGCTTAAATCATAAGCCCAAGACGAGGGGTGAAATAAGTTTTTGGGGTAATCAATGTGTTCATTCAGCACACCGGCAGAAGTTGTGTTTATAATTCCATCGCATAGATCTGAAAGGTCATTTCCTAGTCTCCCTGCGGTTATTTCCACAGAAGAGCTTGTAAATAAAGAAGCAATATTTTGAGCTTTTTCTAATGTCCTGTTGATAATCAATAGTTTTTTTGGCGAGCATTCCATCAGAGAGGGAATTACTGACCTGGCAGACCCCCCTGCTCCCACTATCACCAAACTGGCGCCTTCTATCTTTAAACTTTTTGATTTTAAATCTGAAATTAACCCTCTACCATCGGTAGTGTCTCCGGCCACCTCTTTGCCTTCCAACCACAAAGTATTGGTTGAGGCCGACAAAGAACAATTCCTGGAATTGGTTTTGGAGTAAGAATTGGCCAACTCTTTCAAAGGAAGCGTTACATTTAGACCTTCGTAACCTAGATTAAAAAAGAGACGATCCACATCTTTCTTGAAGTTTTCAGGGGTCACTTCTATCGCTTCATAGCTAATGTCCATACCAACCATTTCTGCAAAAATTTTATGAATAGAGGGCGAAAGAGAATGATCTATGGGGCTTCCGATAACTGCAAGTTTTTTCATCGTTAACTAGCTTCCTCTAATCATTTCTTCTGAAAGTATATCCTGTATAGGCGTTGGACCCTTAAAATCTCCAAGGCTTTCTGAATACACAGTTACCCCTGGATACATCTCTTGAATTTCTTCTTCTGTTTTTGCTGGTAATGCTCCAGAGCTATTTGCAGAAGTCGAAACTAGAGCAGATTTAAAATTTCTGCACAGGTTTTTAACCGGTTCATGGTCACTCATTCTTAGGGCTATGGATTGTTTGCCACCTGTCAGCCATTCAGGAGCCGAACTTGCTGGTACCACCCAGGTGTGCGGTCCTGGCCATTTTGTAAAAAGCAAAGATTCAAATTGCTCTAATTCTGCATAAGGCTTGAAGTGTTCCATCTCTGAACCGATAAGGATTAAACCTTTTTTAACAGACCTCCCTTTCAGAGAAAGTAGATTCTCCACTGCTTTTTTATTAGCCGGATCACAACCCATACCCCAAACCCCTTCCGTAGGATACGCAATCAGCCCGCCCTGCTTTAATGACTCGACAACTTGATATAAGTCGCTCACTTTAAAGTTTTATTGAGAAAGCTTTTTATTGGATTCCTGTATTGCTTTTTTCCCTTCTTCGCGGACACCTTGCAATGCATTACTTATTTCCGCCGAATCAATACCTAAAATTTGAGCCGCCAGGTAAGCGGCATTAACAGCTCCAGCCGACCCTATGGCCACAGTCGCAACTGGAATACCTTTAGGCATTTGAACTGTTGATAAAAGAGCATCCATTCCTTTAAGAGGGCCACCATCAACCGGAACACCTATTACCGGTTTTAGAGTTTTAGCTGCGACACTTCCCGCTAAATGAGCTGCGAGACCAGCCATCGCAATAAAAACTTTTGTACCAGAAGATTCAGCTTCTTTTATATGCTCCGAAAGTAGCTCTGGAGTACGATGCGCAGAAAGAACTTGTATTGAATTTGTAATGGACAAGGAGTCCAAAGTTCCTGAGCATTTATTTGCCAATTCTAAATCTGATTCCGATCCTATTACTATCGATACGATAACAGCCACATCTTTCTCCAAATTAAAAGGCATATTCTAATATAATCCCCTAAGTTAAAAAGAAAAATAATGCCTATTCTAAAAATTCTTCAATTCCCAGACCCTCGACTGAGAACTAAGCTCAAAAGGTTATTGATATTGATGCCGACATAAAAAACCTTGCCTCTAATATGCTTGAGACTATGTACGAAGGAAACGGCATCGGCTTAGCTGCCACGCAAGTCAATGTTCACAAGCGTTTAATAGTCCTGGATGTAAGCGAAACAAAAAATACCCCGATCTTTTTGATCAATCCCATCATAGAAAAAATCATAGAACCTGAAATGACACCTTATTCAGAAGGCTGTCTTTCTGTCCCTGGTTTTTATGAAGAATTAGAAAGACCAAGAAAAATAAAAATAAGCGCCTTGAATTTAAAGGGCACCAAGATTGAAATAGTTGCAGAAGGAACCCTTTCAGTTGTTATTCAGCACGAAATGGACCACCTAGAAGGTAAGATTTTTGTTGACTACCTTTCAAACCTTAAGAGGGAGATGATAAGAAAGAAGCTTATTAAGCAAAGAAAAGAGGCCGTCGGCTGATGAAAATTATATTTGCGGGTACACCAGAATTCTCAGCTCACCACTTGAAGATCTTACTCAACACTGATCATCAAATAATCTCTGTGCTAACCCAGCCGGACAGAAAAGCAGGGAGAGGGGGAAAACTATCATCTTCGCCGGTTAAAGACTTGGCGATAGAAAATAAAATAAAAGTCCTACAGCCAAGCTCTCTAAAAGGCGAGGAGGTTGAAGAAGAACTTAAAGAGCTTCAGCCAGACTTAATGCTAGTGGTTGCGTACGGATTGTTGATACCGAGAAATATTTTGAACATACCTGGCCTAGGTTGCCTGAACGTTCATGCCTCACTCTTGCCTAAATGGAGAGGCGCGTCCCCCATGGAAAATAGCATTAATAGTGGCGATAGTGAAACTGGCATGACCATGATGCGCATGAGCGAAGGTCTGGACGAAGGCCCCATGCTAAAACAGTTTATTTATAAGCTAAATAAAAAAGAAACCTTGGGGTCTTTGGAAAAGGAGTTTATGAAAATAAGCTCTCTGCGGCTTGAAGGTTTCTTGAAAGATTTTGAAGATGGTAGGTGCATGGAATCTAATCAACCAGAATCAGGGCATAGTTATGCCAACAAGATAGATTCTTGTTTTAAACAGATTAACTGGCCGGAAGGAACTGCCATAGAAATAGAAAGGAGAATAAGAGCCTTAAATCCAAAACATGGTGCCTTTACCTATTTAGGAAAAAATAGAATAAAGATTCTTTCTTCTTCGGTATTAAAAAAAGGAAATCTCTTAAAGCCTGGCTCCATAGATACCACAAATAACAAGATCCTTGTGTCTTGCAAAGATAATACCTGTCTAGACATTGAGTTAATTCAAATGGCAGGAAAGAAAATTGTGGATGCTAATGAATTTCTTAGAGGTTACAAAAAGACCTTAAAAGATGAAGGGAAGTTTTCTTATTTAAAAGTCTAGAAGTTGTATTTATAATAAAAAATAAGTCTATAATCAGTAAGTATCTAATTTAAGGTCTATAAGGTAAAAACTAGTGAAAATAGTGATTCTTGGAGCGGGTGCAGTGGGCAGCACTCTGGCCACTTTACTGTCAGAAGAAAATGACATAGTGCTGGTTGACCATAATTCAGCTGTTCTTGGTCACATAGAAGAAGTGGCTGATCTAAAAACCATCCTTGGAAGTTGTTCCTATCCAAACATCTTGGTGAAAGCTGGCATAGCAGACGCAGATATGGTTGTGGCCGTTACAGGAAGCGATGAAACCAATATAGTCGCTTGCATGGTGTCCAGGGTGCTAAATAAATCCATTAAAACGATAGCCCGAGTAAGGGAAGCCTCTTATCTGAAAGGCAAAACAAAAGCCGCAATGGAATCTGGTGAAATTCCAATTGATGTTCACGTCAGCCCAGAACAACTAATAACAGATCAAATACAAGACCTAATAGACACCCCTGGATCTTTACAAGTTATTAGATTTGGCAATAACCAGCTGGATTTGGTAGCAGTGAGGGCGGTTTTGGGTGGGCCCATGATCGGTCATGAAATAGGGGATCTTAAAAAACATTTGCAGAAAATTGATTCTAGGATTGTTGCTATTTTTAGAAAGGGGGAGTCCATAGTGCCTACTGGGCTGACAAAGATCGAGGTTGAAGACGAGGTCTTTTTTATATCCAAAAAAGGAGAGTCAACGAAAGTCATCAACGAAATGAGACCCAAAGTAGAAAAGTACTCAAATGTAATCATTGCTGGTGGAGGAAAAATAGGAAGCAGAATAGCTAAAGCTATTGAAAAAAACCATAATGTAAAAATCATCGAATCTGGAGAGGATAGGGCCAAAGAACTCTCAGAAAAGCTTCTTTCATCTATAGTTTTGCAAGGCAGTGTGTCAGACAAAGCGTTACTTCATGATGAGAATATTGAAAATACTGATTTTTTTGTTGCTGTAACAAACGATGACGAAGCAAATGTAATGTCCTGCTTGCTGGCAGCGGAAATGGGTGTTCGCAAAGTAATAGCCCTGATAAGCAATCCTGCGTATGTAGACTTAGTTCAAGGCAAAGGAATAGGAATAGACATTGCCATCGCCCCGTCACAAATAACTATAGGAACATTTTTAGCAGAAATTGAAGGTAAAGACGTTGTACAAGTTCATTCTTTAAGAAAAGGGGCAGCAGAAGCGATAGAGGCAATTGCGCATGAATCTCCGTCTGGCAAGGATAGCGCCATAGGAAAAGAATTAGGAGAGCTTAGGCTCCCCGAAGGGGCTACCATTGGAGCGATTATAAGAGATGATAAAGGTAAAATTGCTCATGATCACGTACATTTAAGGGAGAATGATCATGTTATAGTTTTCCTGACTGATAAAAAATACTTACAAGAAGTTAAAAATATATTTTCACCTAAATAATAAATGCGCCTCCCATACACAACAAGAATTCTAGGCGGCTTACTAATGTTTTTTAGCTTGGCCCAGTTCTTACCTGGTTTCATTGCCTATTTCTTAAATGAAATAAACCATGTATCAAATTTTTTATACTCTGGTTTTTTTACTTTCGCAATTGGCTGTTGCATGTTTTTAGCTGCCGAAAGCCATAAAACTGATCTGCGTACAAAAGATGGCTTTATTATCACAGTTTTTTTCTGGACAGTTTTAGGTTTTTTTGGATCAATACCCTTCTATTTAGGTAATTTAGAAGGGGTTAGCTACATAGATTCATTGTTTGAATCAATTTCAGGTCTAACTACCACTGGTGCGACTGTATTTATTGGTCTTGATGAAATGGACAGATCTATTCTTTTTTATAGGCAGTTCCTTCAGTGGCTTGGTGGCATGGGTATTATTGTTCTAGCGGTTGCAGTCCTTCCTCTTCTTGGGGTTGGGGGTATGCAATTATATAAAGCAGAAACCCCCGGCCCTCTGAAAGATTCCAAGCTAACGCCTAGAATAACGGAAACCGCTAAAGCTCTTTGGTATGTGTACCTGTCTATGACTATTCTTTGTGCTATTTTCTATAAATTCTTTGGTATGAGTTGGTTTGATGCTATTTGCCACTCTTTCTCAACAATATCTATTGGAGGATTTTCTACCCATGACGAAAGCTTTGCTTTTTTTAATGAGTCCTCTTTAAGATGGACAGCTGTTGTCTTCATGTTGATTGCGGGAATGAACTTTGCCTTACACTACATAGCTTGGACAAAAAAAAGGTTGCTACATTATTTTTTTGATACCGAGGTTAAGTATTACCTTTCAATAATTTCTATTGTTTTATGCTTCACTCTTCTTGTGCTTTATTCAAATGGATTTTATTCAGAGAGCTTACATACTTTAACCGTAGAAAGCGCCTTCCAGGTTGTTTCAATAGCTACGACGACAGGATTCTTAACATCTAACTACTCTGCCTGGCCTCTATTTGTTCCGTTTATGCTTTTATGTGCTGGCTTTATCGGAGCATGTGCCGGATCAACTGGTGGTGGCATAAAGGTAATCAGGGCTGCTGTTCTTTTAAAGCAAGGAACAGGTGAGATAACCAAACTCACACATCCAAATGCCGTTGTGGCTATAAAGCTAGGGTCTAAACCCATAAACAGTAGGGTGGCTGAGTCTGTCTGGGGATTCTTTTCAATTTACGTTATTGTCTTTATCTTTCTACTATTATTTTTACTCTCTCAGGATAATGACTTTATAACTTCTTTTTCTGCAGTGGGGGCAACCCTAAACAACCTTGGACCTGGTCTGGGAGATGTTTCTGAGAACTATAGAGACCTTAACGACCTATCAAAACTAGGGCTTTGCATGGCCATGCTGCTGGGTAGGCTAGAAATATTAACGTTGCTGGTTGTGTTTACCCCTTCATTTTGGAGAAATTGATAAATACAGCGGCAAATGGCTTTTTTATTAACTAAATTCATACAACTAAATCTTTTTTTTATGGGCCTTCTGCCCCTGAAAGTAATTTCTTATTTAGCTCAATTTTGTTTTCTCCTATACAAACCTATAAAAACTGATGCTTATAGCACCACTTTTACAAACCTTAATATTGCCTTTCCAGGAATGAAAAAAGATGAAATTAAAAAAATGGCCATGGTTAGTCTTACAGAAACTGCTAAAACAGCCTTGGAGATGGGCTTCGTGTGGTCAAAACTTCCGGGAAAGGAAACCTCTAAATACCTTCAAGTGAAAGGAATAAAAAGTATCAAAAAAAGTCTTGATGAAAATAAAGGATTAATACTGATCGTCCCACATCTATCTAATATAGAAATAATATTAAATTACCTGGGAGGAAGTATGTCATGCATGGCGCTTTACACTCCCTCCAAAAATAAATATTTTGATAAAGTTATGTTATCTGCTCGCAGTAAAATGGGAGTCAAAATGGTAGAGACAAACCTTGCGGGCATTAAATCAATTCTTACTAATTTAAGAAATGGTGGAGTAGTGGTTATTGCTTCTGATCAAGTGCCCAAATCGGAAGGAGGAGTTCTTTCTAAATTTTTTACTTTGCCCGCACTTACCATGACCTTAGTTGCACGATTAAAACTAAAAAGCGATGCCCCTTGTCATTCGTTATTCTGCGTCAGAAAAACTAACAGGACTGGTTTTGAGCTTACGTTTAGTGACAGAATTGAAGGTATGGGAATAGACCTACAGTCGAGTGTAGATCGTATGAATGAAGAGCTAGAAAAATGTATAATGACAGCTCCGGAACAGTATTCATGGGAGTATAAGAGATACAAGCATTCATCACAAAAAAGCATGTATTAATTATCTATAATTGATAGTAAGTATTTACTATATAAAAATATAAAGGTATAAATTTGACAGCTAAAACAATGGAAGAACTGGTTGCTCTCTGCAAACGCAGAGGTTTTATATTTCAATCAAATGAGATTTATGGTGGCCTCCAAGGCTTGTATGATTATGGCCCGTTGGGCGTAGAATTAAAAAACAATATCAAGCAAGCTTGGTGGAGATCTATGGTTTATGACAGGGACGATGTTGAAGGTCTGGATGCCTCCATTCTCACCAACCCTAAAGTTCTCAAACACTCTGGCCATGAAGATACCTTTTCAGACCCCATGGTAGATTGTAGAGAGTGCAATGCAAGGTGGAGAGCAGACCACGTTGAATCATCAAAGTGCCCCTCATGTGGTTCACAAGATCTAACAGAACCCAGGCCTTTTAACCTCATGTTCAAGACAAGCGTAGGCCCTATTGATGACGGAAGTTCTTTCGCTTACTTAAGACCAGAAACCGCTCAACAGATTTTCACTAATTTTAAAAATGTACTAGATTCAACTTCAAGAAAACTGCCCTTTGGAATTGCACAAATTGGGAAGGCATTTAGGAATGAAATAACTCCAAGAAATTTTATATTTAGAGTGAGAGAATTTGAACAAATGGAGTTGGAGTTTTTTGTGAAACGTGGAGAGGATGAGACTTGGCATAAAAAGTGGCTTGAAGAGAGACTTTGTTGGTGGACAGACCAGGGTGTGAGTCGTGATCGACTTGAAATATATGAAGTACCGGAGGAGGAGCTTTCTCATTACTCAAAATCTACACTAGACATAATGTATCAATTTCCTCATGGGCTTGAAGAGCTTGAAGGAATAGCAAACAGGACTGACTTTGATCTGGGTTCTCACAGTAAAAACCAAAACGACTTAAACATTACATCGAAAGTGGCCGAAAACAAGGATTCTAATGCAAAATTAGCCATACAGAACATAGAAACCAACGAATGGGAGGTTCCTTACGTCATTGAACCATCTGCGGGCGTAGATAGGGGGTTTCTAGCTATTCTCAACGAAGCCTATAAGAAGGAAGTTCTCGAAAGCGGGAAAGAAAGAGTAGTCCTAGGTCTTAAGCCCCACCTCTCTCCAATAAAAGCTGCGATTATTCCACTAAAAAGGAATAACGATGATTTAGTAAAAACTGCTAAAAATATTAAAAATTCACTACAATCGCTGCAATTAGGTAGGGTTCTTTTAGAAAACACAGGAAATATTGGAAAAAGCTACAGGCGCCATGACGAAATAGGAACTCCTCTTTGTATTACGGTAGACTTTCAGACCCTAGAAGATAACACTATTACAGTTCGAGACAGAGACACGATGGAACAATCAAGAATAGGGGTTGATGAACTACCCTCTTACTATCAAAAATACTTATTAGCATAAGCCTCTATGGATAAAAAAATTGTTATTTTAGACAGGGATGGTGTTATTAACGTAGACCTCATGACTTATGTAACAAAGAGAGAAGACTTTGAGCCAATAGAAGGTAGTCTTGAAGCAATATCACGACTTAACCAAGCTGGTTATTTAGTTGCGATTGCCACAAATCAAGCCTGCATCAATAAAGGCATTATTTCAGACGCAGAACTATCTGATATTCATGATTTTCTTTCAGAAGAACTTAAAAAACTAGGTGGAAAGATAGACTTTGTGTCTTACTGTCCCCATGACTACTCAATAGAAGGCTGTTCCTGCAGAAAACCTGCAACTGGACTTCTTGAAGATATAGAAAATCATTTTAAAATTTCAGTAAAAGGTAGTTATTTTATCGGTGACAAAGAATCTGATATTCAAGCAGCACTGAACCATGGATGCATACCTCTTCTGGTTGAAACTGGTTACGGCCCTGAAGCAAAAAAGGCTATTAATTGCCCCCCTGTTAACAATTGTTTTGAAGACCTGTATGCTGCGGTTAACTTCATACTCTCTAGTTAGTGTGTTGATGCTAGTCATAAGATCTACTGTTTTTTACATGGGCTATTTATTGTCAGGACTTATCGCGAGTATTATTGCCTGTATATTTGGTCCTTTTTTGAACCTAAATAACAGGCTTAGACTTTTTTCTCTGTGGCCAAGATTTGCAAATTGGTTCCTTGCATTTACTTGTAACGTTAGAGTTGAAATGAAAGGCCAAGAAAATCTACCAAAAACCCCATGCGTGATTGTGTCCAACCATCAAGGTCAGTGGGAAACTTTCTCAATGCAATATTTATTTCATCCCTTATCAACTTTGCTCAAAAGAGAGTTGTTGTTTATTCCTATTTGGGGATGGGCCATGAGTCTTTTAAAGCCTATTGCAATAAACAGAGGCAGACCAAGAGAGGCTCTATTAAAGGCTCTTACTGAAGGGCAAAAAAGAATAAACAATGGCTTTTACGTTTTATTTTTTCCAGAAGGCACGAGGGTTAGTCCGGGTGAAGTTCATCAATATTCAAGAAGCGGTTTTGAACTAGCCGCTAGAGCGGGAGTTCCCGTGTTGCCCATTGTGCACAACTCTGGAGATTGCTGGCCTGCGCATAAATTTATTAAATACCCAGGAACAATTTATATCACAATTGGAAAGCCGCACAAAGTTGTAGAGGCAAAAATTTCTTCTAAAGAGATAGAGGAGTGGACAAGGGCCTCTTTAAAGAGGTCTTAAATATCTAAATTGGTAACCAGCTTTGCATTCTGGTCAATAAAGTCTTTTCTTGGCTCAACCTCATCTCCCATAAGTGCATGGAATATCTCATCAGCAGCTTGTGCGTCATGTATTGATACCTGACCCAGTCTTCTTGTTTCTGGATCCATAGTGGTGTCCCAAAGCTGGTTGGCATTCATTTCACCCAGTCCTTTGTATCTTGAGATAGTAAAAGATTTTCTAGAGGCATTTAAAAGTTCTTCAACTGAATCCGCAAAGTTTTCAGCTTGGAACTTCTTACCGCTAAGCTCAAAAAAACTGTCCTTTGTAATCAGGTCTTTTAAGTCAGAACCAAAAGAAGTTATGTCCTTATAGGCCTTTGATTTTATAAAGGCTTTAGTTATTTCCCAATTTCTTTCTGTGCCGTGTTTTATTAAATTGACTGACGGTTCGCAGGCATTGCTTTCTTT
>ENA-OSJC01001826-OSJC01001826.1-marine-metagenome-genome-assembly--contig:-NODE-1826-length-16766-cov-3.350051_pt1 | contig 16766 bp, 21 predicted proteins | sample MGYA00237885_ERZ534234 | MGnify/ENA primary metagenome ERZ534234 (study PRJEB26413, sample SAMN06343907) | marine metagenome | isolation source: coastal waters | place: Atlantic Ocean: West Antarctic... | reverse complement strand
AACTTCTAAAGAAACTAAACTCATAAATACTGGGAACATCTTTAGATACCAAAGAGCAAGCTCCAGTAATTTTGTTAAATGAAATTGGTTTAGATCCTTGTAAGCTCAACTTTTCTGAAACGTCAACCATTGGAAGACAATTGGTTAATATTGGTTTTACTAAAACTTGAAAGAAATTATTTTATCCCATGGTTTTAACTTTTTCCTTATATTTGTTAAAAAATATTATGGAAACTTATAAGTGTGATAAATGTGGTATGACTGTTAATGCAACTTGTGGTAAGTGTGATGTGCCATTAGTTAATGATGTACTCAAGTTAGATGACGGTAGAGAGGTGCAGATTTCGAAATGCCCAAATGGACATGGTAAAATCAAATCTCCTTTATGTTGTGGAGAAGATATGAGTTGTGCTATATAGTAAATTATAAAAATTTTAGGATATGAGGTTTGCTTCCATCCTCTTTTATTCTGTGCCTATTGTAGGTGTGGATTATGCTCCTTCTCATATCCTATTGTAGTACTCCGTCCGTGCCCGCAGTACACCTTTGTTTCATTATCTAAGGTAAATAGTTTGCTTTTAATGCTGTTGATAAGCGTATTATGATCTCCTCCTGGCAAATCAGTACGCCCTATACTTCTTTGAAAAAGAACATCTCCAGCAATTACTAAATTGTTTTCTTGGCTATGCAGACAAATATGTCCTGGTGCATGTCCTGGTGTAAAGAGTATATTGAAACTACTATCCCCAAAATTTAGGGTATTCCCTTCTGCTAAAAAATGTTTTGGAGAAGGTGATCCTTCATAATCCTCCAAGCCATACATTTTACTAATGCTTCCTGCGTTTTCAAGTAATAGTAAATCTTCTTTATGCATATAGAGTTCTAAATCCCAAAGTTCACTTGCAAACTTGTTACCAAGCACATGGTCAATATGACAATGGGTGTTAATCAGTTTTACTGGCTTTAACCCTTCACCCGTAATGAATCTCCTTAATTCTGTTCTCTCTTTTTCACTATAACATCCTGGATCTATAATTATACACTCCTTAGTATCATCATATACCACATAAGTATTCTCTTGAAAAGGATTGAATGTAAAGGATTTGACTTTCATAGCTATTATTTTAGTTTTTTTACTGTCTTTCTTCTGGCAAAGATATGTTAATTAGTGTGTTAAAACTATCCGTTTTCGCTTGCCTGTACCTGTTTTTCCTTTTTACATTTGTAGTATGAGTGTTTCAACTTTTATAATCTTGATTATTATTGGTTTGCTAGCTGGTGTTCTTAGCGGTTTAGTAGGTGTTGGTGGTGGTATTTTAATGATACCTTTATTGATTATTTTTTTGGGTTTAACTCAGCATGAGGCTCAAGGGACAGCTCTTTTTGCTATGTTACCTCCTATTGGTATTCTGGCTGCTATTAATTATTATAAGGAAGGATTTGTAAAATGGGAATATGCTATTGTCATTGCTTTTACTTTTGTTATTGGCGGATATTTAGGATCTAAGCTTTCCCTTAGTTTACCTCCTCAAATGGTGCGGAGAGTTTTTGGTGTGATCATGTTACTTGGGGCTATTAAACTTATTTCTTCAAAATGATAGCTAAAATAAAACAACTAGCCGAAAGTATTTTTGATGAGGTGGTATCTATTAGAAGACATCTTCATAAAAACCCTGAACTTTCTTTTAACGAATATAAAACGTCAGCTTATATTAAGTCTGTACTTAGTGGTTGGGATATCCCTTTTACTGAGGATATAGCCGATACTGGAATTGTAGTATTGCTTAAAGGAAATAATCCGAGTTCGAAAACAATTGCTTTGCGTGCCGATTTTGATGCTTTACCTATTGTTGAGGAAAATGAAGTTGATTATTGTTCGGTAAATAATGGTGTAATGCACGCTTGTGGTCATGACGCACATACGGCATCCTTGTTAGGTGTTATAAATATTTTAAATACTTTAAAAACAGAATGGGAGGGAAGTATAAAATTTATTTTTCAGCCTGCTGAAGAGATGCTTCCTGGTGGAGCACAACAAATGATAAAAGAAGGTGTGCTTGATAACCCTAAGGTTGAAAAAATGCTTGGTCAACATGTATTTCCTGATTTAGAAGTGGGAAAAGTAGGTTTCCGACCAGGAATATATATGGCATCAACTGATGAATTGCATATTACCATTAAAGGGAAAGGAGGGCATGCTGCATTGCCCGAAAAATATAATAGCCCCTTACTTGCAGCTGCAAAGTTAATTACTGCCCTTGATGAATTTTCTAAGAAAGAGAAAGATAGACCTTGCGTTTTAGCAATCGGATTTATTGAGGGTTTAGGCTCAACTAATGTTATTCCTGAGAAGGTAAACATCAAAGGGACTTTGCGAGCACTGGATGAAGATTTTAGAATGAAGACTCATGAAAAAATGCTTGCAATAGCTTCTTCTATTTCTGAAACTTATAGTTTAACAATTGATTTTGATATACGTAAGGGTTATCCATGTTTGGTGAATGATGAGGAAGTAACAAAAAAGTCAATTTCTTTTGCAAAAGAATATATAGGTGCAGAAAATGTAATTGATTTGCCTATAAGAATGACTGCAGAGGATTTTTCGTATTATTCTCAGAAGGTTCCATCTTGTTTTTATCGTTTAGGTACCGCTAACAAAAGCAAGGGAATTATACACGGCTTGCACACTTCTCGTTTCAATATTGATGAATCTTCTTTGAAAGTGGGTATGGGACTAATGGCTTATCTAGCCATTAAAAATTAGGCTAGTAATTTATTTCCTATTGTATGGAATTCTTCTGAAAAGGTATTTATTCTTTCCAATACTTCTTTAGATGTAATGTTATTTTTTGTAAAATCTTTACTTGTAGCGTAAACAATTCTTGGCAATTGTATCATACGCCATTCATTCATACATATTTGAGAAAGGTGTTGCGTTACAAGATAGCTTCTTTCACCTCCTGCAGCGCATAGTATGCCAAAAAATTTACCTGTTGCTTTTCCAAAACAACCTTCTAGTAAAATTTTTAAAGAATCATTAATGCTATAGCAATGTACACCCATTCCGATTATAATGTTGTCCGCCTTTACAATTTTCTCGCTAAGGACCTTCATTTCCTTAGTTATTTCTCGATGGAAGGGTTGCATAGGAATTTCTTTTGCATCAATAAAAGTGATTATATTTCCTTTTGATGTTAACTCTTGCTCTACTGCTTTGCATAATAAATAGGAACGTGAGTTTTCAGATAATGAGCTGGATAAAATAAGTGTATTCATTAATTTGCTATTTTTGAAATGAAGTCAATCCTTAATAGGCGAATCTCGTCATCATTAAATTCATCTTCATCAAACTCGATCCTAGCCTCATCAAATGAGAATTCCTTTGTGTCTTTAAAGAAATCATGAATATCCTCACGCTCATCTGGTTCCATCATGTCTAGTATAATGTGATCTAAGTTAAGGCGAGTTCCTTTTTCAACTATCTCTTCCATTTCGTTAAGGAGTTCAACGCGGTTAAGCCCTTTTCCTTTTGCAATATCATCAATCCATAGTTTTTTATCTAGAGATTGTATGATGTATATTTTGTTTGATTTTGTGTTGGCTACTGTTCTAACAATAATATCTTGTGGGCGATCAATTTCGTTCTCATCTACATATTCTTTGATTGCATTAATGAAATCTTGACCATATTTCTTTGCTTTACCTTGCCCCACACCTTGTACCTGTGCCATTTCTTCAATTGTTATCGGGTACTGATTAGCCATATCAATTAAAGAAGGTTCCATAAATAGGATAGCAGGAGGGAGGCCTATTTCTTTACCTACTCTTTTTCTTAAATCTTTCAGGATATTGAAAAGTACCTGGTCTATTGCTATTCCTTTTTGCTGACTACTGTCAGAAACATTCATATTATCATAGTCATGATCTTCCGTTATCTCAAAACTATATGGGTTTTTGATATACTCTTTCCCTGCCTCAGTAATTTTAAGCGTACCGTAGCTTTCAATTTCTTTAGTCAGTAGTTGTTTTACATATACTTGTCTTATTATCGAATGCCAAAAGCCTATTGATTTATCTTTTCCTGAACCAAATACATGTTCAATCTGTGACATATGTTGTTTGATAAGCGAATTGCTATCTCCTATCATAATACTGGCCATTTCTTTTGGTTTGAAGCGATCACGGCAGGCAAAAACTCCTTCAAGTAAGAGTTTAACATATTTTTTTCCTTCTGTTTTTTCTTTAGGATCCTTGCAGTTGTCGCACATGTTCTCACATTTAACTGCATCAAATTCTTCACCAAAATAGTGGAGTAAGTACTTTCTTCTGCACATGGAAGTTTCAGAAAAAGCAATGGTTTCCATTATAAGTAATCGACCAACTTCTTGTTCGGCAACTGGTTTTCCTTGTAGAAATTTTTCTAATTTTTCAATGTCCTTGTAATCATAGAAAGTAATTAAATCTCCTTTTCCACCATCTCTACCTGCACGACCAGTTTCTTGGTAATATCCTTCTAAACTTTTAGGTATATCATGGTGTACTACATATCTGATGTCTGGTTTATCAATTCCCATCCCAAAGGCAATAGTTGCTACTATAACATCACAATCATCCATTAAGAATGCCTCTTGATGTGCTACTCTCTTTTTTGCTTCTAGACCTGCGTGATAAGGCAATGCTTTTATTCCATTTATCTGTAGAGTTTCTGCTATTTCCTCCACTTTTTTTCTACTAAGGCAGTATACAATTCCCGACTCTCCTTTACGAGTACTTATATATTGTATTATTTGTTTGGCAACATCTTTTTTAGGACGTATTTCATAAAAAAGGTTACTTCTATTGAATGAATCAAGATATAGTTTTCCGTCATTTATCTTAAGATTCCTCATTATATCTTGCCTTACTTTAGGAGTTGCAGTAGCAGTAAGTGCAATTACAGGAGCCTGTCCTATATTGTCGATTATTTGTTTTAGTTTACGGTATTCTGGTCTAAAATCATGTCCCCATTCTGAAATACAATGGGCTTCATCAATAGCATAAAATGAAATTTTTACTGATCTGAAAAATTCTGTATTTTCAGTTTTAACTAAGGATTCAGGAGCAACATATAAAAGTTTTGTTTTTCCTGACTTTATATCTTCCTTGACTTGGATGGTTTGTGTCTTTGTTAATGAAGAATTGAGTACATGAGCAATACTATCATTCTGATAGTGCCCTCTTAACACATCTACTTGATTTTTCATTAACGCAATAAGTGGTGATACCACAATTGCACAGCCGTCCGATATTAATGCTGGTAATTGATAACACATGGACTTCCCTCCTCCTGTTGGCATTATTACCATACTGTCGTTCCCTTCTAGTAGATTAAGTATGATATCCGCTTGGTCTGCCCTAAAGCTATTGAAGCCGAATATGCTTTTTAGGTTTTTGTTTAGTGTTTCTTTAGAAATGCTCATTCTTAATATAAAAGTAATACTTTTGTTCTTGTTTTTGAGAACGAATATACTACTTTATTTTTATGAAATCTTCAACTGAAATAAAAAGAATTGCAAAAGATACAGTTGCTTTAGAAGCAAATTCAATTAAGAATTTAGAAAATAGCATCAATGATGATTTTGTTGCTGTTATTGATCTGATTATGAATTCCAAAGGTCGTTTAATTGTTGCGGGAATTGGTAAGAGTGCCAATATTGCAAACAAAATGGTAGCTACTTTTAATTCGACTGGACAGCCAGCTGTATTTTTACATGCTGCTGATGCTGTTCATGGGGATTTAGGGAATGTCCAAAAAGGAGATATTGTATTGTGTATCTCTAAAAGTGGGAATACAGCTGAGATAAAAGCTATTTTACCTATTATTAAAAATATGGGTAATTCCATAGTTGGACTTACAGGAAATATGAATTCTTTTCTAGCTAGAGAATCAGACTTTACTTTAGATGCTAGTGTAGAGAAAGAGGCTTGCCCTAATAATTTGGCTCCAACTACATCAACTACAGCACAATTAGTAATGGGAGATGCTTTAGCGGTTACTTTACTGGCTTGTAAGAATTTTACGGATAAAGATTTTGCTCGTTTTCATCCTGGAGGAACATTGGGTAAAAGATTATATTTGAAATTATCAGATATACTCAGTGAAAATAGTAATCCGTCAGTTAATGCAGATGCAACTATCAATGAGGTAATAATTGAAATTTCTAAAAAACGATTAGGCGCTACAGCAGTACTGGACAATAATATATTAAAAGGTATTATTACAGATGGTGATTTGAGGAGAATGTTAGAGAAAGGAGATTCTTTTTCTACTTTTAAAGCTACTGATATTATGTGTATTGATCCTAAAACGATTGATATAAACACACTAGCTTATGATGCTTTGCAATTAATGGAACAAAATAATATTAGTCAAATGATAGTTATGGATAATGCTAATTATGTTGGTATAGTACATATTCATGAAATTATTAAAGAAGGAGTGGTTTAATGGAAGAGCAAGAAAAGGAAATGTCATTTTTAGATCATCTGGAAATTTTTAGGTGGCACCTCATTCGTTCGGCCGGTGCAATTATGTTTTTTGCTGTTATTGCTTTTATTTATAAAGAGATCGTTTTTGATTTGATTCTTTTAGGGCCTAAAAGTCCTGACTTCCCTACTTACCGAGCTTTATGTAGTGTCTCCAACTTTTTGGGATTAAATGATGCTCTTTGTATGGAGGATTCTCCATTTACTTTAATGAACATAAGTATGAGTGGACAGTTTTCAACTCATATAACTACATCTATTTTCGCAGGATTTATTGTTGCATTCCCTTATGTTTTTTGGGAATTATGGCGTTTTATAAGCCCTGCACTTTACAATTCGGAAACAAAACTAGCAAGAGGAGTAGTGTTTTTCAGTTCAGTATTATTTGCGTTTGGAGTGTTGTTTGGCTATTATGTAATTGCGCCACTTTCAGTTAATTTTTTAGGGTCTTACCAAGTAAGTAGCACGGTTGCTAATCAGATTAGTTTAACCTCATTTATATCAACAGTTACTACAGTTAGTTTAGCAAACGGTATTATTTTTGAATTGCCAATTTTGGTGTATTTTTTAACAAAAATAGGTTTTTTAACCCCTGATTTCATGCGTGTTTACCGTAAGCATGCCATGGTGGTTACCCTTATTTTATCAGCAATAATTACGCCTCCTGATATTACATCACAAATTTTGGTATCTTTTCCGTTAATCATATTATATGAGCTAAGTATTAAAATTTCAGCTAGAGTAATTAAGAATCAAGAAAAGAAAACAGCATGATTTTAAGAGCAGATAATATCATAAAGTATTATGGAAAAAGAGCAGTAGTTAAAGGCGTTTCTGTTGAGGTGAAGCAAGGCGAAATTGTTGGGCTTTTAGGTCCTAATGGTGCAGGAAAAACCACCTCTTTTTATATGATGGTTGGTTTGGTAAAGCCCAATGAAGGAGCTGTTTATTTAGATGACACTGACATTACCAAATTACCTATGTACAAGCGTGCTCAAATGGGAGTAGGGTATTTAGCGCAGGAGGCATCAGTATTTAGAAAGATGTCGGTTGAAGATAATATCCTTTCGGTACTTGAAATGACAAAACTGTCCAAAAAGGAACAGCTTGAAAAATGTGAATCCTTACTGGATGAGTTTAGTTTGCAGCATGTACGTAAGAATATGGGTGATTTACTTTCAGGAGGAGAGAGAAGAAGAACTGAAATTGCCAGAGCCTTGGCAACTAACCCAAAGTTTATTTTATTGGACGAACCTTTTGCAGGAGTTGATCCTATTGCGGTTGAGGATATTCAGCAAATTGTTGCGAAACTAAAAGATAAAAATATCGGGATATTAATTACCGACCATAATGTACATGAAACTTTAAAAATTACCGATAGAGCTTACTTATTGTTTGAGGGAAATATCCTTAAACAAGGTACTGCTGAAGAATTAGCAGCTGACGAGCAGGTAAGAAAAGTGTACTTGGGTGAAAACTTTGAGCTTAGAAGATAATGATAACTGTATGCTAGCTACTGATAATTACAGATGTAGTCACCAGTTGGATTCATGTCAATGTCAACAGAGTTATCATTATAATAGATAAAAGACCTTATTTCTCCAGAGCAATCATTCTCAATTCTTACATGATAGCAATTCTGACTAGAACCTCCATGAGATACAAAGCCTCCTGCATCATTCAAATACCAGTAAGGGCAAGAGTCACTTTCAGTCCAACCCGGAGTTTCATTTACCACTATAGTGCCACAATTACCATCACAAGGATCTTCTGTTATTGGAGAATCTGAAGAACTACAACTAACAAGGAATGTTAACAGTACAAATATTTTAAGTGTTTTAATATAATTCATATTGCAGTGATAGTGAAAATAATGAAAATTAACTAAGGGAGTTATCTTTAACTAAGCACTACTACAAGTACAATCTAAACATATCTAGATATGAATACAGTATAAGGCAAGACCGCTACGCTATTAAACTTTAGTCAATAGCGTTTCGGTCTGCAAATATCTAAACCTCAGTTAGTGTAAATTCAAATGATTCCATAATTTGATTGCAAAGCATTTTTTTGCAAGCTTGTTCTACTTTTTCAGAAGCAACTTCTTTATTTCCAGCTTCAATTTCTAATGTAATGTGTTTGCCAATTCTTACATTTTCGATTTCTGCTAAACCAACATTTCCCATACTAGCACTAACTGCTTTTCCTTGTGGGTCTAATAATGATTTAAGTGGCATTACATCTATTTCGGCTCTGAACTTCATAATTATAGTATATTATTTAATAGTGATAAAATCAGATACAAAATTACAATAAAAGGGATAGCAGCAAACTGAAAAACAAAGAATAATACAACTGTACTTAAAATTAATATTACTCTAAATATATTTAACCTAGTATTCAGGTCTTCATTCTTACCATATTTAAGTGAAAATAATGGCAATTTAACAACAAGAAGTAAAGGTAAAATCACTGAAATGACTGTTAGGAATTGTAGGTTGATAAACATTGGAAATTGATTAAAATCAATAAGGGGAAATGCTGCAATAAAAATAGCCAGTGCTGGAGTAGGTAAGCCAATAAATGATGTGGTTTGTCTAGTGTCAATATTAAAGTTGGCTAATCGGTAAGCTGAAAATATGGGGATAAGTAAGGCTAGTAATTCTGGAAAGAATAGATTGTCAGTAGTTGCAATTCTGAAAATTATATCATGGTTTAATTCGTACATGAAATGAAAAAGAATAAACCCAGGTGCTACTCCAAAAGTAACCATGTCGGCCATTGAATCCAATTGCTTTCCTAGCTCTCCGTTTACTTTTAAAAGGCGTGCTGCTAGTCCATCAAAAAAGTCGAAAAAAGCACCTGCAAAAATGCAAAGGGCAGCAAGCTTTAAATTTCCTTGAAAAGCAAAAATAATGGACAACAGCCCACATGTTAAATTGGCAAGGGTAATTATATTTGGGATATTTCTTTTGATTGCATTCATATCAGCAAAAATATGATAATATTTGTAACCATTATGAAAAAACTACTTGCAGCAGTATCTAGCGGATTATTATTGGCATTTTCTTGGCCATCAATAGGTGTTTTTCCACTTATCTTTTTTGCTTTTCTTCCTCTATTAATATTTGAGGAAAGGGCTGAAAAAGGAAAATCTGTCTTTGGGTATGGATATCTTGCTTTTCTTATTTTTAATCTAATCACAACCTATTGGGTGTGGCATGCTACTGCTGTAGGATCGGTTTTTGCTTTCTTGCTTAATTCTTTGCTAATGGCTTTTGCTTTTTATGTTTTCCATAAAATTAAAAAAGCAACAAAGCCAAGGTTGGGCTATTTGGCATTTATTGTGTGTTGGTTGTCTTTTGAATATTTGCACCTGAATTGGGATTTGTCATGGCCTTGGCTAACGCTAGGGAATGTTTTTGCTAATGCGCCTAGTATTGTTCAGTGGTACGAATATACTGGTGTTTTGGGTGGTTCGCTTTGGGTGTTATTAGTGAATGTTTTAGTATTCAAAGCTTGGACTGCTGATTCCGGTAAACGAAAATGGATTTTTCCAGCTTTTGTGGTGGTATTTCCTGTATTAATTTCTTTTTATTTGGGGGCAACTAAGGATTTGATAATGGGAAAAAGCACACATGAAATTGTAATTGTACAGCCTAATGTCGATCCTTATACTGATAAATTTAATGTTGGGTATGAGCAGCAGTTGGCTGATTTTATTGTCTTAGCAAAAACAAAATTAACCCAGAATACGGTACTTTTAATTGGGCCTGAAACTGCATTGCAAGAAGGGATTTGGGAAAATAAATTAGAAGTCAGTTATAGTGTAAGGGCTTTTAGGGAATTACAAAAACAGTTTCCTAATTTGAATATTTTAGTAGGAGCCTCAACTTATAAAATGTTTGGTCATGGGGAGCAAAAAACGGCAACTGCTCGCCAGCTTAGAAATAAGCATGTTTATTATGATGCCTATAATTCAGCTGTCTTTATTCCTGATTCTGGACAGGTGCAAGTGTATCATAAAACCAAGTTAGTTCCAGGAGCTGAAAAAACTCCTTTCCCAAAGATTTTGGATAAATTGGCTAGTCTCATGTTGGATTTAGGTGGGACTTCTGGCTCTTTAGGAACTAAAAATAAAGTGCATCAGTTTGAAGTTAATGAAATGAGCATACAGCCACTTATTTGTTATGAAAGTATTTATGGCGATTTGCAAAAAGAAAATACAAACCTGATAGCTATTATTACCAATGATGGTTGGTGGAAAAATACTGCAGGCTATAAGCAGCATTTTGAGTATGCTAGGCTTAGGGCTGTTGAGCAAAGAAGAATGATTGTTCGTTCAGCTAACACAGGAATTTCTGGTTTTATTTCACCTTATGGTGAAGTGATTGAAAGTACAAATTGGGATGAAGCTATTTGTATTACTACTGATGTTGAACTAAATAATGAAATTACTTTTTACAGTATTTTTGGCGATTACCTTGGTAGGCTATCTGTTTTTGTAGCGGCTATGCTATTTATAGTTGCTTTTGTAAAAGGGAGATTGAAGAAATAAAAAACTCACTTTTAATGAATGGGTTTTAAATTATTTGTGATGCTAATATTTAATTTATTCTATTGAATCAGTATTACTTTTGATGTCAATTTCTTCAATTACAGCGTCTATGATGCTGTCTACATTAAGACTATCATCTTCTATTTTAATACATTTTATTTTTCCAACTGGTGTGTCAATTATTTCTACACTATCCATTTTTGGATTATTAATAGTAAAGGAAAAATTATTTTCTGATCCAATGTTTGTGGCAAATAAATAGCCTAATAAAACAATAATAAGTATCCAAGTTAATGGCTTTTCGAGATTTTCCATAGTTTAATTTTTGATTAGTAGGGCACTAAATTACTAAAAATAAATTACTTAAGGTTTTGTGGAATGGTGCAAACAGGTATAGCGTGCATTTTGTGTTGGTTTGCTTGGTTGAGTTTTGTGTAAATTTGAAGTACTTGTTTTTCTCTTGCTGTTATGGCGTTTTTATCTCCATCAAAAGCCATTGCCCATTCCAATTCAGCATAGCTTGCGCCTATTTGTTCTTCATCAGTTTTTTCATCTCCCCAAAGTCCGTCAGTAGGGGCTGCAGTTATGATCTCATTATTTATGCCTAATATTTTTCCAAGTGCATATGTTTCTGATTTTAATAAATCAGCAATAGGGCTAATATCCACTCCTCCATCACCATATTTTGTAAAGAAACCAATCCCAAAATCCTCTACTTTATTTCCTGTCCCTAATACAAGTGACTGGTTGCTTTGTGCAAAATAATAAAGCGTAGTCATTCTTAGTCTTGCTCTGGTGTTTACTAAAGCGAGTTCGTTTTGAGTTTCATTTTCAGGTAGTTGGCTAGTGAAACTGTCAAAAACTGAAGATAATTGTAATTCTACAGAGCTAACATTATCAAAATTTTCTTTTAACCAAGCGATATGTTTTAACCCTCTTTCTACTTGTATTTTGTTTTGATGAATAGGCAATTCTACACAAAGTAAAGGTAAGCCTGTTTTGGCTGCAAGTGTTGATGTTACTGCTGAGTCAATTCCACCTGAGATGCCAATTACAAAACCTTTTACCCCTGCATTCTGAGCGTAGCTTTTCAGCCAATGGCTAATATGATTTATTATTGCTGTAGTTTGCATAATGTTTGCAAATGTAAAAGAAAACTTCTTAATTTGCCAGATGAAACCTATAGTCTTATTTCTTTCCGTTACAATTGTTGCTTTTCTATTAACCTCTTGGCTTTTATCCTTTTCTTCTGATGCTGAAAAGCTAGATTTAAAAGTGAATAGGTTCGAACAAGCCTTGTTTTCAATTAATGAGGGTAATGTTGAAGCTATTTCTATGGAATTGGAAGAAGATTTTGGAACTTTTAATGAGGTATTCGCTTCTCAAATCATGCAAAAAGGCAATGTAACGGATGAGCAGTATCTGCAAGACTTACTGGGCTTTACTCAGCATAAAGACATGAGGGAGGCTTATGATAGTGTTGCTCTTTTGTTTGCTGATTTTTCAACTTTCGAACAAGAATTAGAATTTGCTTTTTGGCAGTTTTCTGATTATTTTCCTTCTTATCCTATACCTGAAATAACTACTTTTTTTGGTGGCTTTAATTATGGCGTAGTTACTTATGATGATAATATTGCTATTGGTTTGGAAAACTTTTTAGGTGAAAATAGCAAGTATTACCAATTGCTAGCTAATCCTGAATATTTGCGTTTTCAGAAGCAAAAAAAGTTTATTTCCTCTAATGTAATGGAGGTTTGGTTAAACGAGTATTTTCAACAATATTTAGGCGGTAGAGATTTGCTTTCTCAGCTGATCTATAAAGGTAAGATAATGTATTGTATTGATAAAATGTTGCCTGAATTGCTGATTGAAGATAAATTTCGTTTTACTAATGAGCAAATGAATTGGGTAGAAGAAAATGAGGCAAGTATTTGGCAATACATAGTGCATGAGGATTTATTGTTTTCTAAGGATGAACAGAAATTCAGAACTTTTGTTGATTATGCTCCTTTTGCCAAAGGAATGCCGCCCCAAGCGCCAGGTAGAGTAGCTTACTATATTGGTTATAAAATGGTAAATGAGTATATGGATAATAATGAAATTGATGTTGAGGAGCTTATGTACTTGACTGATTCAAGAAAGTTTTTACAGCAATCAAAATATAAACCGACAAAATAGTATAATGAAACAGACTTTAAAATTCGAAATTGAGCTAGACGACAATAATTTGCCTGTAAATATTGAAATGCATGCAAGTGATAATGCAGCAAATGAGAAGGAAATTAAAGCCTTAATGGTGTCTGCTTGGGCAGCTCAAAATAAGGAAACTTTACGTATTGACCTTTGGACTAAGGATATGCCTGTTAATGAAATGTTTATTATGTATCATCAAACTATGATGGGGATGGCCGCTACTTTGGAGCGTGCTACAGGACATGATAAATTAGCAGGTGCTTTGCGTGATTATTGTGAGTTTTTTGCAGAACAAACAGAAATTAAAGGAGCTAAATAATTTCTTTAAACTGAGGGTTTAGGCTTTCGATAAAAGTGGCAATTTCACCTGTTCCTGTTTTCTTTTCAGCTGAGGTAATAAACATCTGAGGTAATTCGTCCCAAGTTTTTTTCATTTCAACTTTATAAGAGCCAATATTTTTGGCAAGCTCTACTTTTCCTAGTTTATCAGCTTTTGTAAATACCATTACAAAAGCAATTCCTTTTTCTGCTAGCCAATGCATGAATTCCTGGTCAATTGCTTGGGGTTTATGTCTAGCATCAATTAATACAAACAGACACATTAGATTAGTTCTGTTTAGTAGATACTCGCTTATCATATCATGAAATTCTGCTCGTATTGCTTTAGGAACCTTTGCATATCCAAAACCTGGTAAATCTACTAAATACCATTCATTATTGATGATGAAATGATTGATGAGCTGAGTTTTCCCTGGTCTTCCGGAAGTCTTAGCTAAATTCTTATGATTTACTAAAGCATTTATTAAAGAAGATTTTCCAACATTAGATCTTCCAATAAAAGCATATTCTGCCATTTTGGGTGCAGGACATGTTTTGTAATCAGTATTACTAATTACAAATTCAGCAGTTTTAATTTTCATAATTTCTTAAAATTTATCGTCTAAGAATTTCAGTACAAGTTTACTGAATTCTTCAGGATGCTCCCACATAGCAGCATGCCCACACAATGGGATCCAATGTAGCTCAGAATTAGGTAATAACTTATGAAACTCATTTGCAACATTAGGAGGGGTTACTTTATCGTGCTCTCCCCAAATTAGACAAACAGGCATTTTAAAGTTAGGTATGTCATTAGCCATGTTATGTCTTATTGCTGATTTGGCATAACCTAATAGTCTCAAAATAGATACACGATTATTTGCAATTTCAAATACTCTGTCAACCAATTCATCAGTTGCTACTTCTGGATTATAGAATACTTCTTCTGTTTTTGTTCTTATATAGTCTTTATCTCCTCTTCTTGGAAAAGAGTCTCCCATTGCGCTTTCATATAATCCTGAACTACCTGTTAGGATCATTCCGTCTACCATTTCAGGGTATTCTTTTGAAAAGATAAGAGCAATATGTCCTCCCATTGAATTCCCAATCAATATTGCTGATGAAAGTCCAAGGTGATTCATAAATTCGTATAAGTAATCGCTTAAGGATTTTACAGAAACTTTAAGGATACTTCCTTCAAAAAGTTTCAGGTCTAAACCGTAAACTTTGTATTCTTCAGAGATGAAATCAACCATCTCACCAAAGTTCTCAACCCCACCCATTAAACCATGTAATAGTATAATGGGTTTCCCTCCGTCACCTTCTTCAAGCCATTTGAATTTCCCTTCTTCCTTAACCATATGAGTTCTGATTTTAATCTACAAAGAAACGAAAATATTTGTTAACCGCAATGTCTAGAAGGGAATACAGTGAAAATAGTAGTTAGTGGGTTAAGTTATCAACAAAGTGGTATAGAGTGGGATAAAGTGGGATTTATGCATATATTAGCACCCAGATTCAAAGTAAAATAAAGTGATAAATGTAATAGGGACATACGAATGTAAAGCAGATGCCAAAGGGCGTGTGATGTTTCCTGCTGCCCTGAAAAAGCAATTGAAAAATGTGTTGGGAGATGGATTTGTGATTAAAAGGTCGGTTTTCAATAAATGCCTGGAGATACACCCTATGTCAGAATGGGAGAAAGTAGTTGCTCAAGTCAGTAAGTTGAATCGTTTTGTTAAAAAGAATAATGATTTTATAAGATCGTACATGTCAGGTTTAAAGGTAGTGGATGTCGACAGTACTGGACGATTTTTAATTCCTAAAGATTTATATGGCTTTGCTGGTTTGCATAAAGAGTTGGTATTGTCATCCTCAGTAAATATGATTGAAATTTGGGATAAAGATAAGTATGAGGCTTCTGTAGCCGAGACATTAGTAGACTTTGGAAATCTGGCTGAGGATGTGATGGGAAATCAGCCCCAAAATGAGTCGGATGGAATATCATAATCCAGTATTATTAAACGAATGTATTGAAGGGTTAGACATTAAGCCTACAGGGATTTATGTTGATGTTACTTTTGGTGGTGGCGGACATTCTAAATTAATTCTAAAAAATCTTGACGGAGGTAAATTGTATGCTTTTGATCAGGATAAAAATGCTCATGAAAACGCTTTATCTGGAGATGGTTTTAAATTAATAAATGCCAATTTCAGACACCTAAAGAATTTTTTAAGAATGGAAGGGGTGCGTAAAATTGATGGTTTATTGGCAGATTTAGGTGTTTCTTCTCATCAGTTTGATGTTGCGGAAAGAGGTTTCTCTATTCGTTTTGACGGAGAGTTGGATATGCGAATGAATACAAGCTCTTCTTTGTCTGCAAAGCAGGTGGTGAATGAATATGGTCAGCAGGATTTAGCTAACATCTTATTTAAATATGGTGATCTTAGAAATTCAAGAGCTATTTCAAGAGAAATTGTAAATGCAAGAGAAATTGAAGCTATTACTACTACCAATCAATTAATTGACATAGTAAGGAATATGGTTCCTAGAAAAACGATTTATTGACGCTATTTCTGATGGATTAAATCAATCCATGCAGAAATATGATAATTTGATTCTCATGGGGCAAGATATTGCTGATTATGGTGGGGTATTTAAAATTACAGATGGTTTTATGAATGAATTTGGAAGAGATAGAGTGCGTAATACTCCTATTTGCGAATCAGCTATAGTAAGTGCTGCTTTAGGATTATCAATTAACGGATACAAATCTGTAATGGAAATGCAATTTGCTGATTTTGTTACTTCAGGTTTTAATCCTATTATAAATAATTTGGCAAAAACTCATTACAGATGGGGAGAAAAAGTAGATGTTGTAGTGCGTATGCCTACTGGGGCAGGAGTAGGGGCTGGTCCTTTTCACTCTCAATCTAATGAGGCTTGGTTTACTCATACTCCTGGATTAAAAGTAGTTTATCCTGCTTTTCCTGAAGATGCAAAAGGTTTATTGAATTCGGCAATTAATGACCCAAACCCTGTGATGTATTTTGAACATAAAGCTCTATATAGAAGCTTAAGTGAAGCTGTTTCAGATGATTATTTTACGACAGAAATAGGTAAAGCAAAACACATAAAAGTAGGCTTTGATGTAAGTATTATTACTTATGG
>ENA-OSJC01001825-OSJC01001825.1-marine-metagenome-genome-assembly--contig:-NODE-1825-length-16766-cov-37.855534_pt1 | contig 16766 bp, 17 predicted proteins | sample MGYA00237885_ERZ534234 | MGnify/ENA primary metagenome ERZ534234 (study PRJEB26413, sample SAMN06343907) | marine metagenome | isolation source: coastal waters | place: Atlantic Ocean: West Antarctic... | reverse complement strand
ACTTAGAACATAGATAATTATTAGGAGTTAAAAATGACTGGACAATTAAACCCAACCGATTTGGTTGGAATGAGTTTTTGGATTATTTCTGCTGCAATGGTTGCTGCAACCTTCTTCTTTTGGGTTGAAAGAGATCGTGCTGTTGGAAAATGGAAAACATCATTAACCGTGGCAGCTATGGTAACAGGTATTGCTGCGATTCATTATTTTTATATGAGAGGAGTATGGGCCGACACCGGAGCAACGCCACTTGTATATCGTTATGTAGATTGGCTATTAACAGTGCCTCTCCAAATCATTGAATTCTATCTAATTCTAGCAGCTATTGCTGTTGTTGGAGCATCGTTATTCTGGAGATTGATGATTGCTTCGGTTGTAATGCTTGTAGCAGGATACTTAGGTGAAGTTGGTTCAGTAAATGTGTGGGGAGCCTTTGTAGTAGGTATGGCCGCATGGATTTACATAATCTACGAGATTTTTGTGGGTGAAGCGAGCAAGATAAGCGCTGAAAATGGCACAGCTGCGAGTAAGACTGCGTTTAATGCTCTAAGAATAATTGTTACATTTGGCTGGGCAATATACCCTCTTGGATATGTATTAGGTTACGGTGGTGTAGGTAGCCCTGAAGCACTCAACATAATATATAACCTTGCAGATTTTGTTAATAAAATCGCATTTGGTGTAGTAATATGGGCCGCAGCAACATCTAGCTCGGCTACAGAAACTGCTTAACTTTTTAAATAAAGTTAACCTTTAAAAATGTAACGGCGGTCTATAATGATCGCCGTTACATATTTTTAAAAAGTCATTTAAAGCAGTGCCAACCTTAAAGTTAGGCATGCATCATGTCTTCAGAATATTGACTAGAGTTTAGAAAACTATCTGTTTTCAAGGAAGTGGTAAGCCTCGATAATAGTAGTGACCAGTCCATCAAAAAAGCCAGGCACAGTTACATCAATCAGGCCAGTAGGTCTGTGTGTTTCATTGGCGATGATGTCCTCAGTTGATTTCAAAATAAAAAGGGAGTTTGGAGAATTTAGTAACTCTCGGTAGCTTGCGCCTTTTCCATGTTTCAGCACATTGATCGCCAGATAGTATTGGTGAACCCTATCCGCTAGGTCAGTTCGTCGAGTTTCCAATAGTAATGATTTCAATTTGCGTGAAAACGGGCCCCGTCTAAAGTGGTGTTGCATTCGCGCTTCAAAAAGAGAGAAGATATCAACCGCCGCTAATTCAAGTGCATTAGTAGTCGCACGAAGTTCTTCAATTTGGGTGCTGGACTCGTTCTGCTCGCTCATAAGTTTGAGGATTTCTAAAATACGATCTTCCAACATCTTTGCATTTTCTTGCGCCGTCGTAACCAGATCAAGTACAGTTTGTGAAGCTTCCATCATTTACTCTCCTTAATGTACCACACCCTCTAAAGCCATGCGGTTAGGAATGATAGTGGCACAAAGTCTCAATCGATACGCATAATCCCCATATCTATAACTTATTTTCAGTACTGCTTAATTCGGGTCTTATTATGTTCAAACACGTAGAACTGAATTGGGAAAGGTTTTACCTTGGTCACCTAATTACTTATAAACATCAATCACATTGACGAAGTGGTCTGAATAACATTACTAATTTGGAGGTTAGGTATTAAAAGTCATGTTTTTTTAATCTTATTCTTTAAGCTACAATATAAAAAATTTAGATAGGTAAATCAAATGTACGACTTCTACTCAGACACAAAAACAAAGCCATCAAATGCAATGCTTGAGTACGCTTTAGGCCGTTCCTTTGGTGATGAACAAAAAGACGAAGACCCAACAACCCTTGAATTGTGTGAGAGAGTTGCACGTCTTCTTGGAAAAGAGAGTGCTGTTTTTTTACCCTCTGGTACGATGTGTAATGAAATTGCTATAGCGGTTCAGACATCGCCGGGTGACGAAATTCTATGTGATCGTTCTTGTCACATCATCAATTTAGAAGGTGGAGCACCGGCTGCTATGAGTGGGGTGATGGTCCACCCTCTGGATGGGAAATATGGCCAGTTTACAGAGAAAGATATTATGCAGGCCCTGCGCCCAAAATCACGGCACATGCCAATATCCCGAATGCTTTGCGCCGAACAAACGGTCAATCTTGGGGGAGGAGGAGTTTGGCCATTAGAGAAGCTGGATTCAGTGGCCCAGGTAGCAAAAAAATCAGGTCTTTCAACGCATTTAGATGGTGCGCGTTTGTTAAATGCGTGTGCAAAAACTGGCATTTCAGCGGCGAGGTATTCACGTGAATATGATAGCTGTTGGATTGATTTCACAAAAGGTTTAGGAGCACCAGTAGGAGCGGTTCTTGCTGGGAGTGCTGAATTTATTGAAGCTGCTTGGCGTGTAAAACAACGTATAGGCGGAGCAATGCGGCAATCTGGTGTGATTGCTTCCTTTTGTCTTTATGCCCTTGAAAATAATGTTGAGCGGTTAGTAGAAGACCACGCTCTTGCTACTATCATTTCTGACTCTCTTGGGAATCTTCCTGGAATAGTGAATATTCTTCCTGTTGAAACTAATATTATTATTGCCGATCTGGCGGCAGACGCACCTTCGGCTGCCGAGTTGGTAAGTAAATTAAGTAAAGAGTCTATTCATATTGGAGAGTTTGGAGAGAAACGGATCCGGATCGTCACCCACCTTGACGTAAATACAAAAGCAGCAGAGCACCTAATTGGGGCGTTAAGTAATCACTTAGGCAACATTTCTAGATAATTATAAATTTGTTAAAGAAATAATCAATCCAAATGTATACTATTTTGTTTGGGATTGACCATATCAGGTAAAACAGAGACCGTAGGCCTAAGAAGGAATTCCACTTGAGGAATGCTGATTAAAACGGATCATAAGAATGACTATCACTCCTATCGAATTGCTATTTTACGCGGGTGGACTTTTCATCCTATTTCTTACTCCTGGGCCTGTTTGGGTTGCGCTTTTGGCGCGGGCTATGTCAGGGGGGTTTCGCTCTGCCTGGCCATTGGCTTTAGGGGTAGTAATAGGAGACGTGGTCTGGCCATTAATTGCTATATTAAGCTTAACGTGGATTGTTGATCAGATTAGCTGGTTCATGGATGTTATGAAATGGGTTGCTGTAGTGATGTTTATTGCTATGGGCATCCTTATGATCCGTCATGCTGATAGAGAGTTGTCTGAAAACTCCAGTCTGACCCGTCCAGGTATGTGGTCGGGGTTTGTCGTGGGTGTTGTGGTTATCATGTCCAACCCCAAAGCTGTTCTATTTTACATGGGTGTGCTTCCTGGCTTTTTTGATCTTACACGGGTCAAATGGCCTGATATCGTTGCGATTTGCGTAGTTGGCTTCCTTGTTCCACTCTTGGGTAATCTCGCGTTAGCGCTGTCTGTGGACCGTGTGAGAGGATTACTTAAAGCACCTGGCGCCATACGCAAAATAAACGTAATCTCAGGATGGCTGCTTCTTGGGGTAGGTGCCTTAATTGGGGTAAGTTAAAAACTCATTTTTTATTGATTATTAACCAAGTTTATAAAATTCAAACCAAAACCCCATATATTATTTGTTCGATTTAATAATAGGTGATGCCATAAATTACTAATCCTTATTCTTTATTAAATCTTGCCACCTACAGCTTTATTTTTGTTTTATTAATTAATTAATACTCAACTTGCTGACAAACTCATCATTACGCCAATCACCAATTAACTGTGAACCATCTACTCGGGTTAATGCCCCCTGCCCATGCTTTTCGTCATCCTTCCATTCACCTACGTATGATTCACCGTCAGCAAAGGTGTACGTACCCTGACCGTAAAACTTAGCATCCTTGTATTCACCTACATAGGAAGCACCATCAGCATGGGTTAACATACCCTGACCGTGGAATTTACCATCCTTCCAATCACCTACATAGGAAGCACCATCAGCACGGGTTAACGTACCCTGACCGTGCCGTTTACCATCCTTCCAATCACCTATGTATTTATCACCATCAGCATAGGTACTCGTACCCTGACCATGCGGGATATCATTCTTATGCTCTCCTTCGTACTCAGTACCATTTTCCGATTTCAGTTTTCCTTGTTGGGTGTCAGCCATAAATTACTAATCCTTACTCTTTATTAAATTTTGCTACCTACAGATTTATTTTATTAATTAATATTCAACCAGATCGCCACTCACTGGCATAGTATGTCTATCAATTTCATTATATTCTTGAAGTAGATGTCTTTGACTGTCTAGCCAGCTTACACCATTTTCCATATTTTCAGACATAGTATTACTATCTCTTATTATTATGGCAAACACTTCGTCTTTACATGTCATAATATAGTGAGTTGGTGGATTAGCAGTTCCCTTATCTTTAGAGAATTCTTTACTTGCTGCTACAAACTCATCAAAACACTCTGGCTTTGGCTTGAATCGAATTACAGATAATTTCCGCATTAGTTTTCCTTTCCTGATGAACATCTATATTTTATTCTTTATTAGATTTTGTCATAGTAGAATGAAATGTAAATTACTTATTATATTTCTTTAAATTCAGTACTACTGAATGGCATTAATATCTTTTCATCAATATTTAAATCTTTTTAAAAGAGTTTTCTTTTCTTAACAAACCTACCTGAAAAATCCTAACCAGTTTGAACGCGTCCATCTTCCTGTTCACATTTTTTGATGATAGTTATAATGAAATCCTTGGGGGTATGATATGGTCATTGGATTAGTTAGTGGTATTTTTGTCTTAATTTTGGTTTTTACAATAACGAATGTTAGAGCAAATAGGTTAAAAAGCATGACAAAAAGTGAAAGGAAGGTAGGGCGATGGGAGCGCATAGAAAACAAAGTTTATATTGTGATTTTAATACTATCTATTTCATTTATTATATTTAGAGTTATTTTTTATTAATAACTTAAGAACATTAACTGAAGTCAGCGCACTTAGAGGTGCTATTATGTGCCTGTTGAGTATGTCGTAGACTACCTACTACAGGCGCTTTTGAGGTGATGGATTTATGGAAAATTTAAAAAAAACTTTGGTAGATAGCCTAAGGGTGATTAAGGAACTTTGGAAAAAGTTCAAAGTATTTGTGGCAAAATCTCTACCTACCCCATTAGGAAAATTTATACTTAGTGCTAAATTTGACAAAATCGTCCTTATATATGTAGGCATTTCTGCTCTTATCAAAGTTATTGGTGTAGTATCTTTAATAATTTATTTTTTCTTTTAAAAATAATTTTTTAAGTTTTTTTAATATAAATCAAATAACGAACTAGACTTTCTTTTTGTTATAAACTCCCTTCTCATAAATAAGTTACTCTAAAGAGTGAAATATTTTTTTAGAAAAGTATTCTTCTGGGAAGGTAGACTAGACGGTTCTGCCTGGAAGCGATACCATAATTAAATAATTAATTAAAAAAAGCTATTTTTTGAAGTGAGTATAAAAATGACTGATCACAATTACGAATCTGGCCGCCTTAACTTACCATTCGTTGGTATTTCGACATTTGCAAAAAAAACTTATCAAGGTGATTGGGATAATATTAAAGCTGATGTGGCCATTCTGGGAGCACCTTACGACTTTGGTACCCAGTTCAGAGCTGGCGCAAGATTTGGACCGCGAGGAGTGAGAGAAGCCTCAACCCTTTTTTCATTTGGTCATGGTGGTGCTTATGATCACGAAGATGATGCAACCTACTTAGGTGAGGACGTTAGAATAGTAGACATTGGTGATGCTGATATTATTCATACAGATACAGAACAATCACATAAAAATATTCAATATGGTGTAAAAAAAATACTCGACTCTAAAGCACTTCCAGTTGTTATTGGTGGAGATCATTCTGTTAATATTCCAATTATTAATGCATTTAGTGATGAAGCTCCTTTTCATATTATTCAGATAGATGCACATTTAGATTTTGTCGACATTCGGCATGGTGTCAAATATGGGCACGGTAACCCAATGAGAAGGGCAATAGAGAAACCTTATGTGACTGGATTAACACAAATTGGGATTAGAAATGTCTCATCAACAGCAAAAGAAGGCTACGTCGATGCACGAAAAATGGGATCCGATATTATCTCAGTTAGACAACAAAGAAAACTAGGCGCAATAAAAACAATTGAACGAATTCCTAGTAATAAAAGAGTATATGTAACAATAGATATAGATGCTTTCTGCCCGTCAATCGCTCCTGGCACAGGAACACCAAGTCATGGGGGGTTCCTGTATTACGACGTTTTAGAGATGCTTCAAGAAATAAGTAAAAAACATGAAGTAATAGGAATAGATCTCGTGGAAGTAGCGCCAGATTATGATCAAAGCGGATCCACATCTATTCTGGCAGCACAGCTATTAATGAATTTTATTGGTTTTATTTTTTATAATAAATACTCGCTAAAAATATGAGCTAGAAAGCTAGTTTTTTTAATAAAATAAAAAATTTAAATTTATATAAGTAAGGAGTTATTTGATGAATAGGTTGCTAGGCAAGAGAGTTCTAATAACGGCTGCGGGACAAGGGATGGGACGTGCTGCTGCTCTGGCTATGGCAGCTGAAGGTGCTAAGGTTTTTGCTACCGACATAAATGTAAGTGGGTTGGAGACCCTGTCTGAGGAAAACAACGAAATAGAAACTTTCCAGTTAGACGTTTTGGATCCTCTTGCAATTGCCAATGCTCCAGAAAGAACAGGAGCTTTGACTACGTTGTTTAACTGTGCGGGGTTTGTGCACAATGGTACTATCATGGATATGTCTGAGGACGATTGGGACTTTTCCTTTACATTAAATGTTAGGTCACAGTTTCGCCTTATCCGTGCCTATTTGCCGGGCATGTTGTCAAAACAAGAGGGGTCTATTATTAATATGGCATCAGTAGCATCATCTATCAAGGGAACGCCAAACCGTTGCCTTTATGGGTCCACAAAAGCTGCTATTCTTGGACTAACGCGTGCAGTCGCCGCTGATTATGTAAGTGAAGGTATAAGATGCAATGCCCTTTGCCCAGGCACAATCATGACACCTTCTTTGGAGGAGAGAATGCGCGCAACCGGAGACTACGAAAATGCAAAGTTAGAATTTTTGGCACGTCAGCCAATTGGTAGGTTTGCAACTTCAGAAGAGGTCACAGGGATTCTTATTCACCTTGCAAGTGACGAGTCAAAATTCACTACTGGCACCTCTCAAATCGTAGATGGTGGATGGAGCCTTTAGTTAAAAAATAATAATAATCAGCTTCCACATATTTCTTGAATCATTAGCAACACTTAAGGAATGAAAGTAACAAACCAAACTTTAGCGCTAATCTAGATAATTGGATAAGAAAAAATTATGTACAACAAGAACAAAATTGGATTCATTGGCGCTGGCATTATGGGCCAGGGTATGGTGCAGAACCTACTGGAAGCTGGTCAAGAGGTTAACGTCATTGCTCATAGAAATCGACAACCTATCGAAGAACTTGTAGCACTGGGTGCAAAGGAAATGATGTCTTTGCCTGATATGGCAAGCTGTTGTAATATCTTCATTCTATGTCTACCAAGCTCTCAAGCTGTAATGTCAGTTTGTGATGTCTTATTTCCTCTAGTATCACCAAAAACTATAATAATTGATTGCACAACCAATCAATTATTCACAGTAAAAGAGTTGGCCAAACAGGCAAAAACTGCACAAGTACGATATGTTGAAGCGCCCCTTACAGGTGGACAACAGCAGTCCAGGGATGCGATGTTAGGAGCGATAGTTGGGTGTGATGTGGATGACTTTGCCATGGTCAGCTCTATTCTTAAGCCTTGCTGTGCGCAAATTGAACGGCTTGGTGAATTAGGGATGGGAGCAACTACAAAACTCATCTCCAACTTTTTAGCACTTGGTACTGCCACCCTGGTTGTTGAGGCCATGAAGGCAGCTAATAACCTTGGGGTTGATTGGGAGAAATTCTATAAACTTGCATCCCAAGGATCGGGACATTCAATGAGCCTTGATCGGATAGCCCCCAAAGCAATTGCAGGCACCCATGATGGTTATGTTTTTACAATCGCTAACACAGTTAAAGATATGGAATATATCTCAGCCCTCCTGAAAGATCAGCCTGATGCTGCCGCCATCACAGACGTATTTTTAAGAATTTATAAAAATGCGACGAATGATGGCATGCAGGATGCGCTTTTAAGTTCTCGGCTTGAAACTAAATAACTGTTTAAGTGAAATGTGCATCTTTGCGCTTTTTAGGCGTGATACTTACCTTTTGATGAGGGCACGTGCGTTTCGCACGTTGGACATAAGCCGATTTGAGCTACGTGTTGCCAGTCCTTGGCGTAATCGCAATGCATCTGAACCCTCGACTTCACCTGAAAGGTTACGGAGCGCCTGGAGGCTAGGCCATCTTGGTAATGGTAACGCTGGATCATGGTTGTGCTGATCGCCATAGGTGTAATCCAAAGGTACCAGTTGTCGCGATACTAGCATGAGCGTCCTATCTCGTTTCAAGTAAGCTTCAGGGCTATCGAGACACTTCTCTTGGAACACCACCATCTCTTTGTGCAATTCTTCAACTTCAGTACATAAATTTGTTAGAGAAAGACCACACCCTGATGGTAGTTGGATTTCAGTTAAATTAGAAAGTAAATCTGCAACTTGTGATGCAATGTTCAACGGAAGATATGGATTCGAAACGAGGTGGGCCAATGCATGTGCATAAATTTGCGTATCACGCAAAAGCAAGGCTGGATTAATACGTTCAATTTTATCATGTGGGGTGTGCCACCACCAACCCAAGGCGTTTCGCACTCCAACAGTTTCGGTTGGTTGACAGCTGAGGATTCCAAACAGAGAGGGAATCCCTATTCCCCAAAAAGACTGATCTGAATTACGTGCCATGCGGGTGCCATCATGATCTTGTCCTGAATGCTGTTTAATAGCGTCTTGGGCGAGTTCGGATAATTCGGTTGCGGCTGGTGCGGTACTCAGTAGGGAGTTTCCCTCGCCACCTGTTGAATCCACGTTTACGTGCACCGCGCAATCCCGCTCCAGCTCATGCCAATATTGATCAGCAAACCACGTTGACCCTGAATACCTTCCCTGCGAATGCCCAGACCAAAAACACAATCGCAAATGACGCTTCATTGCATGTTTATTTTTTGCCATACAGCGGGTGACCTCCATCATTGTTGCATTGGCGCTGCCATTGTCCATCACACCCTCATACCAAGTATCATGATGTCCAGAAAACAGGATATAAGGTGCATCTTCAGGTGCATTTCCTGCTTCGAGATCAGCAATCAAAATTGGAGTCTTTCGCCACCCTGTGTCGACTTTGGCGTGGATGGTAGCTGTCAGGTCAGGCGTTACCGCTAGTTGCTCTCGGATCGCCTTTCCGTCCTCTTCTGATACGGTCACGGCGGAGGAGGTTGGTAGATTTTGTACCGTTTCAAAATCGGGATTTCCCCAGATTGGGGAAAGACACATTTCATGGAGGTACTCATGTGGGCTGATGTGAATTTGACCTGCAGCACCTGCTTGGCGGCAACGTTTTGCCATTTCGGGTGTTGCCATGCCGTCAATTAGAACAATCTGATCGCGCACATCCACAGTATTGAAGGTTGTGTGAGACCCTCTGCCAAGGTCAATGATTTTGCGGGTCAGACCTGCTTCAGGCGTGGGTAAAGCCATTGAATGAGTGATCGCCTTAAAGCGTTTGCTGTGAAAATCTAAGTGTGCTGCTTCTGGCAAGCTTATGAAGGCATCATGGAAGAGTAGGGTCGTTTTAAGGCCGTAGCTGTCGAGAATGTTTCGTATATAGTTCAAGCTCTGCGCTTCATCTGTACTACCTGCCAATTTTTTCCAACGGGAAAATTCTTGCAGATGTGTCATCATCTGGTCAGTTGAAATGCCTGAGATTAAATTGTTCAAAAATTCTGTGTTGAGGTTCATTGTAAGGCTCCATTTAAAGTTGCAAATTAAAAAATAGAAAATTAGCTAACAAAGGTTCATTCAATAAAAAGTAAACATCGTTTATATAGTACTATCGTTGATAATGAATTGAATTCCTCTCTTTTTTGACCAAAACAACGCTCCATGTTCGTTTTATCTTCCACAAGGTTATTAACCTTTCCATTGCTAACAAATGCTTTGAGTTTTTTGATTAAACATCGCTGCAGTATCAGAGTTAACAACCCTTTCTTGTATTTTATTTCTTAACTCTCACCTCGCCAAAGGCTATCATTTTCTTGCCAAACTGAATACTCCTCTTCAACCTTGAAGGTTGACTTGATATCTAAAAGTTTAGGTGGAACATCATTGGCTGGCTCAAACTTAATCACCTCTCGTGAGATAGGAATATCGCTGCTGAAACTATCAAAAAATGCTCTGCGTATGATCTCCTCTAAACCCCCGGTGTATCCATATCCCGGATACAGAATAAATGAGTCGTGAACTGATAAGGTAGGCTCATTCAATTCATAAAACTGAAGCATAATATTCTCTGCAATCTTACTATTTTCAAACTGTAATTCCATCCCAATACCTGTAAAGAACAAATGCCTTATAGGTTTATGTGCCTCAAGTATTCGGTCCCTTAACTCGGCCCATGACATTTCTAATTGATCTAAAATGATATCCTTTGGGCATCTCTTTAGTGGATTACTTGCCTGTATCATTGCATTAAAAGCTTTCTTAACAATATCTCTATGCTTGCCATCGAGCACGCGATCATAGGCATCCTCAGAACCTAAGTCTTTATTATATGCAAAATAAATTATATGTGGGTTTAGTTGACTATAGTCATATTCACAGGTTTGGTTTCCATCTAGCGTTATGTGTTTGCGATACTCGGAAGGAATATTTTGCCACCACCCACCATAAAAATGACCTCCCTGTTTAAAAGATCCATTTGAGAAGATACGTACCAGTGTTCTTTCAGATAGATCCAAGGGCTCCTTTTTTTTATGATTAGAAATACGGTTTTCTAAAATAGGTATTTCAGAATCTTTAATCTTTAGGTCAGCCCAGTGTCTTATAAGACGTTGATTTATCATCCTCAGGTTATCACGATAATCTTCCGTCTTGGGGGTATCTTTGTAATCAATGGCTTCCTTATGGCCATTTATAGTATTCCCAAGAATAATAGTTTCTTTACTTAAATCTGGCGTTAGGATGATCGCTGGATGCCCTCTTAAAGATTTGAATCGATCTATCAATTCATCGGTTGCTATAAAGCGGGTAACATCTTCCTTCACCTCTTTTTGGCCTAAGGAACCACTTTTAGTAATCTCAATAAGACCTAACTTGATAAGGCCATTAAAAGCAGCCTCCATTTGTTGGTAGTTTAAATTAGGGTCTCTGTATCTAGAGTTCTCAGAGTAGTAACCACTCTTACAGTTAATTAAACACTCTCTTACTGGTATTGATTTAAACGCTTTCCAGAGATCTTTAAGAAGATGTGTAACTGCATGTTTGAACGCTATATTTTCATTGGTCGGCATACTTCGTGAACGACCTTCTTTTGTTTTAATATCAACAGTTATTTTATTTATAAGTTCATTAAACATATGGAGAGACCAAAAAGTATCCTAACACCGCGTTAAGAGTTGGATATACTATAACATAGTTATTAAATAGATTTAGAAGGTATTATCACTCAAATTTTTTCTTTCACATTCGTTCCATCTCAAGCAACAAAGTGTGTATTTTTTATAGCTCTTGATAGGCTCATTTAGATTGCCTTAGCTCAGGCTAAGGCTAACATTATGCCATTACAGAACTCAATAGGAACCTTTCAACTGCTCATATCTAACTGAGCAATGGCGATGCCACTCTCACCTGCAACTGCATATAGTAAATAAATTATCTCATTTTCGACATACACTGCCGGATCACGGAGTTGATTAACATGGCCATAGGCTGTACTCCGGACTGAAGATGTCAGAGGTGCATCAGCACCTTCCCAGCTAAATTCTGGACGCAAGATTTCTACTGGACTACTTTCTTTCCAATCCATCCAGTCACTGGAAAGATCTATACTACTATGCAATATAGCTTCAGGGTTATGGCCTACCTCAGTCCAAAAAACTTGCAGCGCGTTGTTGAGGATGAATAATGCAGAATGCCGCATATTCGGGTTGAACAGCATTGGCCCTCGCTCAAACCCACTAAGACCATCACGCGAACGGTAAAGCTGGCCCGGCATTGCCAACGCGAAGCTCCATGCGTCATACTGGAATACCCGGAAATAGGACCTGCCGAGAATTTCTGGTAGCACAGTGAAATCGATCCCATCAGTGGAAGTCGCAACGCGCGATGTTTGTTTAGCATAACTTTCAAGACCATGGAAATACATCACGATGCGCTTCGATTTGTGATCGACATGCACATCAGGTGAAGCAATATGAGGGGTGCTCGCATCAATATGAAAACTATGTGACCGACCCGTTGATGGGGAATAGGCTGATTCAAGATCTGTCGTGGCTTCGCATGGTGTAGCTGGAGGATCTGTTGGGAACAAAGAATTACACAGATGGAGGCTACCTGGTTCATAGATGAGCCATGGCCCTGTTAGCTCATTGGCATAAGCAAGCCGTATGTAACTGCCCTTATGGTCAGCAAAATATAAGTAGTAACGACCCAATGGCTCCACCACCCAGTCAGGTACTCGGATTAACGACGGCCCCTGAATATTTACACCGATCGACGGATGCGTTTTGGGTGTGATTATAGGATGATCAAGTAATCGTGTTGCTAAGGGCATAAATGATTATCCGTAGATTTTATAAAAGATATTTATCTTAATAATTATTACAATATATGGCTCATAATTCAAACATAATTTTATTATTAGTATGGTGATGAAGTTTCGAACATATTAATAATATTTATTTCAAAACCACCAATGCCGACTTGGGGATACTTTTAGAAATGGTTGTGGTAAAGATTAAGAACCAAGGTTCGTTTGCTGAAACAAACTAAACTGGTTGTCAAACTAGTAACAGTATGTGTACTGGTGCAGTGCTAAAATAATTCTACCTGAACTTTTATATCCTTTGAAGATCATTAAATCTGGAACCTTTTTCTTTTATCTATTCTTTGGAACTCATCTCATGACCATCACACATCTTATTACTCATTCTGGTGGCTTCCATGCAGATGAATTGTTGTCCTCTGCGGTGCTGACGCGACTGTTTCCTGAAGCTCAGTTGAAACGTAGCCGTGATCAGTTATGGGTCACTCCGGCACCTGATAAAATTATTTACGATGTGGGTGGTCTTTATGATGTGGAGGCACAGATTTTTGATCACCATCAGCGTCCTGGCCCCCTTCGTAATGATGGTCAACCTTTTAGCTCTTTTGGTTTGATCTGGGCCCACTACGGACGAGATTATTTGGTGAAAATGAATTTTCCTGCTGAGGAAATCGAGGTTGTCCACGCCAAGTTTGATTTAGAATTTGTACTACCTATTGATTTACTCGACAATGGAGCCATTCAACTATCTGTCGCGGGACCACTGGCAAACCTGACTTTGCCAACTCTTTTAGAAAGCTTGAGACCAGTATTTGATGACACGTCCCCAACTGCTGATGAAGATGCATTTTTTGTTGCATTACCCATTGTGGTCCGCTTTATTGAAGCGATACTTTGTAAATTTGTGGCGGAAGCTCGTGCCCTTGGCATTGTACAGGAGGCAATTGATAAAGCTGGAAAATCACAAATACTTGAGCTTCCGGCAGGCATGCCCTATCGTTCCGTTCTTGATAACGCGAAGGCTGATCACATCCTGTTTGTCATTCATCCACGCGGTGATGATTGGACACTCAACGGTATTAAATTATCAAACCATACTTTTGATCAACGCGCTGATTTACCGTCCGCCTGGGCTGGTCTGACAGATAGTAAACTCGAAGATGTAACTGGCGTCAAAGGTGCCAAATTTTGCCACAATGCTCTTTTTATAGCTGTTGCAAGCACCCGTGAGGCGATCCTAGAGATGGCAAATATCGCAGTTCAAGACGTTGGACAGTCGAGGTTAGCTTAATTCATTAGTGCGTTATAACACAGCTTGTGAGGCCCCATCATTTTGCAAGCTATGCTTATAGTGATTTATTTACGTATCAGAGGTAGATTAAAATAAGTTTTTGTATAAAAATTTGAAAAATCTCTTATGAGGTTTTGCAATATACTACGGGAACGAATGCAAACTTGACAAGATCCAAGGCTACTGGCACTGAACCTCTTTACCGTTGACTGTAGTTCGGTGTCTTTTAAGGGTTATTTGGTATATGGAAAACCTTCGTGGTATTACTTTCATGCTTCTTGCGATGGGAGGTTTCGCAATTGAAGATGGACTTATTAAAAGTCTAACCAAAGATATACCTGTATCTCAAATCCTCATTTTACTTGGTACTGGTGGAACCATTATGTTTGGAGGTCTCGCTATTTTAAAGGGCGAGAGCCTTTACTCACCACAAATGCGTAGCAAGGCGTTTGTAGTTCGTTTTGTATCTGATATTTTATCACCCTTATTCTTCCTTCCAGCCCTTGCACTAATTCCACTTTCTACAGCATCATCCATATTACAGACTATCCCAATTTTAGTTACAATGGGTGCGGCATTGATTTTGGGCCAAAGAGTAGGATGGAGGCGCTGGAGCGCAATTACAATTGGTTTTTGTGGCGTGCTACTTATTGTTAGACCAGGTATGGCAGGTTTTGACCCTGCATCAATATTGGCTATTTTGGGAGCTATATTTCTTGCCTCTAGAGATCTCGCTACGCGTGTCATGCCTGCCGGGTTATCAACAATTACTTTAACTACTTATGCTTTTGGGGCAAGTATCATTGCAGGATTTTTGTTGATACCATTCTTTGACTCTTTGCTCTGGCCAACACCAGTACAATGGGTTTGGCTTTTGATACTTACAGTATTGTGTGGTCTGTCTTATGCTGCAATTGTAATTGCCACGCGCGCGGGTGATGTGGCTGTGATTGCACCATTTCGCTATTCACGTTTAGTTTTTTCATTGATGATAGCAGTTATATTTCTGGGAGAACGTCCGGATTGGCAGACATTGTGTGGTGCGACAATTATTATTTCTGCAGGACTTTACACCTTTTGGCGTGAGCGGATTAAATTTCGTCAATCATAAATAGGATGGTGTATCTTAACATTTGATCGAATTTTTGGATCAAGTTTTTTGAACTTCTAGAGTTGTCTTTCCAGTTATGCAGTTGCATGACAACTACACCACTTAGGTCGCCTCAAAGATTTTATGAAGTTAGTATGATTAGTGATGGAACTCTTTGGGTACTTTAGGGTGATTGATCTGATCAATTAGTAACATTCAGATGTAAATTAAATAAAGATAGACCAGTCTAGGTTAAACCTTTAGCTGCAAGTTGTTTGAATAATATTGAGACGCTACTCACTTTAGGTAAATTTTGTGCATTTTCTAGGAAAGAATTTGCCCATTCATCACCAAGTATAGGTATAGTAAAGGTACGAAATTTATCCCAAATGAGTGTGTCGGAGACTTTATTTTCTGGATCGCCTTGTGCCTCTGTCTTTTCTGAGGATAAAATCTTTCCACTTTTTAGAACCAAATGTACGCGTGCAAACCTCTGTGCTGGAAAAGCAGAGTTAAATTCATCTGTTTCGGAAATTTCAACTAGTTTGCTCAAATTTAGAACGTCCTTATCAGTAAGGCCATTATTAGTAATATGAGCTACGCTAATCGTTCCATATATTAACGCTACAGCTACAGAGAATGGTAACGAATATTGAGCTTGTTCCGTATTTGTAGGAATAACATTTAACCGCTTTGCTTCGTGAAAGCTTTCAACCTTAATTTTAACAATTTGGTCTGTAGTTATGCCATGTTCCTGAACTAAAGCGATTGCTCCCTCAGCTGCGGGTTGGGCCCAGCGGCACACTGGGTAGAGTTTAATATACTGTTGTTCGATATACCAATTTTGACCTAAATCACTCCAAAATCTATTTAATGCAGGATCTTCCATAGTGATTGCAGGTGCACCTGTGAAACCATCTTGAGCGAGATATCCGGCGGAAACACCTGCCATTGCGCCCCAACCTGAACCGTCCTTTACCATCGTAGGGGCATCGATACATCGCATCATTTGACTCCTAGGTCCATGATACTCTGCAATACCGATAGCTTCGCGAGTTTGTGTTTTTGTTAGACCCAACTGGCGGGAGGTCAAAGCTGCTGTTGCAAGTGCAATCCAAGCGCCAGAAGTATGATAATCACAGGCACTTGAATGTAACGAAATACCAGCTCGAGTTCCAATTTCATAACCTATTACAATCGAAGTAAGCAATTCGCGTGCATCATTTATTCCCTCGGCCTCCATTACAGCGATCAAACCAGGTAAAACACCACATCCCACGTGGCCCTTAGTTAGCTTATGACCATCGTGGGCATCAAGTGCGTCTATAGTCATGCCGTTTGCCAATGCCGCTCCTACTGCACTTACTTTCCGTCCATCTTGCCAAAGAGTTGAATCATCACCACCAAACTGACGGGCGGCATGAGCATGAATAATTTGTGAAAGTTTGGTTTGAGATCCTCCAACAGCAACTCCAAGGGTATCAATAAAACATCGAACAGCTTCATGGATAGCTGCAGAAGGGAGGCTGTCGAAGGTAGTATCATGAATAAAATCTAAAGAGGTCATAATGTTAATCCTTATCCTTATCCATCATGAGCATTGTACCATTTTTTTATATTTTAGCATCAGGTGCCAC
>ENA-OSJC01001823-OSJC01001823.1-marine-metagenome-genome-assembly--contig:-NODE-1823-length-16770-cov-7.613970_pt1 | contig 16770 bp, 14 predicted proteins | sample MGYA00237885_ERZ534234 | MGnify/ENA primary metagenome ERZ534234 (study PRJEB26413, sample SAMN06343907) | marine metagenome | isolation source: coastal waters | place: Atlantic Ocean: West Antarctic... | reverse complement strand
CCGCTAAATGTTCCATTTTGCCCAAAATTAGCTACCCATGTAGTTGTACTGCTGCTTTCATCCATATCACTAACGCCAAAAGTAACATCAGTTAAATCTAAACTGCTTGCTGTATATTGAAGACCATTTTGGTTGTAAAGTTTTACCTCGCCATTATCATAATCAATTGTAACAGCTACTACATCTCCTGCCGTAAAGTTAGGTTTTGTGGCTATACCTGAATTTCCACCAGACCCGTTATTTGTATACATGTAACCAGTTCCTGATGGAGGAGAATAATAGCCATAAGTTGTCCCAACTCCCTCCGGTAAACTTTTTAACATACCTGTTTGGTTTAAATCTCTAACGCCAAAAACAGGCGCTCCAGTATTGTTAGGAGTAAATTCCGCATAAAATTTACCACTACTGGGAACTATTGTAGCCATACTAAGCCCGTGTGCATTAGATGGAGTAATTACTTTAAGGTTTCCTTCGCTAAACGTGCCATTAGCAAAAGCATCTGTAGGATTTAACGTAGCAAAGTTGTTTGTAGGCGTATCAATCAAAACGTCAGCGTTGGCGAGGTTAGCAACGGTCATGTTATTGCCTTGCCCAGAGCTATCAGTACCTATTGCACCGCTTACAAATTTTCCATAAAAACCATTAGTCCCATAGCTACCGCCTGTATATTCTTTGGGTATCCACTGTCCTGTTTTTTCGTTGATTTCACCAAAATCGCTTGGTGCTTTTGCAGCACCGTCAATGACATGTACTTCAGCCATGTTGCCATCAATACCGCCATTATAGCTATTGTCGGTGTTCCAATAAGTATTTGCGCCAACATTTATAAAATTATCATCAACGCTAAAAGCAGTATCAAGATTTTGACTTGGGTACGTTGCAGTAGAAAAACTAGTAATTTGAGTGCCATTTACATATATCTTCATGCGATTAGCGGCTGTTCCTTGTGTTGTATCTACTACTCCTACTATGTGATACCACGCTCCCGAATCTCTGAAAACAGCGTTTGTCTGTAGCAGACCTACGGATGAGTTTCCATTTATTAGCTGGAATCTTATACTGTAGGTTCTAAAACCAAAGAATGCATAACTAGTGCCGCCAGAATTACCAGAATCAATCGAAACAGAAGAGTCAGTACTAATCAAACTTGGTTTAAGCCAATAACTAAGAGTAAACGTCCTTCTATTACCAGTAGCTTCTAGTTGTCTATAAATATTTGGCACAGATACAGAGTTAAGACTAATAGACTGATCTATTTCGTAGCTGCCATCAGTTCCAGCAGCACCCATCAATGCTTTATCAAATGACTTACCCAATAGCAGTTCCTCCTAAGAAACCATAGTAAGTTGTTCCACCATCTCTTGTTAAAAATCCGTATGCTTGTACTTCATCGTCACCGGCTGCGTCTGGCGCAGAGCCTCCCGCCCAATCTACTGTGTTAGGCCAAGTAATAGTGACGGCAGTAGAATGCTGAGTAACAACAAGCGTAAAGCTAAACGCTGTCCCTGAACTAGGAGGGTTGCTAAATACAAACGTAGTGTTTTCGTCCATCGTTGTAGCAAAAGATGTACCTGTGGCTAAGTTACAAGTGATTGTAGCCGCTGCACTAATTGATACATATGTTTCTTGGTAGGTTAAAGGTTTAAGAGCGCCTGTCATAGTAACCGTAGTAGTACCTGTAGGGATTTCAAGTACATCAGCGTCAGCATCGTTCTTAATTGTTACATCATTAGTGCTACCTTGACCTGTAAGTATTAAACCTTCTGCGGCAGTGTAGCCTATTGCAGCATTATCCCCTGCGGCAGTGTCGCCATCAGGTTCAAAAGTTGTGGCGGTTGCTACGCCTGTTACATCAACAGAAGCCAGCACTGAGTTACCTGCAACGTCTATTGCTCCGCTGATATCTAATGTAGCTGCATCTAGTTCGCCAGAGATAGTAAGATTGCGTATGCCTGTGTAGTCTTTATTAGAGTCTAGAATAACTGCTTTAGATGCTACTGCTGTTCCTACTGCTGTTGAGCCGATATCAAGAGCGTTAAGCTCTCCTACAACCGCTGTAATTCCGTCTAGGGCGTTAAGCTCTGCGGCAGTGCTAGTAACGCCATCAAGGATATTTAGTTCTGCTGCGGTGCTTGTAACACCGTCAAGGATGTTTAGTTCGGCTGTAGTGCTAGTAACTCCATCGAGTAAGTTAAGTTCAGTAAAGGTACTAGTTACTCCGTCAAGGATATTAAGCTCTGCCGTAGTGCTAGTAACTCCATCAAGTATATTTAACTCTGCCGTTGTAGACGTTACTCCGTCAAGAAGATTAAGTTCGGTAGCCGTTGAGGTAACTGCTACGTCTTCATTAATCTTAGGCGAGGTGAGAGTCTTGTTGGTCAGCGTGTCTATAGATACACGCGATAATAAAGTTGAGTCAGCCCCAGCAGGAAGCATTAAAGTGTTAGTAACTCCTGCGGAATGTGGTTGACCGTAGATCTTTTGACCGTGGCTATTGCTTTCGCAATTAAGTATTATTGCGCCTGAGTTAGTGTTACCCCTAACTACAACTGTCCCTGTTCCGTGAGGAGCTAAGTCAATAGTTGCGTTAGAAAGTGAAATAAGATCCTTGCCATTAACGTCTAGGTTCCCGCCTAGCTGTGGAGTTGTATCTTCTACTACATTTGAAATAGCACTTGAAGATGCAAGCCCGCTTACTACGGCACTACGTGTTAGTCTTTTTAATCCACCACCTGAAGTATCTATAGCTAAAAATACATCGTCGTTAGCTACTGTACTAATTTCAGATAACGAAGATACGGCTGTAGGATTAAAGTTAGTGCCATCAGCAACAAGAAGCATTCCTGCTGTGTTAGTACCCATTATTAGATCGTCGCCGCTAATAGTAAGGTCACCTGCTATAGTAAGATTTCTTATCCCGGTGTAGTCTTTGTTTGAATCAAGGATAACTGCTTTAGAAGCTACGGCAGTTCCAATTGCTACACCACCTATATCTAAAGCGTTTAACTCGCCTACAACTGCTGTAATGCCGTCTAAGGTATTAAGTTCTGCTGCTGTAGATGTAACGCCGTCTAAGATATTAAGTTCAGCGGTTGTGGCTGTAACACCATCAATTAAATTTAATTCTGTTGTTGTTGCTGTAACGCCGTCAAGAAGATTAAGTTCCGCTGCGGTACTTGTTACACCATCAAGGATGTTAAGTTCTGCTGCTGTGCTGGTAACACCGTCAAGGATATTAAGTTCTGCGGTAGTTACGGTAGCGCCGTCTAATATTTCTAGTTCAACTTCGTTAAGTGCTGCGCTGCCTACTGTAAGTCCACCTACAGTTGCAATGCCTGTTACGCCTAGCGTCCCTGCAATAGTAGCGTTAGCGTCTACGTCAAGCGTGTCTACGTGTATTGTTCCGTCAAAGTAACCGTCTTTAAACTCTAAAGAACTAGTACCTAAATCTATATCACTGTCAGTAACAGGGACTATAGCGCCATCTTGAATGCGTATTTGCTCAACGGCTGAGCCGCTTACTTGAACAAAAAATCCCCAACGGTTGTTGCTAGTGTCTACTACGAGCTTGTTTAAAAAATCTTGGTCGCCTATTACTTCAATGTTGCCGCCTTCTCCAGTACCGCCATCGTGTTGGTGGCCTGTAGTTCCTGAAGAAGCATAAACAAAAGCGTTTAAAAGCTGGTTATATTCGTTGTTAAATAAAGCGGCTGTTATTACATCGCCGTCATCAAAAGTACTTTGTCTCGTATAACTTGTTCCTGCCATTTCTTATCTCCTGCCTGATGGCACGTAATTTATATATAGCCCGTTTAGGGAATAAGGAGGACGCTGGTCATCCGATTTTATTTGGAAGCTTACTGTGTGTCCTGATCCTTCTAAAACTTGACGAGCCATTGGATCGCTTGTGCCTTCAAAAAGAGAAGTTCCGAAAACTGCTGCACCAAAAACAGGAGGCTCTGGAATTCCACCCATTGCAACTTCTGGTGGTTGGGCAACGTCTAGATCTACAAAGTCATACTGAGTTCTTAGTACGGGGGCTACTGTTCCTTCAGGTGCTACAGAAAGTTTTAAATATTTCATAGTCTTTCTAGTTCCTACATCACCAAAATCTAAAAATGGTGTTGTGTACCTAGCGTCAATATTAAAAGCAGTGCCATTAGCTATAAAAGAGTTACCTACATCATGGTTATAAAGATATCCATTTTTATCGCCGTGATATATTTTTTCTACTCCTGCTGCATCGAAGTCAGACACAATTGCTGAAGCTTGTATTCCTTCAGTTTCTGCCCACTCAAAACCTTCTCTAGTAAGTGTACCTATAATTCCTTTAGCTCTATTAATAGCTCCACCGGATGTAGAATAATATAACCTGTACTGAGAACGTCTTCTTAAAACACAGCTTGTAACAGTAAAGGTATCTATATTTTTAGAAATTAATGAGGTTACAGATTGTATTTGTCGGCTTACTGAGCCTAGCTCTGTGTCACCAATCCTTGCTGTTGCTGCTACAGATCTAATTCCGTCAGGGCTTAGAAAGACTAAGTCGCCTCCAATTTCTTGGATGCTATGGTGACTTAAACAACCTACGTTTTGTGCAATAGGAACAACAGCAATGTTAGACGAGTCATTTATATTGACTAGTCTGTAGATACTGTTTTCACAGAAAATAATTAAGTCTGTTCGAAAACTTTTAAGACCTACAACTTGATCGTCTAATAAAATGCTGCCAGAACCGGAAGCTGTAAAAGACGTAGGATCTAAAGTACCGCTATAAAAAATAGTGTTTTTAGCTGTAGAAGCTCCTGCAACAACAAAGTGTTTATCATGGATAGCTCCTACTGTGGGAGCAGTTGTACTTGAAACAGTAATTTCACCTGCAAAATAAACTCGTCCTGATAAAGCTCCACTCCCTGTCATTTTAAAAAAGAAAGGTTTGTTTGCCCCATCACAAATTAAAACTTGACCAAACTCTTCGTTGCCTTCAAAGATTGAAATAGAAGCTTGATTTTGTCCTGTACGAGCAAGCACTGAGCGTCCATTTAAAGCAGAAAGACTATCCCCACCACCGGCTACACTAGCTTTGTTAATCTGTAGCCATGTAGCGCCATCGTTGCTAAAGTAAATATTTGTTCCGCTGCAAGCTATAAGGCCATCTGCGTATACAGCTAAACCTAGTAGAGGTGTGTTTGCGTTAGGTCTAGTGTTTCCAAAATTTGTATAGCCGTTAACTCTTCTGTATCCGCCATCAGGATCGACTTCAAAGTTTTGAAGCTCTGTAGCAAATCCGGGCTGACCCAACAACTCAAGTTGATTAAGATTGGTGTTTAATCCACCTTTACACGAAATACCAAAAGGTTGCGAAGCTGCCATACTATACGAATCTCACTCTGTCATCTGAGATATAAATAGATGCAGGAGACATCAAATTAGAACGCATGCTTTTTAAACCTTTTTTATAATCTTCTTGTGCGAAAGCTGCGGATTGCGGGTTGTCTTTAAACTGCCACATATAGTATCTAGCTTTTGCCATAAGGACAGGAGAGTAGACATCGGGGAATAATAGTACATCGCTGTGTGCGCTTAGACGCGCAGGAAGATCCCAAGCAAAGTACCAGATACGATATACTTTATCCGGTATAGGACTAAGCCCAAACTTACGTCCGTCAGGACTTCGAATAATACAATTAGGCTTGCCGAAGCTCTGAGTGTCTGCATCGTCTAAGTTTTCTGAAGTTCTTCTAAAATCTTTCCAGTTTTCTAGCGTTATAAAACGCAAGTTTCCGTCATCGTAAGGAGGAGATTCTCCGCTAACACCTACAGTAGTAAGATAAAAATTATCCCAATCTACTGCTCCATAATCTGTTGTGAGGCTTGAGCTTGCTGGCTTTAATTCATACCAACGAGTCCCAGCTACTGTTTCTAAAAATACGTTTCCGTACATTGGATCTGTTCCACCGCTATCGCCTACAGCTAAAAAAGGCCATTGAGGTTCTTCGTTTACTAGGTCAAAGTAAGCTCTATTGATGTTATCTTTAGCGTGTTGTTGCACACTACGAGCAGCAGCAAAAGTAGCAGACGTTAGTACAACTTCGTTAAGCTCACGTAGAAGTTCGTTTGTTAACTGTAAAAAGGTTGTTGCCATCGTTTACACTGCCTTTGATTTAGTGGCGGGGGTTTCTTTGTCACCCCAAATTGCATCCCAGTTGTTTTTATACTTTTCTTGGTTTTCAGGTTTATACCAGCTTCCGGTAGCGCCTAATGTTTTTCCTTTCCTAGCACCCTTAATCATCATAGGCTTAGAGTCGCTTCCTAAAATAGCCATGCATTCTCCCTTTTAAAAAAGATTAGGGGGCTTTTACACCCCCTTCTCTAATTACTTACTTAGTCAATACCGTAGAACGCTGAAACCATTGCTTCAGGTCGAAGTACCTTAGCACCGTAAACGTGCAGTCCTCGACAGATATCACCAAAGCTATCTGGGTCACGAATGACTTCAGTGCTTGTGATGGTCTGTGCCGTAGCAGTAGAACTCATGTGTCCACCAAGTATCTTACCTGCTGCGTTAGACGTAGCGGCGACATTGTTAGACTTATACATGTCAAAGCCTCGTAATTTACCGGAAGATACCAGACCATTACGGATAGAGCCTTGACCAGCATTGAAGTCAACAGACATCAACTTAGAGCTGGACTGTCCCAACTGCTCGTAAAAGCTAGGTGGAGCCAAGAACCAACGTCCTTCTTCGGGGATATCCTGTTCGTCAAGAAGACGGGCCATGTAAGCCATGATATCAAGAGGATCATGCTCATCAGTTCCAAAACCAATGTCTAAGTTACCAGTACCGTCGAAAGTACCAGCAGCCAGATCAGTAGCGTTGTCAGCACCTAATATGTGATTAGGGCTAGATGCAGAAACTCCTGCAAACATTGTAGCAATTACACCTTCATCAAAAGCGTCACGCAGAGCGTAAGCAGCAGATGAAGCAGCAACTTCTTTAAAGTTAACGTGAGACATTGCAGTTTCAATATCATCTACGATGAACTTGAAAGCGTTAGCCGTGTCAACAACCAAGCTAGTTTCTTGGTCAGTGAGTGCTGTTTTAGTTATGTCTGCGCCACGCTCATACTGGTAAACAGTAATTACGGGTTCTTTGATGATCTTTACAGAATCTCCAAAAGCAGAAATCTCACCAGAATAATCTGTGTTAGTAATAGCTTCTACAACTGAAGACTTACGAAAGAAGTTTAAAACCTTCTTTGAATAAACCTTCGGTAAGAAGAATGAGTTAGTTTGACCAGTTACAGAATTACCAAAGTTACCGTTGGTGTCTGTACTCTGCTCAAACAATGCGTCAGATGCATTATAAGCCATGTTGTGTTACTCCTAAAAAAAAGACAATTAAATTAGGGAACTACTCGGCCTTCCAATATAGCGTCATCAATTTCACTTTCGTATTTATCGAATTGGTTCATGGAAAGGGCAGCAATTTCCCGTTCACTCCAAATCCTTGGCTCTTTAGTATCTACACTGGTTGTTTTAGTAGATACAAAATCTGCTGCCGAAGACTTAGGCTGCGACCGTTGTCCTTTAGCTTTTGGTTTAGTAGTGATTCCAGTTTCCATCTTATAAAGATCAATAGCTTTGACGGCTAAACTAACATTATCAGGGTTCTCGTAGATCCAGCTTTGAATTGCTTCAGGCTGTTCCTGCGCCCAGTTATGAAACTTATCGTCGCCCCGTATGTCCTCAAAATCAGGATGCCGTGACTTTAGAGTTTCTTCAGCTTCTCTACGTTGGATGTTTATTTCTCGTTGTTCAAGAACAGACATCTTCTGTTGCATAGCTTGCAACTGTTGTTCACTTTGTTGGTGAGCTACAGTCTCTACAGTTTCATATAGATCGGGATATTGTTCTCTAAACTCATTAAGCTCTTCGGTTGACTTCGGTGGCGCATAGGCTGGTTGCCTTTCTATTGCTGCCGCTGTAAGTTCCTGCTCTTTTTGTTTAAAATCCGCAATCTTACTGTCATAATGTTTCTTTAGATCATCGTATCGTTTTTTATAATTGGTCGCTTTCTGAGGACTCTCTTCAGTTTCTTCAGGGGCCGCTTGGCGGGTAGCCTGTCGTTGAGATTTCTCGTTGTGAAACAACCCGGATGCATCTCCTCTGCTTGGTGCGTCTGGAACGTGCCAATCTTTACGAGAGTTATATGGGTTAGCTTCTTCTTCTTCACTTACTTCTTCAATTGCTTGAGACATTCGTCACACTCCTTTAGGGGCTTGTCAGTCTTTCAAGGTGGCTATATTGTTCGCGTAGTAATATAGGGTCTTGATACTTTAAGGTAGCCTGTAGGTTAAATAAATGATAAGGGGTTTAAATTAATAAAGTAGCCTTACCGTACTACGCTTGGCATTCTATTAGCGCCAAGCATTTGCTTTCGCAATTCATCTTGCGTTGATTTCATTTGATCCATCCCATACATATTTTTTTCATCCTGCATGGGGTCGAGTGTCAATCCACCAAACGCTTTTTTCATGTAGCCACCGTCATAGGCTTGCTCAGCTTCATCCATCATTTTTTGAAGATTATCTGCACCTATTTCATCAGTGGCTTTTTCAGTCACTACAAATTCTCCATCCGACAATCTTGCCGGTATTGAATCTGATACTCCTGTGCCGGGGCCATCTACTTTCCCTTCACCTGAGAATTCTCCTGCAACGTCCATGACTTTGTCAAAGATGCCGCTAAGTCGTTCATCGCCTTCTAGAACGCTCATTAAATATTCTTGGTCTTGTGGTTCTAAAGATTCATTTAGTACATATGTTAAGTAGTTGCTTTCCATTTCTTCGTCTGGAAGTTGTGAAGCTTCTGCTGCTGCCATTTCATCTGGTGGGATGTTGTCGTATGTATCGACAGGCATGTCTTGCTGTGCTTCCATTTCAGGTGGCATAAGCATAGAACCTTCAGCGTACTTCATTTTGCCGCCCATGTTATAGTTCATCGTGCCTCCTTCAGCATAACCTTTACGCTCTTCTGGGGGCGTAAGCATAGAACCACCCATATTGTATTGCATCTTACCACCCATGCTTTTGCCTTCTGTTTCTGGTGCTTCTTTTTGTTTATCTCTGAGTTGGGCAGCGTCAGCAAAATCATTACTATCAAAACCTGCTAACATTGGAGCTGTATTTTTATTAATCAGAGCTTCTTGATCTGGTGATTTTTTTATAGCTGCTGCAATATCATCTTGAAGCTGTATTAATTTTTCTGCGTTGCTTGTCTCATTTGGCATTTTTAATCCTCTACTCTACGTTTAGCTTCAGCTATTTGATCTTTAAGTTGCTCTAGGCTACCCAGAGAACTCACTCTCCCCTGCTTGCGGAACATTTCCTGTTCCGATGTTGCCACCACCAGTGCCTGTAGCTCCAAGTTCTTGAGGTTGTTGAGGTGTTCCTTGAGGGCTTCCCACAGCTCCCGGTTGTTCACCAGCGGGGACAGCCTCGCTGCCAGTTGCTTGTCCAGCATTTTGCGCTCCTATGATTTGAGCCATGATAGCGGCTTCTTCAGGGTCGTTAAGTATTTCATCAGGATCAAGATCAAGGCTATAAGCAAGCTCACTAATAATTTTAGAGATCTTAACAAACGGTGCAATTGCAGGATTCTGTGCGGTTTGAAGGAACATCGTAAGCCTTTGGCTACGGACTTCTTTCTGCATTAGGCTGTTTGTACCCATTGCTCTAATTTCTAAATCGCCTTGGATGTCCAGCTTGCCGTCAAAGAACTGCATGTTCCACTGGTAGTAAGCTTGGCCTAGAGGCTTGAGCAAGAAGTCGTCTAAGTTCTTAACAACCGTTTTAATGTTAAGTGACGCTGCACCCAGCAGCATCGACATACCAGAAGCAGTTCTTGTCATGCTCTGTACGCCTGTCTGTCCATGCGAATAACTTGGAATACCTGTTTGCTCATCGGCAAGCTGACGGAACTTGTCAAACATCATCATGTTCTCTTGAGTGGTGTTAGGGAATTTTACGCCGTGTATTGCTTGTCCGGGCATCCCTGCTTGCCTTCTAAACACCTTGCCGGGGTATATGTCCATAGACTGTCCACCAACTAAAGCAGACTCGTCTACGTCGAAAACTACAGAACCACTAAGTGCAAGGTTATCAATTGCCATACGTGCATGGCCGTTCATTATCTGTTGTGAGTCATCCATGTTCTCAGCAACACCAATACCAAAAAAGCTGTACGGGTTGCGTTCATAACTAAAAGCGTTGTACGGAAGTCTATAAGGCGTGAAGGGGTTAACGACTGCGCGTAGCAGTTTGCCGTTACTTATCCAAGCGTTGATCTGTAGTTCGTCTAAGTCATCTACGTCTTCGCCTAGTTCTAGTCCGGCTTCACGCGCATACTCAGCGTCCATAATGCCCCAGTACTCTAAGACTTCAAACTGAGCGGAGCCATAATCTTCTGAGCGGCTATCGTCTTTTAGTTCTTGCTCGTAGTCTTTCTCTTCGTAGTTTGGCCCCATGACTAGACACTCACGTATTGCGTCTTTATCAAAGTACGGGAGTTTTGCTAAGCCTCTTAACTGAGATCTATTAAGCTTGTGTCTATGAAACGTAAACTCGCACTCATCAATAGTAGTAGCACTAGGATCAGGAAAGAAATCCCAAATGCTTACAAACTCAATGCGCGGGACACGAACAGAAAGCGGAGAGTACTCACGCTCTCCTGTTTCTGCGTTTGTGTTCCAACGCCCTATAGTCTTGTTGTGGTTAAATGGGCCTTTGACAATGCCTGTACCAAACAGTGCCGCTTCAAAGATTGCGTTTCGTAACTCTGATGAGCCGTTAGACTCTTCGATCTGATCGTGTATTAGTTTTTGCATTTGTCGCGCAGCGTCTTTAGCTGGAGACAGTTCTGGTGTTTTAGGATCTGGAGAAGGGCCATTAACAAAATCTAATTTGCCGTCTTCTATTCCTTCCTCTACTGAGTCTTCAAATAAAGAACCTCCACTTGAGACAGTAGCACCAGCTTTAAGCGTTCTTCCATCACCTTCGTAGCCGACATCAAAAGGATCTATTTCTTCTTCTTCGTCTTCTACGCCTTCCTCATCTTCTTCATAGCCGGGAGGTGTGCTTGTTTCTAAACCCGGAGTCATATCAAGATGTCGATATGTTGCAACGCCTTCAGGTATCTTTGTTTCTTTTACACCAATCGGAAACTGACCAGTGCCAAAGATTACATCTACAAGTTGTCCAAAAGCGGCAAGCACTTTAGTTTTTGTTACTTTGATAAAGACTTTAGATTTTTCGGATTCTCTGAACTTGACGTTTTTGCCGTATAGCCCTCTGAAGTTATGATAAGCACGTAGCCATCTACCTTCGTCCTGCTCTCTGGCGCTTTCTGCGTCTGCGTACCTGTCTTCAATTAAACCTACAAGACGAACTTTTACAGCATCTTCTAAGTTTAGCTCAAGGCCGCTTTCTCCCTCTACTGGATTAAAGTAAAGTTCGTCTGCGTTTTGATACATTGAATTTTCTTGTTCGCTCATTCAGCGTTCCTTTAAAGAGTAAAACCTGCCGTCATCAAATGAATCAGGCAGGTAGGCTACTTCGTTTTATAGTTCTTGGAACTGAGCAATATAAGTAACAGTTGTAGCAGCGGTAGCAAGGTCTGCTCCGATAGGCCGCAACGTAACAAAAATATTCCTAGCTCCTGCACTATAAAGAGCGCCAGCAATTACAACAGCTTCTGAAGTTGCTGGGCCACCTTTAGGGCCAACTCCGGTAGTAGCAAACTGGTTAGCTGCTTTACCGTGAGAGTTCTCAATAACGTAGAGAGGCACATTAGCTGTCCATGTAACAGCAGCACCACCGTCATCTAGGATTGCAGTAGCTGCTAAGAGTTGCGCTCCAGCAGATGCAGTACCGATAGAAATATCAAGATCATTACCACTAGAGCCACCCGTTACAAGGTTACCTTGAGGATAAGCGATCAAGTTTGTAAGGATAGTACCAGCGGGTTGAGCTATAGTGACAATAGTATTAGTGTCATCTGTAACCGCAATAGTGCCGGTAGTTGTTTTAACTTCCTGCATTGTTGTGACTTGTTCTGCTGGGTTAGTTGTTTCTACACGCGAAGACAATGCTCGTACATCGAGTATGTTTGCCGCGTCATTAATGTTTTTACGAATATTTACTTCAGCCATGATTATTCCTCGTTAACTTTTTATTTTAGTTTTAAATCTTTTCTTTAATACTCTATGCCAAGTACTAGCTCTAAGTCACCGACTGCTAAAGTAGGCGTTACATCTGTTCCTGACAGAAACATAAAACAAAACACACTTCTGCTGTCAGGTTCTGCTTGCAGTAAAATAGGGAATCTTGCTTTAGCTATAAGATCTCCGTCAGTTGCGCCAGCACCTTCTAGATTCACATCGAACCTAGAAATTCTACCTCCACCATAAACATAGTCATCGGCAGAGCCATCAAGTGTTAAAGTCCCTGTTACTTTACAGGCAAAGAAATCCGCATCGGATACGTTTCGCGCAGCGTTGGCGCTACCTACAGCTTGGTCTGTTTGAGCAAAAAACAACTCTCCGTCAAAGACTTCACTGTCTTTAGATATGAACATAGCGGATACAAGCTTAGAGCATTCTCCGGTTCCACCGACTGCTAAAGGTATTTCTGTTGTACCGAACAATACATCGTTATCTGCGTATTGAGCAGTTGTAACGACAGGTGTTACTCTAATAACTTTTCTGTGTCCTGATGACATATTTAGTCCTCGTTAACTTTGTTTTAGTTTTAAATACTTTTACTGTATGTTATTCCGTACTGTGTGTCGCCAGCTTTAGGTTTTTTTACTTCAAGACGAAAGTTTCCTTTACTAACAGATACACTTGTTGAGTTTCTGTTTTTACCTATACCGACAGATGAGTTTTTTGGAAGTTGTTTTTCAACACTAAAGCCAGTATTTTTGTTCCCGGCTGAATCTTTAAAAACGCCAGCGGTAGCTTTTAAACCTTTTGGAAGCTTTATACTTCCTGTGATATCCGCAGACTGATAACTTTGATTGGCGTTAAACTTACCTTCAAGCTGACCTACGTTTTTAAAAGTTTTTTGTATTACGGTGCTACCATTATTATATTTTTGTCTTTTCATATTCAGTATCCAAATGTAGAGTCTATCGGTCTAAAGCTTTGTTCTCTTTGAAGCTGTCTCATCTGACTCATCGTGTCGTTGATACGTGGCCTAGACATGATTAGATATCGTAAAGCATCGTAAGCATGGTCAGGCGCATGTGTATTAACATCTTCTGGGTTAGATTTATCCAGAGGAATACTTTGAAGCTCGCGTATCAGGTTAGGGCATGTATTAAATATTTGAATTCGTGGCCTACCGCTTTGCTTGATCTTCAAGTATTCGTGGATTTGTATTTTTCCTTGTATCCGGTTCTTATCGGCTCTCCGTAGTTTGTGTCCTGCTCGTTGCAGTGTCTCACCTACGGTCGGGCCTGTTGTTCCTGTTCTGCTCCAGCAAGCTGTGTCTAAGACTCCCGGTACACTAAAGGGGTCTTCCATCTCCATGTTAGTGAGCATTTCTCCTAGCTCAGTACCAAGAAGACCTTTTCGATACAGCTCCCTGTATATTATTAAAGTGCCATCGCTAGGGTCTACTGTACCCCAGACACAAGCCGACTCACTTGCGTAGCCGTAGTCAATACCCTTTATACGCTCCCAGTGGATAGGGATTTCAAAAGGCGTAATGATGTGGCTCATTGCTTCAAACTCTGTGAACGCTGCACCTTCTGCAACGTCCCAATTTCCTTCTAGTAGCTGTTGGCGCTGTGTAGGCGGCAAAGCTTTTAGCATCTTTTCGTAGCGTCCATCCTTAGCTAGAAAAGGATTGTCTTGTAGTCTTGCGGGTATAAACTTTCTTGTTAATCCGTCTGCGCCCTCGAAAGATGTATTAGTAGGGCATGGATCAATGTATCGTTTCTTAACCCACGTTGCACCAACACCACCGGGGTTTGCAGTACAACGCATATAAGGAACTATCTCAGAGTCTGTGGTACGCAACCGTGACGCTAAGTAGTTCCAACTAAACTCTGTGGGCAGATGAGTGATCTCATCAAACCCTATCCAACTGTACGCTTGTCCCTGATAGCGGTATACGTCTGCATCACGCTCTAAGAATCCAAACTCTATCTTTGCTCCGCTTGGGAAGTTCCAAAGCTTCTCTACTTCCTTATACTTACAGCCGGGGAAAGCTTTTGGGTATAGCTCTCTGCTCTTGTCTATAAGCTCTCTAAGCTCCGGCATGGAGCGCCTTATAATCAAACCTCTATGAGCCGTCCTGTGAGCGTATCTGAGAGGATCTACGAGCATAGCGTAGGACTTACCACCCCCTGCTGCTCCACCGTACAGAACGTCTGTCTCTGCCGCTGCGAGGAAGTCTTCTTGTGGGCCTTGGTTAGCCCTGAATATAACTTCTTCTTTTGCTTCTTGTGCAAGTTGCGCCGGAAGACTTTCTAGATCTTTATCTTCTACTATCTTACCGTGTGTAGAAGACTCATTATTCTCTAACTTGTTTAAAGTTTTTTTAGTATTAGAAATTGACTGCTTATAACCGTTTATCTTGTTCTGAGCCGCTTTAAGCTTCTTAGCTTTTTCTCTTATAGTTTTATTGGCATCCAGCTTAGCTTTTGTTTTCGAGTGGTAGTTATAACCTCTACTCTTTGAGCCTTTAGCTCTGCCTGACTTCTTGCGTGGTGTACCATCTACTTTGAGTATGAACTCTCCGTCAGCATCTTTTGCGTAGTTGTCTGGGTTCTCGTCCCAATCACTCATGTACGCTTTGCTGCTATCTTCTTTAAGCCCATGTGCGAAAGCTTGCGACCAGTTTCGTATTCTAGCCACAAGCTTCCTTCGCGCAAAGACAAGGAACTGTCTTTAATCATGGGTATTACTTTTTCTAAAGCCTCTAGTTGGTCTTTCAGCGGGTTTAACAACTGTGGGTTGTCTTCGTCTAACTCATATCCGAAAGGGATTGTGCTGCTAGATCTCCTCATAGTTCCCTTCAATGACTGTTTCTGTCTTGGCAGGAAGAATAAACAAACCACCTGTCGTGTTAACCGTTACATCTAAACGGTCGGTCTTTCCTAGACCTACACGATCTAAAATGGTCTGTGCTGCTTGAATACGCATATTAGCTTGTGGGATTGGCTCTGCGCTATCCATGATGTGTACAAGCTTCATAGCGGCCTTGGGTGCAGATTGGGCTAAGATGTTGGTAGCTAGATCCAGAATCTCTGTTTTTAGCGCCTTAACAACTGAAGGGTAACTACTCTCAGCATAACCCGCTAACTCTGCGGCTTTACGTGGATCACCTCCTACTTCAACTAAATGATTAAGAAAAGACTCTTGCTTCGTTGTTAATTCTTTACTATTACTCATTGTTATAAGCACATACTTTATTATATGTAACCATTATAGGGTCGATATGGGGTTTTGTCAAGCTTTTTCGCCAGATAAACAAAATAAAACTTGACAAAACACTAAACTGACCCTATAATAGACATTAAGCCCAAGGCGTTATGTGTAGATTTCAGAGCCTTTGCTTCCTTCCTAATCTGTTCCCCCGTTTTATAGCTGATCTTAGTCCAAGTATAGAGGGACATGTCTTTAATACTTTATAAAGTTGTAGGGTTATAAAGTCTTTGTAGCGTGTTTATGTAGCATTACCCTTTAGAGACTATAAAGCTTCCGCGCTAAACTAGTATACAACCAATTCCCCCACAAAATGTATAAGATTGTGTATATATAGGGAGGGGGGGTGGTGGCCTCCTGCCCCCCTTAAAGTCTAATTAGACTTTAAAAGACTCTATAGACTTACCAAGTCTACCCCCACGCTCTAAAGACTTTAAAAGTCTTGGCAGATCTTCAAAGTCTTTAGAGCAAGCTCTAACTAGTTTCCAAATCTGTGTAGATTTTAAAGACTCTAGAGTCTTTTAGGTTTCTTTAAAATAACTAGTTATTTCAGAGGCTTAGCAGAACTATATAATCTCCGATTATCCCCTCTAAAAGTTTTAAGAAAACTTTAAAGATTAACTCCCGTAGGGAATTCGCCGCTTAATAATATAAGACTTTAAAAGTCTTCAGCGCGGGCGTTGCAGCTTCGCTGAGCCAGTTATCAGAAACTCTCGTCATGCGTTAAAGACTTTTAAAGTCTTCCTGCGTTAAGCTGAAATCCTGTGTCATACGGTAATACCATTACCATGTCATGTGGTAATACCATTACCGTGTCATGTGGTAATACCATTACCGTAGGCGCGTTGACTGTTGATTTGTACAGTACTGTATGAACCACTGTAAATCGGGGTTTCTAGCTTTTTTAGCGTGTTAACCTGCGCATAATGCGTGATCATTAATGGCGCACCAAAAAGATGTTGACATCGAAATCCAGATCGGTCAAATTTGAAAGCGTCAAAACGGCAACCGGCCAATATCGGCTCGATCGGATTTGACAGGATTTTCACATGAATAATTTTGCATCAATAGACCAAAACCGTATCGCCACATCAAAACAGCAATTTGCTGTTGCCGGACATTTTGCTTCGATCCAAGCTCAGTCTCCTTCGGAACGATTCGGATTAAGCAAAGTTTTCTACGCTATTCTGAATAAATTCTATGATGACCAAGATTCTAAGATGACTCACGGCGATGTTCAAAACTATTTTGAACATGATGTTGTTCCGGCTCACTTC
>ENA-OSJC01001820-OSJC01001820.1-marine-metagenome-genome-assembly--contig:-NODE-1820-length-16790-cov-20.707772_pt1 | contig 16790 bp, 6 predicted proteins | sample MGYA00237885_ERZ534234 | MGnify/ENA primary metagenome ERZ534234 (study PRJEB26413, sample SAMN06343907) | marine metagenome | isolation source: coastal waters | place: Atlantic Ocean: West Antarctic... | reverse complement strand
AAGGTGTGCTTGCGATATTGCTCCAAAGTCAAAATTATTTTCAAAAGAAGTACTTCCAGTATCATTATTAATTGTAACTTCATTGCCAAGTATACTCGTAGAAATACCTACGCCGCCAGTAATGTTGAATGTGCCGCCGTCTGACAGAGCATAACTACCACTGTCACTAACAATAGTGTGTCCATTTAAGTCTGCGGCAATAGTAATTAAATCGCCATTAGTTGTAACGGTGATCCTATCACCCTGTATAATTTTACGGAACTCTAAGTCGTATCCTGTCTTTTGTTTGAATATAGCGTGGCCACCTACCCCTACATTTGTACCTGTAGTCGCTTCGTCATTGCGCAAGTCAAGTTCATCGAAGTTAGAATTAACTTTAAGAAACGCGGCTCTGAGATCATCTCCAGTACCGTCATTAGCTAAAGCGCCTATATTGATTGTTTGTATTGTCATTATATTTTCCTTATACTAGTATTTATTCGCTTACGGTAAGTCACCGGCACCCCAGGAAATTCTAACACCGCCATTTTGTGCAGCCGACGGTGGTCCTACTCCAAACCACTTATAATAGCTACTGGCCACATTATTGTTTGCGTTAATATCTTCATATCGAATTCTTCCTCCACAGCCACCACCGCCACCGCCACCTACTGATACTGATGAATTAGCAGAGTCACTGCCAGTGCCTCCAACGCTGCCGCCTGCGTAATTGTAAGTAAGATAATATCCGCCTGATACTAGTGCTGGGCCTGCGGTACCTGTTGATCCTGTTGATCCTGAGCCGTATAGTTCGACACCACCGCCTCGTCCACCTGCTCCAAGTTTATACTTGCCAGAGCTTGTGTCATATTGGCCCCTGCCCTGACCGCCTCTACCGCCTCCACCATTAGAACTTGCAGAGGACCAACCAGCGGCGCCGCCTCCGCCCCCGCCTATACTAGTAACATAGTTGCTACCGGAGTAACCGCTTTGAGCTGTACCGCCATTGGACCCGCCTCTAGTAGTACCATAACTACTGTTTGTAGAGAAAGAACCGCCGCCGCCACCTGTAGCACTATTAGGTCTTACTCCGCCACCAGCATAAATTATAACATCAGAAGCTCCTTGCACTCGGCTAAGGCCTCCACTGCCGGGCGCTACAGTATTAGGTGGAGTCCACGTATAGTTTGCAGTAAAATCAGAGTCTATAAACTGTTGATACCTGCCATTGCCATTGTTGTTATAATATGCATATCCGTGAGTACCAGCAGTGCCAGCTCTACCTACTGTTACAGTAAATTGATCTCCTGGAGACACTGTTATGTTATTACAATATGCTAAGGCACCACCTCCACCTCCGCCTGATGAACCACTTGTTCCTAAGCCAACACCAGCGCCTGCGCCTGCACCAACTGCTACAATGTCAATTGATGTCACACCTGATGGCACTGTCCAAGTAACTGCTCCTGGTGAATAGAATTCTTGTGATCCACTTACTGCCGAACTTGAGTCGTTAATTACAACGGTTGTGCTTATAGCTTTACCGTCTAACGTAAATGTTATTGTTTCTTGACCTTCTGATGTTTCGTCTGCTGTAATAGTTAATGTTAAGGTTGCTGTATTCCCTACAACAACAAAGTTGCCTGTTAATGAAGCACCGCCTATATCAGCACTAGTAATTCCAGTCATTGTGTATGCTACTGTAGTATTGTTTACTACGTTTGTAGTATTCAAGGTAAAGCTAATATCAGCACCTTCGTTTGTGGCTGCCGTACTGCGCACTAATGTATACGTAGCTTCTCCTGCAGCCTCTATTGAATATGCATCTAATGGCATTTTGTACTCAGTTGTTACTGTACTACTTAATGCACCTAATGTAGTTCTAGCAAATGCACTAGCAGATTCTGACACAACTAGTGACTGTGCAGATGTCCAATTGGTATAAGTTACACCAGTAAAGTTACTATTTTCTGCTGTCCTTGCTTCTACAAATCCTGTTTGACCAATAGCCCAATCTTCGTATGTTTGTAATACTTGCGAACTTTTGTTACCAATTGCTACTCCATAATGATCAGCTGTTCCTATCGGTAATGTCGCTACGTACATCGACGCATTTCCCGCCGCCAATTTACTAGCTGGATTTCCTTGCCCACCAACTGTTAACTTTGTTGGGCTTGCCGCTGACTTGTCTACGTAAACACTGTTTATAGACGTATTGCTTGTTGATAGTAATAATCTACTATCAGCAGTAGTCAAATCTGCTGTGTTTATTATAGTGTAAAATCCGTTTAGTGTTCCAACGTAAGGTGTAAAGTTTTTTGCAGAATCTTCTTTTTGTTGTCCTACTGCATAAATCTTTGTACCATTCATTTTAACGTCAGTTAGTATATTTCTTTCAGTTGTGCCGGTTGAGTCATAAACACCAATACGATGATCAGTACTGTTAGCTTGATGTTGTATAACCCATATTTCTGATTTACCGGACGAAGTATCATTTAATGTTACTACTATTCCGTTTGCATCTACATCCATACCGCCTATAGTAATATCAGTTGATGCATCTTTATTTTCAAAAGTAACTTCTTTATATTCAGCTGGCAACCCAGTTCCGCCTATTTCGTATATTCTTACAAAGATTTTATCTTTTTGTTGTGTCCAAGCACTGCCAACTTGTGTAGGTGTCCTACCAAAACTAGTGCCTGCAATGTAATAAAAGTTACCTGCATTAGGAGCGGCAAACTGTTTATATGCAATATGTGTAAACTCTGTATTATATTGGTTTGTAGCAACTAATCCTGGGTAGTAATAAGTAGTAGAACCACTAGTTAGTTCCACATTTGTTCCGTTTGTTGGGTTTAGTCTATCCCAAAATGATCCAGTACCGTCTGTTGTCCAGTCGTCTACTTTTACAACACCTATAACATCAATTACACTTGTTCCGGTATACGGAGTCGGCAAGTCTACTTTAATGATATCTAATGCCCATGCATGGCTTGCTGTGCCTGCTGATTTAGTATACTTATTAATCCACTGTGTTGCGCCGGCAGCATTAAGTTTAACTACTAGTACTTGACATTTTCCAGTATCAACACCTTTGTCAATAGTGCCGTCTAGCATATTCTTATCAATGCCGCCTGCTACATATATGTCATTTGTAGATACATCAACATATAGTGATGTAAGGAACCCAGTAGCTGGAATAGCTTTACGCCAAGTTAATCCTCCCAAGGAGTTAGTTTTGTATACAGAATATGTATACACACCAGCGGTTGTTGCTTCTCTAGCTATAGCAATAGTACTACCTGTACTATCTACGCCTACCTTTAATACTTCTTCTGATGAACTTGCTATGTCAGTTGAAGTTGCCCAATAACTGCCACTAGTATATATCGTACCATACATTGCGTTGTGATTTGAACATTGGTAGTAAGTCTTGCCAGCAATCCTTGGAGTGTAAACTACTGCACCTGATTGTGCTCCATTATTAACAACATCAGCTACTGTGTTTCCTGTGCCTACTCCTTGTACTGTTTTAATATAAAAAGGATGTCCGGTTGCGTTAACATTAAAAGTATATACATCGTTTATGTTTGCAACTATGTATGGGTTACTACCAGTGTATGCTCCGTTCCTGTCTGTTGCTGAGCTAAACGAATATGCTGCCGAACCTGCCGCTGTTACAGTTGCAGAGTATGCAAGTTCTGTGCCAGTGGAAGTATCAACAATTGCTACACTTGCAGATGTTGTACCGTTATCAAGTGCTATAGTAAATGTTTCTGCACCTTCTAATGTTGTATCAGCCGATACTGTAATAGTTTTAGTATTTGATGCTGGAGTAAAGTTTCCAGTTAATGCTTCGCTATTAATATCTGCACTAGTAACACCTGTAATAGTATACGGTATTGGAGTGCTTGTAACTGTTATGTTTGATGTTAGTGTAAGTCCAAACGTAGTAGCTTCTGACGTAGAAGCTTTATTTGAAGATAATGCGTAACTTGGTGCTTGGAATTGATATGCTGTAATATCACCTGGCCATGTAAACATTATTGCGCCAGAAATACCAGCTTGTGCTCCTGAAGCAGTACTTGTTAGTGAATGTGATAATACACCGCCACCGCCTGCACCACTAAAAGTGGGTGTTCCTACTATGTTACCTGCACCACCTATAACTCCGTTATGCGCTGTGCCTGCACCTGTAATAGTTTGACTTGCTATAGTTGTTGATTTTATTCCCCCTAATCCACTTCTACCTAACACTACTGATGCACCGCCTCCGCGTCCACCTGTTACATTGCCAGTACCACTTTGCCAATCTTGTGTCCATGCATGCCCACCGCCTGCACCCGATCCAATTGTCCCGTCAACAGTTGTTTCTGCTGGAGCAAGTTGTCCTGCCGCAACTGATATTAAAGTTTGTGGAGAACCTTTGCCGCCCACTGCCCCCATACCTGCCGCTCCACCGCCACCGCCAACTATTGCTGATCCTGTCTGTGAAGCAGGTCGGAAGCTATTGCCTCCTGCGCCGCCTGATTTTGATCCGTCCCATGAACCTGATGCATTGCCTCCTGCACCACCTGAAATTGCTGTTCCTGGACTTAATGCTGCCAATGCGCTAGTTGATCCCGCAACACCACCGCCTGCTGTATAAGTTGCACTGTTTATTGTTACGGAGGTGTTTCCACCGTTTGCACTACTGCCTGATCCGCCAGTACCAACAACAAATGATATTACATCGCCTGGAGTTACTGCTAGGTTATTCTTAAAGCCAATAGCGCCGCCTCCGCCTCCTGAAGATATAGTTCCTGCGGTTCCGCCAGCTAATCCTGCGGCTCCACCACCTATTGACATTATACCAATATTAGTAACTCCTGAAGGAACTGTAAATGTTCCACTGCCAGCTGTAGTATATGCTTGTGTTCCTGAAACAACATCAAGACTAGTGTCAGTCACTGCTACTTGTATATACACTGATGGATAACTGTTTAGTGTAAATTGTAAAGTTTCAGCACCTTCTGTAGTTAAATCGTTAGCTAGTGTAATTGTAAATGATTGAGTAGTTCCGATTATAAACGTACCTGTTAATGCACCGCCTGCAATGTCGCTTGCAGATACGCCTGTTATAGTCCAAGGAATGTTTACTCCTGGCACGCTATTTAATCCAGTTATTGTAACTGTAAACGAGCCTCCTTCATTCACAGTAGCTACGTTTTGTGCTAAAGTATATGTTGCTGCCACTGTACTAGTGTCGCCGATAACTGCACTAGTTGTTGCGTAGCCGTTATTTAACGCTATTGTTAATGTTTCTTGTCCTTCTGTAATTTCGTCTGCATTAAGTACTAATTCTATACTATCAGTAGTTCCGACTACAAAACTTCCAACCAAACTTGCACCACTAATGTCTGCACTTGATACGCCCGAAATAGTATATGGTAATACTGTTCCTGAAGCTACATTACCTGTTGTTAATGTAACTACTAATGTAACTCCTTCGTCTGGTGTTGCTGAGTTAACTCCTAAGAAGTATGTTGGGTCAGGTAAACTAGTATCAGCTATTGTTATACTAATAGTTGCTTCGTCATTATCGAGAGCTAATACTAATGTTTCTACGCCATCGTCAAACAATTGGTCAGCAGTTACTTGTAGAGTTACTGTAGTATTTCCTCCGACAATAAAGGTTCCTGTTAAACTTGCGCTATTAATATCTGCACTAGTAACTCCTGTAATAGTATACGGAATAATTGTACTAGCAACAAGATTTTCTGTTGTTAATGTAATTGTAACTGTGTCGCCTTCGTTAACTCCGCTTGCTGTTGAAGTAAGTACGTATGTTGGAGTAGCAACTGCTACTGAGTCTTCACTAGAAACTGTGCCTGCCGCTGCCAGTACTGTACTACTATTATACTTTTGAAAAGCAAACTTATTTGCTCCGCCAAATAATGAATAGTTACTTGTAAAGAGATCAAGGTCTGCAACTGGATTATATATTAAATTGTCTTTTGCATTAGAAGTTACCCAAGTCTTGCCTTCGGCAGTAGTAGTTCCGGGGTTAATTTCTAAATATGTAGCAAGTACGCCTGCTATCTGCGGACTAGCCATACTAGTACCAGATATGTTTGCAGTCTTAAACGCAGTGTTTTGAGGATATATTCCTGTGGTAAAGATGCTTACATTACTAGCTGATGCAACAATGTAACTTCCTGGTGCATATACATCTACGCCTGTACCTCTATTTGAGAATGCCGATACTTTTTCGTTACCATCAGGTGCTAGTGCTGAATCGATAGCTCCGACTATAAGTGCTTGGTCGTCATATGGCGAACCACCTCTGTTATAGTATATTTTGGATCCATTGCTACGGGTATAATAGTTACCGTAATCTTGGCTTCCTTCACTAGCAATTTTTGTATAGTTGTTGCCTGCCGCTATAACAACGTGTACTCCTGCATCAATAAGTTCTTGCACATCAGTATCAACTGATGCAATTCTAACAGGATGTTTATAGCCAACTCCGTCATAGCTTCCTGTCATACCGTAATCAGTTCTTCTAGTAGAGCCTGTCCAAGGAAATCCTCGGAAGCTTCCGCCAGTTATTCCTACATACCGAGATCCGTATCCCCAACTCATGTTTACTACAGTAGGACGTACAACTCCTGTTGTTGGGTCAACTGGTTTAGCTTTGTGCCATTCTTTTATTACGTCAAAACAATCTGATATAGGAATACCTGAGTTTGGATCCGAAGAACCTTGTAGTCCATTAACCTTAATAGCATAAATTCTTGAGTTCTTAGCCCATCCGTATGTTAGTCCAGCGGCAGTTCCGGCAACGTGTGTACCGTGTCCGTGATAGTCTGTATAATGAGCCGTTGGCATTGTGCCACTCACAACACTCTGTGCTTGGTACCAATCAATTTGTTGTACTCTGTTTATGCTTGCGCTTGCACTATCTACAAATTCTGGATGATCTGCTTGTATACCTGTGTCTTGTATTACAACGTCAACTCCTGCACCCGATAACGTATGTGGGAACCCACCTGCTACAGCATTATTAACGTACGGGTCAGTTGCGCTTATCATTCTTCGTAAGCCCCAGTTAATATTAGCACTGCTTATCTCTGTTGTCTTACCGAAGTCACCAGTTTGTGTTGCCCAAGTTGTTATTTCTACATCGTCTCTTAAGTCAGGACGTAATTCAACTGCGTATACACGTTGATCATTTTGTAAAATGTTAACTTCGTCGAGTGTTAAGTAATAATGTGTATTTCTTTGCGACCCTGGTCTTGCGTTTGCTATTTCAACTGTTCTGTTTGGGATGAAACCTGCGCCTGTAAGACTTATCATCTCTGCATCAAACGCTAGTACATCAACTCCTCTTTCGAGACTTACTATATATTCTTGTTCAGACATTAACTGTCGCTCCTGTTAAAGTATTCTTATGTATTAGTGTAAAGCTACCCAAGCGCCGTTGGCATATGCTTCCATTTTGCCTGACGTTTGGTTGTATATAATCTCGCCATTAGCCGCCGATAATCCGTTCCTCTCAGTTGTAGTCCAGCTCTTTGCTACTAGCTTTGATAAAGAAGCAACCAGTGTTCCGTTTACAACAGTCATACTAGAGTTGTGTCCAACTTGTAAATCTCCCGATGCAACAGTTACACCAATATTTATTCCTTGTCCGGCAGTGGTTAAATCAATTCCGCTATCAGAGTGTATGTCTACGCCACCGCTTTGACTAATTTTAATATAGTCACTATCACCAGTGGATGCTTGTAGCTTTAAATGTCCTGACGAAACAGTAATAGCAATATTACCATTTCGAGTCCACGTTTCGGACGCAATTGGTCCAACTAACGCACTATTCAAACTGTCAACAAGCATTGTACTATCACTACCAAACACGCTACCGATAATGTCTTGCTCTATAACGTTACCTGCTGTATTATGCAGACGTTCTAATGCGGCGATCTGAGGATATACTTCGTTAAAGTTATCATTAATTTTATCAAATGCGTTTCTTAACGGATCACCATCGCCTTTATTTGCACTTGTACCTATATTTACAATTTGCTTTGCCATTATACTCTTCCTACTACGATTTCAACAGTACCTTTATCAGCACTTTGTTTTGTTCCAACTGCTTTACCTAATACAGCACCAACACCTGGACTATTGTCTACCATAGCATATCCTGGTACACTACTTGCTACCAACATATCGCCTGCTTCGACCATACCAATTACTTTACAAGGAACTCTACCTTGCAATGCTACTGCACTTACAAACTCTCCAGCTAACTCTGCATTCATTAAGTGTGCTGGGTTAGTAGATACTACTCCTGCAATCTTAGTAGTTCCTTTGGATGTAGTTTCAGTAACTTCATTTGCTCCACCAAACATTAATACTGTGCCTGGTTCGTATGCAACATCACCTAAGTAGTTTTCTGCTAAGTCAGCATACTTTGCTGATGTTGCAGTACCACTAAACGTAGTTGCATATACTGTATTATACACTAATGACGAACTACCAATGTTGTAAGTATTAGTTGCATCTGGAACAACACCTGTTGCACTAAACTTAAATGGTGCTTTAGTTGTTGCGCCGTCTTTTGTAAGTATTGTAATTTCACCTGCAACTGACTTACCAGTATCAGCACCTAATGCAATACCAGTTGTGCCTGTGCCTTTTTCATTTGCCGCTTCAATAAAGTTAGTGTACACCCAGTCTGATGATAGTCTTGACTCTGCGGCAAAGTTACTGTTAGCTTGCAATGAACTTTGTGTATTTCCTCCGCTATTGCCAATGTCAATGCTTCCTGGAAATTCAGTAGTCATTGTAGCATTAGTACCAACGCCTTCAAGTATTACGCCGCCACCTGGTGCAAGCATTTGAATTGTTGTTGCCGCACCTGATTTTGGTTGTAAAATTACATATCCGTCATCAGCACCAACAACAAGTTTTGCAACTCTAACTTTACCATCGTCCTTAGTCATTACCAAACTACTGTTTGCACTAATAGTTGTAATAGGAACTTCTGTTGGAGTTGCTGCCGAGCCACTTATGTTACCTAGTACTCTTAGATCAGCCATACTCGGTAAGTCTGCTAAATCAACTCCACCAGCTTTAAGTGTTACCCAACCATTTGTTATTGTAAAGTCACCTGAGTCAAAACTAGCAAGTCCTAAATCACTTTGTGCAATACCAGTAGCGTTTACTCTAGTGCTTGCCGCATTCATGTTTAACTTGCTTTGTACAATTGCCGCTGTTGCTTTAACTGCCGCATTATCAATACTGCCTGCCGCAAAACTATACAATGCTGTAGTTGAACCTGCCGCTCTAGTAACAGTAACAGCCATTGCACTTGCCGCATCTGCAATTGCGTTAGCAATCTCATCAAACGGTCCGTCAAGTATATCTGCTGTTGGTCCACTAGTAACAATTATCTTATCACCACCTTTTGCTACTACGTTTGCTGTAGCTGTGTAAGTAATAATTTGTATGTTACCAAGTATTGGATCTGTTGTTGTTTCTACATCAACTACTGTACCTGTTGCACTGCTACTAGCTTGTGCAAAAGTTTGTGCCGCGGCCCATGTTCCAGTTCCGCCTATAGTATCAGCATCAATGATAAGTCTTTTCTTACCTGTAAATACAATTAACTGGTTTGCCAATGGACTATTAAACTCTGTGTTTCTTAGTTCTTCTAAACTATCAAAGTTATCAACAACACCGTCTACATATGCTTTAGTAGCCGCATGTGAGTCTGCACTTGGAGCCTGCAAGTTAGTAACTTGATTTGATCCCATGTTCATGTTGCCGGTCATTGCAGTAGTGCCGTCGAGCGCCATTGCACCTGAGCCAATAATATTGTTAGCTGTTAGTCCGTTATGATCCCAACCTAAGCGTCTGTTAACGTAATTGCGTACTGCACTTTGCGTTGGAACAATGTCTGAACCATTAGCAGTCATTCCGTTGTCTGTGCTAAATTCAGCAACAACAACACCACGTTTAAATCCAATTCCGTCTAAGTTACTTAACGCAATACTACCTGCGAATGTAACTGTACCAGTGCCTTGGTCAACTGTAAAGAACTTACCTACACGGAAGAAACCGTCTTGGTCTGTACTTACAAAGAAACAACGTCCTTTGTCACGTTCGTCAACTTCGTTAGCTTGTACTGCGGCTTGCGGATCACCTAATAGAACGTTTGGATAGTTACTGGTGTTAAAACTACCAGTACCAATGTCTAAGAAGTCGTGTCCTGTTGCTCTACAAGTTGAAATACTAATTGTAACATCACCTGGTGCACCAGCCGGTAAGCCGCAACGTAGTGTGTTAGTTTTTGATCCACCCAACACCATAGTTGAATGTATACCAGTTTGGTTTGATGCTTTGTTTAAGTCACTGTTTGCTACTTCTGCAATTTGTACAGTTGAATATGCTCCGCGATCGATATAGTTGCTAACTGTGTGTAGCTTACCTGACCATGCAAATACCATGTCACCTCGGTCAATTCGCTGCCTGTCACTTAGTGCTGTTACTTCTTCAATAGCAATAATATCATCGCCTGCTGTAGCACCTTGTGTTGCGCCACCAGCGCCGGAATATGTTGCCGCTGCCGCGTTTGTCTTATCAACAATAATTCTAACGTAATCAAATGTTGCGTCAAAGTTTGTTAACACAGTATTATTAGGTAAGTCTTCGCCTGTTGATTCAGTTATTGTAAATGCAACTGTTCTGTATGTTTCTGTTGGTTGCTCGTCAAACTGGATAGCTGTACTTGGGCGTGTTGTAAGTGTAGCTGGGTTTGCTACGCCGTTTAGTACAAATGCTTGGTTCTGTCTATAACCAACAAGTGTATCTTCGTCTGTGTTCTCAATAAGTCCAGCATTATCAAATCCACTATTTGATGTAGTAAACGCAAATTTGTAAACTTGACCATCATGCTTTGGTGTATGTGTAGTTGCCGCAATTGTACCTGCGACTGTTACTGTAAGTATTGCCCCCGAAGCATTAATTGTTGCTACTGTAATTGTAGCATTGTTAGCGGCCGTTGCACCATCTAGTTTTGCACCTAAGACAGTAATTGTATTATTAACACTATAACCAGTACCTGCCGCTCTAACAGATGCTCCGTAGCCGCCTACTGTAGATTTAGTAATATCAAATTTTGCACCTGATCCACCAGCTTGGTTTAAGGTGTATGCAACATCCTGATGCCCGTCAACAATAAAGTCTGTTACTTTACTAACATTACTAACTTCGTGTCTAACAAGTGTACCACTTGCATGTAAAATATCAACTTCACCTTTGTTTTGTGGCTTGTGTTCCATGTCGTATACATATATGTTTAACTGACCTGATGCTAATGTGTAACCACCTGTAACAACAAGAGCCGGCGCACCTAAGTTTGCACTGCCTGCTGACAATGTGATATCGTTAGTTGTATTAAATGTTCCTGATGTATCTTTTAAGTAAAGTACCTTACCTTTGGTTGTAAACACAACTGTACCAGTAGCACCTGTAACAGCCTGTGTTACTACGTTGCCTCTAGTGCTTAGTGTAAGCACGTCAGCAAATGTAAGTGTAATGTTTGCTTCTGCTGTTTTACCAGGCATTACCATGTTGTCACGCAATGTAACACTATCTGGAATTTCGTTTGGATCACTACCGTTAGCAACTAGTCCAAAGTTACCATATGCGTTAGATCCGTTAAGTGATCTAATTTCACCACCTTTGTTTGCATAGTATGCAGTATGGCAATAGTAAGTAAACTGTGATACCATTTCTGATAAGCCACCGTTAGTAACAATAAGTCCATAGCCTAAGTCGTTAACTTGTGTAAAGTCATTACCTAACATACTTCTGTTACCAGCAGTTTGTACGGTGATCTCAATTGGGCTTGCCGCACTTACTGTATCTAAGTTAAACGAGTCTGCTAATGTTCCTGTCCAACCAGCAGTACTATTACTAGACCTATCAAGGATAAGTGTAGCAGTTCCTAATGCAGGATCCCAATCTCTAACTGCGTTAACTTGGAAACGCTGTCCGTCAATATAAAACGGAGCTGGTACTTGTGGCTTTTTAATGTATAAGCCTGTGCCTGCGTCCGAAGCAACATCAACTTGGTATATGCTGTCCTTGTTAGTAACTTTCATTGGTACGTTACCAGTGTAAGCATCAACTAACATACCACCTCTAAACGCTTGCCTGTTTATACTCTGTGAGAAACTTGAACCAACTTGTGCGTATGGTGACTTGGTTAGTACTTGTCCATTAGGGTCAAGTACCATCATAAATCCGCCGTGTCCTTGAACACTTAGGTTGCTTATTCTAGTTGCATCGCCGCACATAAACACATCAAGTAGTTTGTTGTTCTTTGGTGGGTTATAACTTGCGTTAAACGCAAACCTAATAACATCAACTAGTGCATCTAAATTAGTTTGTACACTTGCTTCTGATGTGATACTAGTATCAATTATTTGTGCAACTGCGCCTAACTTAGCACCAAATGCTGTGTTAGCTAGTATGCTAGGTGTAATAGTTTTAATATAGTTAATTGCCGCTGATGTTTCAGTTACCTGACCAGCAACAGATCCTACATAATATGCACCTTGATTCTTTAATGACTCAGCTCTTCCGCCTGTATTTAAATCTTTTATAATACCGTCAATAATGAATCCAGTGTCACGTCTACATTTAGTAGCACTGTAACTAAGACTTGGGTAAGTGTCATCGATGAATTGAATAACTTCTTCAATAATAAACAATTTATTCTTTGTTAATAGTTTCCCAGCTTTTGGAAAACTACCTGGGTTAGTAAGTGCGCTGTTACCAACGTTAACGTCGATAGCGTTATTTGTTAAGTAATGCTTACCAAAATAGCCAACAACGTTACCGGTTAACGGGTCAACGTAACCGCCGCCTGATGTTGGAATGTTAGTATCTCCATAACCTGTAACACTAGTAGCATTACCTGTTAGGTTGTCAAACTCTAAATCTCTATAGAAGTATGTGTTTGCCCATGGACTTTGTGATGAACGATCATTTGGTGCAATAATGCAACGTCTAAACTCGTCACCTTTAATAGATGTGTTTGCAGGAACTTTAATCGGAAAGTCTTCAAAATATCTACCAGACTCAACAAATATTGTTGCTTCGGCCCTATTTACAGTGTTAGCATATTCTAATGCTTCTCCTGCAATAAACTCTTTAGGTTCAAGTAACTGTAACTGTAGTTGGTCTTGGTTTGCAGGTGTAGTTGTTAGTGCATCGCTTTCGTAGTTGAATGCAATAATTTTACCTATTGCTCCACTTGTCTTACCTCTAACACTCTTGCCTGGAAGGATGTCTGTGTTTGTTGGGTTACCTTGATCAACGTGTCCATTGCCGCCGTTGGCAATGTTAAGTAAGTACACACTACCGTCAACTGTTGCAGGCGCTGTAAATACACCGTCGTTAATAATACCAACAACAATAACAAACTTTGCGTTTACACTGTTTAAACCAGTAGCGTTAACAACTTGACCTGCGTCTTTAGTTTGTGAGTAAACTGTTTGTAATGCTGTTACTGTATTGTTTTGTAGGATATCACTTACTAGTGATTTTGCTTTTGCAATACCTGCTAGTGTTTCTGTCTTCTGTGTAGTAACTGCAAGTTTTCCGCTTGAGTTTGAATAGTATCTAATACCAGCAGTTTTACTCAAGTAGTTAGCATTATTACCAGTTAATGTATCAAGTACAATACTATTAACAATTAAGCCAATGTCTCTTGCACAAATATCTGAATCATATGTTAAGTCAGGATATGTTGCATTAATGAATGCAACAACCTCTGCTTTAATAAAGTTAATGTTTAAATCAATTAATGTCTTAACAGGTAATCTGCCTGATACAATAGTTTGAATGCCAACGCTTTGTGTAGTTGATATAGTAGCAGTTGAACCGAATGTAATAGTTTGTTTGTACGGACCTAACTCTTGTGGAGAAGCAATCATTAGCTCCTCTGCTTTACGACATGCCGCACCAATTGTTTTAAACGCAAAACTTAAACTGCGTCCTTCTTTACCCGCTGGTGTATCTGTTTGTCTATCATCACCCTTTGTACTAACAAAGAAGTTAGTTGTTGACTGATGACTTGATTGATCAACGTAATACTTTGTCGCCGCTTGTAAATTTTCTACTGTTGCCGCTTGTCCAGCTAAGTCTCCAGGATGGTCGCTTAAATAAAGCGGTCCTGTCATTGTATCACCTTGTCTACGTGTTACTGCATTTCTTGGCAATACTTCTTCGCTAGTATAAAAGCCTGCTAATGTTGACAAGTAAGTTTGGTCAAGTATAGTTTGTGTACCTGCTCCACCGGTTGCTAGTATTCTATTAGTACCAGCAATAGCATCAGCACTAGTTGGGTGCAAGGACATAGTGTCCTTATCAACAATTGCAATAAAGTATGTTGCTAACTTAGTAAGGTTAGTTGCCGCGGTAGTAGTTGCATTATATGTAACTGCAACACCATTAGCCGCTCTGTCGTAACCATGCCCTGTAATTACTGGGTTACTGCTACTATTATAGTTTGCAATGGTTAATGTGTATTCGGTAGCGTTTGCTGGTTCTGGCCTAGCACCGCCTTGTTTGTTAGGTATTCCGCCTTTAGTATATCGTTGGTCAGCATATTGCTTATCAATAACTAAATCGTCTATTGTGTGAGTGCCGCCATACTTGTTTGTAAATGCTGTTGCCGCATTGTCTGTTACTGCAACATTACCAATGCCAAAGTTATTTCCGTTCAGTGGACCGCTTAACTTTGGACTTAAATCAGAGGATAATTTACTATTACCAGCTGTTATAATTAGCTTACCTGCAACTGTGTAGTTGTAAGTAATTGTATCGTCAGTTGCATCGCCTGTTAATGCTCCATTGGATGCAAGCTCTAATGCTTCTACTCCATCTTCTGTAGTCTTAACGCCCATTAGTCTACTTGCTAAACCTGTATAACTACTTGGAGTGTCGCCCAAGTTAGTAAAGTTTATCTGTCCACCAATACCAAATACTGCATATAGTTCTTGAAAGTTCTCGTTGGTTTTACGGAACGCTTCACGAATGGCATCACCTGTACCGTCGTTGCCTTCTACACCAATGTCTACAATTTCTCTTGCCATTTCTTACTCCGATTATATAGCGTGTGCTAGATTGTTGTCTATTGCAGACAATTTGTCTACATCAAAATTTACACTAACGCCACAACCACATGATGATGTAGAGTTAGGATTTTTTATTTCAAAATTTGAACCTACAATAGATTTTACATAATCTACTTCAGTACCAAAAAGGAACATTAGGCTTGTTGAACCTATTATAAACTTGCCAACACCTGCGTCTATTACTGTTGCTTTATCTTCAACATCTGCTTCTGTAGCAACTGTGCCCCAGTCGTACTCAAATCCAGCACACCCTCCACCTTTTAGATTTAAACTTACACCGTATACTGCGTTTTCTTCGCATATTGTGTTAATCTGTAGTTTCGCCGTGTCTGTTATTGTACAAATAGTCATTTTAGCTCCTTGTTATATGTATTTATCGTTACGTTTTATAATCTTAATGTTAAATATAGTTATGTTCATTAATCAATTTAAAAAGCAAAGCCGGCACACTCGTAAAAGCAAAACAGGCAAGGAACATACCTATACACGTGATATTACTTATTGTGTGTTTAGATGTGATAATTGTGATGTAGAGTTTACTAGGCCTAGAGGTAGTATGGATCCTAAGCGCCTAACTAATAATTATTTTCATGTATGTAGTAACTGCGATGCAAAGAAATTTGCGCAGAAAAAGGGTGTAGAAAAGAAGCAGATATGGAATGTATCTGCCTCCAGTGATATGCCTATTGGAAGACTTTAATTATTCTGACTTGTAGATGGTCCAAATGCCATAACCAATTGCGGCATATGCCGCTAGTTTAGCAAAAGGTCCTGCTATAAGCACAATAACGCCAACAGCTATTAAAACTCCGCCATCCAATGAAGTGCGCTCTTCTATTCTTTTTGTAATCCAGTTTTTCAATACTTACTCCTTATATGCGACTGACTTAATGTTAGTTGTATAACGATGTGTTATCAGTGAACCTTTCTATAATAACAATAATTCTAACGTGGTTCGTAGGTAGTTTCAGGGCTTCTACGCTGTTTTTATCTCAGTGCCTCCAACGCTAGGCGTTATACACAAAAACATTAACTCTATAGTTACACGACTCCAGAGTTGAGAATCTTGCCCTCTACGAGGTACGCACCCAAACCCGTCTTATTAGCAACTGTCCTGCCTCCCCATTGTCCTAGCAGGGTAACACCAACGGAGCCTTTGCTGGTTGATTGATGTTGTACTAAAAGTTGCAACTATAATGTCTTGCTTGCAAAGTATTTAGCACGTTAACATGCTAGGGCTAGGCTTTGTTGGTATAGTTCTTTGCTTGCTAAGTTCTTGCATTTGCTCTCACACATAATATCTGTGTAAGGTAAAAAACTTAATGCCCAATCGTTTGCAATCTTGTTAGGATACCAATCACTGTGTCCACGTAATTTGCCTTTCTTGTAGCCTGCTTCTAATAACGCAGGCATATCAGGTAATGTATCGTGTGCATAGCCTTCAGGCAATTCTCCTGTTCTACTGTAGCTGTAATGCATTGCAGGACGGACACCACGCCAGCTATCAACTATGCGCTTATATCTATCGTCGGTGGGTTGGATGTATTCTCCTTCGCGGCACCAGTGATGGTGTACGTCAAGAACGAGTGCCAAGTCGTCTGCAAGCTCGAGACTGTG
>ENA-OSJC01001819-OSJC01001819.1-marine-metagenome-genome-assembly--contig:-NODE-1819-length-16797-cov-6.093600_pt1 | contig 16797 bp, 8 predicted proteins | sample MGYA00237885_ERZ534234 | MGnify/ENA primary metagenome ERZ534234 (study PRJEB26413, sample SAMN06343907) | marine metagenome | isolation source: coastal waters | place: Atlantic Ocean: West Antarctic... | reverse complement strand
TCAATATTATTATCAGTACAACTAGCTATAGTACTAGCTGCTGTTAAAACAGCCGCAGACATTGTTGTTGTTTTTATGAACTTTCTTCTGTTATAATTTTTCATAATGATCTATTTTTTTTAAAGTATTTTAATTATGATTAATGTTACTGAATTTATAAATACAAGTTGAGGTGTATTTTTCTCCTTTTTTTAATATAGTTGAATGAAAATTATGTTGATTTGGTGAATTTGGAAAATGTTGAGTTTCCAAACAAAATGCACCTCTAAATGAATGAGATAATCCATTTTTACCAACTATTTTATTGTCAATAAAATTTCCGCCATAAAATTGAATTCCTGGCTCATCGGTATAAACTTCAAGAATTCTTCCACTTATAGGTTCCACAACTTTTGCCGCAAAAACAATTCCTTTTTTATTTTTTGAATAATCATTCAAAACAAAATTATGATCATATCCATTTGCATATAAAAGTTGCTGATGTTCATTATCAATATCTTGACCAATCAGTTTTTCTTTGGTAAAATCAAAGGGTGTCCCCTTAACCGATGCTATTTCACCTGTTGGAATTGATTTTTTATTAACAGGTGTATAATGATCCGCATTAATTGTTAGCATATGATTATTAATACTTCCACTCCCTTCACCTGCAAGATTAAAAAATGAGTGATGAGTTAGATTTACAACAGTGGTTTTTGAAGTAGTTGCATGATATTTAATCCTTAGTTCGTTATCGTTAGTCAAAGTATATATTACCCTAACTTTTAAATCTCCAGGAAACCCTTCCTCCCTATCAATTGAAGTTCTGCTAAATTCAATTTCATTACTTGTGATTTTTTCTACATCCCATACCACATTATGAAACCCCTTATCACCGCCATGCAAATGGCTTTCTCCGTTATTAGTTTGTAAAACATATTGCTTTCCTTCTATAACTAATTTTCCTTTAGCGATTCTATTTCCATACCTACCAATAATAGCTCCATAATAACTTCCGTTATTAACTTTGTATTCAGACAAATTTGAAAATCCTAAAACGATATCATCAAAATTCTGATCCTTATCTGGAACAATTAATGAAATTAATCGTTGACCAAAATTTGAAAATGTTATTTCAATTCCATTTTTATTTACTAAAACAAATAGCTTTGTTTTTTTATCATCAATTTCAGATTCAAATTTTCCTGCAACTAAGTTTGTTTTTAAATTCATTTTTTTATTGAATCTATTCTCTTTTATAATTACCTAAACCACTTTATAAAGCCTGAAGCTGTTTTGCAGCAATTTCAGCAGTAATATCTCTTTGTGGCATAGCAAACATTTCGTAACCTACCATAAATTTTTTCACTGTTGCCGATCTTAATAAAGGTGGATAAAAACTCATATGCCAATGCCATTCACTATACTCTTTTTCATCAGTTGGAGCTTGATGTATTCCTGAAGAATATGGAAAAGATGTATCAAACAAAAGATCATATTTTTGTGTTAATATTTTTAATTGCTGTGCAAAGTCTTTTTTTTCTGTAATCGTTAATTCTCCAATTGTAGCCATTTGTCTTTTAGGTACAATCATTGCTTCATAAGGCCACACTGCCCAAAACGGGATTAACGTTACAAAGTTTTTATTCTCACAAATAACACGAACTCCTTCCTTTAGTTCTTGCTCTATATAAGTTTGCAATAAACTTGCACTTTCTTTTTGATAAAAAACTTTTTGCATGTTTGTTTTTTTCTGAATTTCAGTTGGAATAGAACGCTGTGCCCAAATTTGACCATGAGGATGTGGGTTACTACAACCCATTATCGCTCCTTTATTCTCAAATATTTGCACATAATTTATAGCTGACAAACTCCCTAATTCAGCATACTCACTTTGCCAAGTTTCAACTACTTTTACCAAATCTTCAACTTCCATTTCAGGAATTGTTATAGAATGGTTCGGTGAAAAACAAATAACTTTACAAATTCCACTTTCACCTTCGGCTTGTAATAATCCATTTTTAAAATCAAACGTTGGCGTGTCTTTTAATAATGCACCAAAATCGTTTGCAAATACATTTGTATTTTTATAGTTTTCATTTACAATACCATTAACACGAGTGTTTGTTGGACATAAATAACATTCAGTATCATATGCGAGTTTTTCCTTTTTAAAAGTAGTCTCTGTTTTACCTTGCCAAGGTCTTTTGGTTCTATGTGGTGAAACCAATACCCACTCACCCGTAAGTATATTGTATCTTCTATGAGAATGTGTTTCTAATTGTTGATTCATTATTAATTATTTTCTACAACTAACCATTACTAATAAACTAATTAATAGAGTATGTTTATTTGATAAGTTATTTATGTAATAGCTTATTTACACTTTCTACATAACTTAAGCCAATTTTAAAACTTAAATCAGAAAGATAAACCATGTTTCTATCTAACAATGTGATTTTATCAATATTTACAATTATTGACTTGCTAACTCTTTTAAAAGAGTTGTCTAAAACCTCTTTATTGAAAGTTTTTAAATTTTTTCTAACCAAATAATTTTTTTTAAGAGTAACTACTTTTACATAATCCTTTACTGCTTGTATATATAAAATATCAATTTTTAAAAGTTTGATATTTAATCTATCGGCTCTTATAAAAATATAATCCTCTTTTGTTTTATCACCATTCTGAATTAGAAGGTTTTCTTTTCTACTTTTCAATAATCTATAATTAATTGATCCTAGAGTTAGGATAACTAATAACAGAAATAACAAGATTATATTTGTAAATGAAAAAGTATCACTTATTATGGATTTAGAGATGATATCATCAGCTTTAATTTCAATTCCATCAGGTGAGAAATATAAAAATTCATCATCCTTAAATACATTTTTATTACCATTCACAAAAATGGAAATATTTTGAGAAAAGTAAAGTTGTTTGTATTTCCAATCGTTAGCTATAGATGTAGATTTAGAACCAGAATTTAATAAAACCGGACTTAATATTCCTCCATCAGCATTAATATCAGAAAGCAATATAGATATGATATTATCTCCTTTATTTAACAGTTCTTTTTTTACAATATAATTTCTAGGACATCCGTAACACATTGAACTTCCTACAAGGTTGCCATTAAAATAAACTTCTTCACTATCATCTATTCCTTTAGGTATAGAAATCAAGTAATCCTTATCCGTATCATTAATAGTTACATTTTTTCGAAACCAAAAAATTCCATTCACATCACTCTCGGATATTTTAAGATCCTGTATAAAAATAGGCGTATTCGTTGATTCCCAAAAAAAATCATCAAATTCTAAAGAAGAGTATAAATCTCTCTTAAAGTCTAAATCCCATAATATTGGATTAATAGCAAGATTAGCATTGTTTAAAAAAAGAACATCATCATCATGTTTAGGGTGTATAATTTGGTAGTTCCAAGTGCCCGATATGGGAATGGCATCACCTTTTTCAGGCATCAAATACATTCGACCTTTAAAACCTCCAAAACCTGAAGTATCATGAAATTTTATTTCAATCGTATTCTCGCCGTAATTTAAAATTTCCTTAGAAATAAAATATTTTCTACGTAAGTTATAAACAATAGAAGAGCCTATAAGATGCCCATTTACATAAGTAGCATCATAATCATCAATTCCACCTTCAATTATAAATGTATAATTGGTTTTTACATTTCTAATATCTATAACTTTTTTAAAAAGAATAGATCCATTAAAATTTTTCTTATCTCCACTAATAAAATCTATAGATCCTGGTAGGTTTATTTTAGAAAACAATGAGTCTGTATAACTGATATCTTTAAAATAATAATCAAATATTGGTGATGATTCTATAGGTGGTTTTTGTTTGTCATTTTCAATAAAAGAGTCAGAACAGGATACTAGAAATAAGAAAAGCACACCTAAGTAAACCTTATGCATATTAAATATTTTTAAAATGTATTTCTTTAAATTAATCAAGATTACGTATCTATATATGTGTATACTAAGTTAACTTATCGTGTATATAAAACAATTTTTTTTTTAATAAACATGAGCATAAATCATAATATAACGACTTCTAATATGTAATCTTATTTATAATTAAAAAAAAGGGTAAACTAAAATAAGTTTTACCCTTTTTTAAACAAACTATAAAAACAACAATATAAAAACAACAAACTCTATGTTAATTAATAACCTGGAGCTTGTATAAGATTTGGATTTTTATTCATTTCAGCCTGTGGAATAGGAATCCAATAATACTTATCATCCCAACTAGGAGTTGTAATACTAATAACTGTTGAGGTAAAAGACCCATCTGCATTCTTAATGTGCTTCATACCCCATTCACCATTTTTATTGTAATTCTCTATGTCTGACCATCTTCTAAGGTTATTAAACCTTTTTCCTTCACCAATAAGTTCTACAACAGTTTCATGCTTTATCATATCCATATCAATTGAAGTACGTAATGGCATACCTGCTCTAGTTCTTATTTGATTAACGTTGGAAAGAGCACCAGACACATCTCCTAGTTGAAATAAAATTTCCGCTTGATTAAGCATTATACCACCCAATCTGTGATAGGTTGTTAAATCATCATTATGTGGAGGATCTGGAAAAACATTAAGATGTCTTTCTCCAACTTTTTTAGCAACGTAGTAACCGAAAAAACCATTATTCCACCACTGGCATCCTGTGCATGCTCGATCGTCTCCACCGCCTACATAAGTAGCAATAGTATGATCTGGATTTCGCATAGCTCCATTGTAATAAACAGTTTCATAAAAACGAGGATCTCTATTACTATACATATCACTATCTGAATATGCAGGGTTTGTAGTGACCGTTCTCACATTATTACTCCAAGTTGCAGGAATAACTGTAGAAGTATCATTAATTATCACCTCAAACTGATCTACTAAAGTTTGTGTTGGAGTATATGTAGTAAATCCTCCTACTGATCCAGGTGCTAAATCACGATTAGAGGTATTATCTCTATCTATAACTTCGTTTGAAGTTAAAAATCTTCCAAAAACCATTTCTGTATTACCATCCATTAACCTTGTAGCATCACCAAAATTAGGTAGTAACGAATAGTTTCCACTATTTAATATTAAATCATTTGTTGCTTTTGCTTCTTGAAGTAATGTCTGATTATAAGAACCACCGTTGTATTTTGGACTTGCAGCATATAAAAGCATTTCGGCCTTTTGAGCTAAGGCAACATATTTATTTATCCGTCCCTTTTCAGGCTGTGTATCAGGAAGCAATTCAATTGCTTTATCCAGCTCACTATTTATATAAGCCATTGTATCGGTGAATGAAGACTGTTTCATATTTAAATAATCCGATTGAAGATCTAAAAGTTCATCACCAACAATAATAACGTTTCCAAAAGCCATAGCTAGTCTAGAATAAAATATTGCTCTTAATGCTATAACTTCTCCAGTTCTTGAATTCTGAAATTCGATATCATCACTATTAAGTTTTTTTAAAGTGGTATTTACTGCTCGTATTTTTTTATACATATAACCCCAAAGGCCAGATTGATTTCCTGTGACATAATCCCCTCCTTTATTATAGGTTACTCCCCAATACATAGAGTTAGTTGGATTTAAAGATCCTTGTGTTAAACATTGACCACAAGCATTGTTATGGTGATCATACCAGTCAGGAGTATTAGCATCTGGGCTAAACATTCCATTTATATAAGTTGGAAGACCATTATATATTTCATTTATAAATAGATCTGCAAGAGAATCTGTTGTCCAAACTGATGACTCTGCATATTTGTCTACAGGTTCGGATTCAAATATATCATCACATGATACTGTAAAAAAGGTTAATACAAATAATAGATAAAATTTTTTCATTTTGTTGTAATTTATTTAGTTAATTAAAAAGTTAGTTTAATTCCACATTGCCATGATTTAATCAAATAAGATCCATAAATACCATCTGGATCCACATTGCTATTTGCTGATTTTAAAATCCCTAAGTTGTTTCCTCTAGCAAACACAGTAGCACCATCAAGATTAAGACTGTTAAGAATGTTTCCATCAATTTTATATGAAAGACTAACGTTTTTAAGCCTTGTATAATCAGATTTAGCTAAATAAAAATCCGACTGATATGTCAAATTTCCATAGGCATATGTTGGTGTAGGTATTGGATAAGCTCCATTAGTATTTGTTGGTGACCAAGCATCATCAAACATTGCAGAATTAACTCCTAAATTATTATTCAAATAATAACCTCCAGCTTGACCTTGAATTAAAGACGATAACCTAAAGTTTTTAAAAGAAACTCCTAAATTTATTCCATATTGAGTAGTAGGAAGTAAACTTTTATCAGTTCTATAAAGATCTTCTCCATTTATAGTTCCATTACCATCTTTATCAAGAAGTCTTATAGCTCCTAAATTGAACCATTGTCCCCAAACAACGTTATAACCCCAACCTTGAGGATCAGATAAAGCATAGCCATCCTTAGATAACTGATCTTCTGTTCTATATAAATCATTACTTGCATACCCATAAAAGGAATCAATCGATCTACCTTCATATTTTTGCCATGCATTTAATCCTGCTGGTTCATCGTAGAACACAACCTTATTATTAGCTTCAGAAATATTACCATTTATAGAAAACGAAAGATTATCATTTATATCAGTTTCATAACCTAATTGTATCTCATACCCTTTATTATCTACTATTCCAAGGTTTTCATCTGGCAACAACATTCCTGTATATTCAGGAAAAGATGCAGATCGCTGAACTAAAATTCCTTCTCTTCTACTTGTAAAATAATCAAGTTCAAAACTAACAGTATTATTAAAAAGTACACCTTCTAAAGCAATGTTTTTAGTGGTAGCTGTTTCCCAAGTTATATTTGGATTTGCAACGGCTGATTCATAAAAACCAGGTAGTTCACCATCACCAAAGTCATACCCTACCTGAACACCATATCCATAAGCATTAAAATCTGTAAACTCATAAGCACTTAAATATTGAAAAGGTAAGACGTTATCATTACCCATTTTACCCCATGAAGCTCTAAATTTAAGAAAGTTTATAAACTCTGTATTTTCGAGGAAGGATTCGTTTGAAATAACCCAACCAGCAGATATTGCTGGAAATATTCCAAATCTGTTATTTGTTGGAAAATTTTGAGATCCATCTCTCCTTAGAGAGAAAGTAGCTAGATAGGTGTCATTGAAATCATAATTTACTCTACCAAACATATTTTGTCTTCCTGATGCAAAAGAACGACCATCAGTTTCAGCAGTACTAGTATTTCCAGCAAAAATTTCAGGAATTGCATTTCCTCCAAAGCCACTTCTTTGAACTCTTATATAATCCATTCTGTTTTTACTTTGTTCATATGCAATAAAAGCATCAATATTATGATCGCCAAAAGATTTTTTGTAATCTAATTTCATATTAAATAGATTGTTAGATCTATTTTGTTTTTTCTGCGTTAACATAGGTGACGTTCCATCAGCAGCTTTTATAAATTGTGACGTTGAACTATTGTATAGATATTCATCAAAAACTGCAGTAAATTTCTTTTGCGACATAGAAGATTTATCAAAGACTCCGTAAACGCTAAGCTTTAAATCTTCTGAAACATCATAAGTAAAAGACAATTTTGTGTTTAATACATCGTTGATAATTCTATTAGATCCGTTTTCAAGAATACCTATTGGATTTGAACCTCCTGATGGCTGTGCACCTTTCCCTAATTTACCATTAGAAAGACGCCCAACTAGCCAAGGCCAGTTTTGAGTAAAACCAGAAGCCCCTCCTTGTAATCTATCCCAAACGCTATTTCTACCATAACTTTCCCCATCATAAGCATCAATCTTAGTATATTTCCCATCATCTCGACTGTTTAAAAGATCAAAACCCATGCTTAATTTATCTGTTAGTTTAACATCAATGTTTGTTCTAAACTGATATTGTACAAATGGAAAATCTCCTTTAAACATTTGTTCTTGTTTAGAATATTGGCCAGAAACAAAATAAGAAATAACCTCACTACCCCCTTCTGCAGTTAGAGATATATTTGAAGCAGGTGCAGATTTTCTTATTGTTTCATTAAACCAATTAGTATTAGCATATTCATCAGGCTTAGAACCATCTTTCATCCATCCAATCTGTTGGTCGTTAAAAGGAGTCGCCCACCCTAAACTTAAGTTATCGATTTGAGACTTTTGAAACTGAGCCTGTTTCCAAGAATCAGTTTGCTTTGTTCTAACTGTTGGGGCGTTAATAGTATAAGAAGTGTTTAAATTAAATTTTAATTCTCTGTTAAACTTTCCTCTCTTAGTAGTTATCAATATCACTCCATTTGCGGCTCTAGATCCATAAATAGCAGCTGAAGCATCTTTTAAAACACTAATAGATTCAACATCATCAGAGTTTATTCTTGAAAAACTTCCTCTGTCAGGTACTCCATCGATTATAATAAGAGCATCCGAATTACCTAAGGTTCCTTTACCTCTAATATAGACCTTCGCATCATCCTGACCTACAAGTCCTATCTCCTGAGAAGTTGAAACTCCAGCAATAGAACCAGAAAGAACATGTGTTAAATTTTGAACACCTCTGTCTACAACATTTTCACCTGAAATTGTCACAACTGATCCTGTAACATTTAATTTTTTCTGACTACCATATCCAGTAACAACAACTTCATTAAGTCCTAGTACGTCTATAGATAAAATTACGGTCATCAAAACCGCAACATCTGTAACTAAAACTTCTTGAGTAATATATCCAATAGAAGAAATAATAAGTGTTGTGCCAGATTCAACTTCTATTGTAAAATTACCATCAAAATCACTAGCAGTTCCATTGTTAGTTCCTTTAACAACTATGTTAATTCCAGGTATAGGTTGATTTTCAGAATCAACTACTAACCCTTTAACTAAGCTCTGTGCGAAAATTCCGCTAGAGAAAAAAAGAGTTGATAAAATCAGAAATTGTTTAATTTTTTTCATTTGGTGTGTGTTTAATTTAGTTATTTAAACTTAATAAATTAATGTACTATTAAATTGTTAAAAAAATACACCTATAAAAATTGTGTATATAAAATTCTGAAAACTGTATATAAAACAATTATTGTTTTTTTGTAAAAACCTTATAAATAGTAACATAAACTCTTTTATTTTATATAGTTTAATTAAATTTAACAGTATTTGTCATTTTTATCTCAATTTTTTCACCATTATTAATCATCGTGTCTAAGAAAATATGATTTCTATTGAACACTTTAATTGACAAATTATTTTTAATTCTTTTCACTTCAATGTCATAAGTATGATTGAATGATTTTACATTTCTCAAATACATTTCATTCCAACCTTCAGGAAGTTTAGGCGAAAAGGAAAAAGAATTGAAACCTGTTGGACGTATACCAAAAAGGCCTTCAGTTATCACCCTACAATAGAGAGCGCTTTCAGCTGATAAATGTCTTTGATTTCCCTCAGGATAAGCTTCTACTGGATAAGGGACGTGCTCTCCTAATAATCTTCTTTCAGAATATTCTTTAAGATATTTTATCGTTCGTTTTGTCTCTCCAGCTGCTAGTGAACCACGAAAAGCATAAAGAGTAGCTCTATCCCAAAAAGTAACTGGACTAGTTCTTGGATATATGGAATTTATTTTTTCTTGAGTATTTAAAAGACTTTTACTGATTTCATTTCCTTTAATTAAATATCTGTAATTACCCAAGTAACCAAAAAAGTTATAATTCCATTCACTATTAAGAGAGATTTTTTCTTTAGAAAAATTGTTCAAAAATATTTTTCCAAAAAAACCTCCACCTCCACCTCCATTAATCAAATTAATCGCAATAGTATTTTTACCTTTAATTAATAAAGATTTAGGAATTATAAATTTATTAGCAACGGTATTCCATATTGATGTGCCTACAATCTGTCCGTTAAAATAAATTCTTGCTGCATCGTCTATAACACCTTCAAAAGTTAACTCTAAATCATTGTCAGTATTATTAATTTTTATTTTTTTTCTAAACCAATATATCCCGACTGTAGGTTCTGTGCCTTTAAATATTTCTTCTAATTTCCCTGGTAATTTTACTTTAGCCCATTTAGAATCGTCAAATTTTACTTGACTATATCGATCTTTCGTTATTTCAGGATGATTGAAAAGTTTAGTCACAAATTCAACATTATGGGCATCGTAGCCTTGTAAATCTATTAAATCTAAAAAAGGCATTAAAGATTTCTTAATATTTTCAGTATTAGCTTGCGAAGCAAGTCCATCCTTAGTCCAAAGTTTATCTGAATAAAGTGCATCAATAGTACCTTCACTTCGATTAAAAATATCAACAGTCAAAGGAGTTGCAATCCATGCACGAAGCACTGAATTTTCTTTAAAATATTGATAAGTTTTATAACCAGATATTTCCGCTCCAAAATATTTTTCAATAGCATTTTTAATTACTTTAGCTTGAGAAGTATATTGGTCTAATTGCTTCTTATCTTTGTTTAATTCTTTTCCTAATAGAGATGCAGAAATTAGTGCATCATAATACAAAGAAGATGTATTTAAGTTGGCATTTCCAGCTGGAAATCGTCCTTCCAATTCATCAGAGTCTGAACTAACCACTCCATCTTTATTAATCTTTCTTTTGCAAAACTCTAAGCACCATTCAATCAATGGCCAAAGTTCTTTAGCTGTATTTGAATCCCCATAAGCCAAGGCAAATCTACCTGCACCATAGGCAATCATAGCCATATCTCCTCGATCTCCTGCACCATTCCAAAAATCAATTCCTTCTGCAATAATAGAAGAAGGAATAGGCTTGTACTGATCGTTTATAAATCGGGCAAAATGACGAAAAGAATTAATAGCAGACTCGTTTCCTTCTAAGTTTCCTAAAAAAGGGAAAAATGGATTTGCATATTCTGCTTGATCGTTTGCCCATATAGCCGCATAGTACCTTCCTCCACCTGGAGCATGCATTAAACCTCCTTTAGTATTGAAAATACTCTCTACAGCTCTTAATTTAGCAAATGCAAAAAAGCTATTTAAAATTTTATTCGGAGATTCAAAAACTAATTCAGAATAGGTTTTATTAACTAATTTCTCTCTCTTTTTATATTCAAAATCAGCAGAAACATAAGTATCCTTTGTATCACTTTGTCTTGCAGAGTAGATTAAGGCATAATTAAATTCTTCATTGGGAGCTAATTCATATGATCCCTGTTTGTTTGAAATTACTTTAATTTCATACACTCCAGAAACACCATTTTTTTTGTCTGTTTTATAAACATATTCAATTTTTGGAAGATCAAAAGAAATATTATTTTCTGTTGTATTTACTATTTTAATTCGATCAACAAATACTGGTTTATCTTTAGAAGGAAAGAGTTGATGCTTTATATCTAGACCTTCTTTAGTATGAGAATTAAAACTTAAAAACCCATAATGACTAAACTTGTAAGGATATTCAATAATTGATTTTCCGTTAATCTTAATTTTACCTAAACTATCAAAATCAATTTCATGTGCAAGACTAGCATGTGTGTCATTAGGAATCGTACGTAACATAGGAAAAACCAAATGAACTCTTTGATTAAGCATGCCCTTTTTAACGCCATAATGAATAATAGCAGAGATCTGAAGACCGCTCATTTCAACATTATCCATGTGGGTGTCATTAGATTTTACATTCCATTGGATATGACCATCACCAATCAATGACCATCTATTACTTGTTTGTTGCGCCATCCCTAAAAACAAGAAAGCAAAAAACATGATAAATAATAATCCTAGATTCTTAGTTGATTTTTGAGTCATATATATAACTTTTATTATGTATATTTTTTTAATCATTTAGTTTAAGTTTTGTAAAACAGGAGGTGCTAGTTTTTTACCTACACAAATAAAAAAGGTAAGTAAAATATACTTTTTCATAAAAAAAAATTTATTATTTACTACTACTAAAAGATGATGCAGGCAAACCTTCTTTATTGAATAAGGTTCCTTTAAACCAATTTTTCCAACCATACCTAACATTAATTGGATTGTTTACCTTTTTAGAAGAAACTCTCACTTTATTGTTTATAATCTTTGTAGAGGCTTCATGAAAAACCCCATTTAATCCCGCTATTTCAAATCCTCTTAAATTTCCTTTGAACATAAGCCCCGATCCTTTACTAATAAAATCTACTTCAATGTATTTATCGAAATTTTGATGATCCTTATACAAGGGGCCTGAAGAAACTAAATCAAAACTATAGTCATTATCAAGTGCTAATAGAGCTAGTCTATCACCTACATCTTTTTTATTACGAGGATGAATATCATTTTCTTCACCTATATCCATCAGAACTGCCATTCCAGTTTTAGAAGTTGTTTCTAAAGTTTTTCTTTGAGCTTCTCGAACTTCCTGAGAAGAATCTCTTTGGCTATACACCCAGGGTGCAATTTGAGTATAATAAAATGGGAAATCATAGCCCCAATGATCCCTCCAATCTTCTATCATTCCAGTGAAAGTTTTTTGATAAATATCATAAGTACCTACATTGGATTCCCCTTGATACCATATAGCGCCCTTAATGCTATAGGGTAAAACTGGAGAAAGCATTCTCTCAAATAATATTCCTGCCTCATTGGAGTCATTAATTATTATTTCACGTTTAATATTTTTTTGAAGCATGGAAGAATTTTTAATCAAATCTTCAAATGAATAGTTGTGAACCCATAATTTTTTATTGGCTATAAAGGCTTGGTGTTTAAATTTAAATGAACTAAAAGGAATAACCTGACTACTTAAAGAATTTTGGACTTTTATAATCCCATTTATTCCCCCAGGGCCCCCTCCGTCAAAAGCTCTTATTGCAATTGTATTTTCACCTTGTATCAATATTTGTTTTGGAATCCTATAGTTTCTTGCTATGTCCCAGCCATATGTGCTTCCAATAAGTTGACCATTAAAATATGTCTGATCCAGATCGTCAATTCCTTCTTTAATAATCATATTATAATCACTTTCAATATTTTCAAGTTTAATCTTAGTTCTAAACCATATTACTCCATCAGATAAAATTTCATTTTCATTACTTAACACAGCTTCAAAATCTTCCAATACAGCTTCAAAACTGCCAGAATTTCTTGACTCTTTTGAAGTGTTTCTAGGCAACCAAGAATCCCAAGAAGAATCATCAAAGTTATTTTTTGAAAATTCGCCATCATTTAGATCTAGTTCTAACCAATCTTCCTTACCCTTATTGTCAAACCCTGGAATAAGAACTGTTTTTATATCAAATATTTTGCTATTTAATTCAGCTATAGAATCATTAAATGCTTTTAGTTTTGATTTATCGTTCCTAAGAAGAAATCTTGATTGAATATTTGGAATATTTGTTACGCTAAGTTCATTTAACTTTTTAATACTTGTCCAAGCTTCTACTCTTGTTCCTCCCCAACTACTATTTACAATTCCAATGGGAATATTAAGTTCTTTATAGAGTTTAATAGCAAAAAAATATGCTGTAGCGCTAATACCATTATTAATTCCTCCTCCTATACTTTTCTCAATATTTTCAGGATTAAAAATTAACCATTTAACATCATTAAGGTATTTTCCTGAGAGATCCTGAGGAAGATTATACATCCTTACATCTGGATAGTTTGCTGACAAATACTCGTTTTGATTTTCAATACCCCTGCCACCTTCAGATTGATTAATATTCCACTCCATATTTGACTGACCTGAAGCAAGCCAAACCTCTCCAATCATTACATCTGAAAAAATGATATTTTGATTGTTTGATTTTACGCTTAATTCAAATGGTCCCCCAAAAGAAGGCGTTTCAATAGATGTTTCCCAATTACCTTTAGAATCTGTAGTTGTGATAGCAATACTTCCCCAACTACCTTGAATTATAACCTCTTGATTTACAGCAGATTTTCCCCATACAGAAACTTGCGATTGTTGTTGTAGTACCATATGGTTAGAAAACACCGATGGAAGGCTCAAATCATTTTTTTCAACAGTTTCACACGAAAAAAACATTAATGTATTTATAAAAAATAAAATGCTATAACTTTTGATGTTTTTCATAATTTGATTTTTATCATATTTTTTTAATTATTAGACCAAACTTAATTTAATATCAATAATTAATTATAGTCCCCATCAATCTCTTCTTTTTCTATCTACAAATTGATTAGCTGGTTCAAAATTCATTGTAGTTAGTGACAAGGCTAACTATATTTTCTCATAAAAAAAATCAATCATTGATTTTTTTTATGTTTATTCAACTAAATTCAATTTAAGGATTACACTTTTTCTTTTATCTGATACTAATGGATTAAACCCTACTTTCATTAAGTATTCTCCGGAATAAGTAACTTCACTTTCAATAACAGAAATTGTTCCAGGATAAACATTTAGTTCTTCTATTTGATACTTTTTTTCTGCATCAAGACCTTTTAAAAGTATTGGCTCAACAGAATAAAAACTTTGAAATCGATTACTTACTAAGAATGAAAATAATATAGAACTACTTTTTTCTTCATTAACATATTGAATACTTGCAATAGGATTTTTATATGGACTCTGAACTCGATACATATCACCATACCATATAAGATCACTAAAGTTTTTATAATTAATTACTGCTTGTCTACAAAATTCTTTTTCTTCCTCACTAAGTTCATCTACAACAATATCAAAACCTAATTTTCCAATAGACGCTACATCTGTACGGAACTTAATACTTGAGTTTTTATTCCAATTAGTAACGTGAGAACTCATCGCAATAGCGGGATAAAAATGTGAATACTCCCAATGCATAAAAATTCGATCTAAAGGGTTAGTATTATCACTCGGCCAAAATTCAGTAAAATACTGCAAAGCACCGTAATCAATTCGCCCACCTCCGCCTGAACAAAGCATTATAGGAGTATTTGGATATTTATCTCGAATTCGTTGAAGTACTTTGTAAAGGCCTTTTACATAGTCTACATAAAGATGTGATTGAGGTAGTTGTTTTTTTTCTAAATATTGAGAATAAGCATTATATATAATGGAATTAGCATCCCACTTTACATAGCTAATGTTAGGATTTTCAATAAAAAGGTTGTCAAAGACCCCAAAAACATGATCTTGAACTTCTGGATTCGAAAGATCTAATACTAATTGATTACGATAGTAATATTCTTTTCTTTTGGGTTGTCGAATTACCCAATCTGGATGATTTTCATAAAGTTCACTTTTAGGATTAACCATTTCTGGCTCAATCCAGATGCCAAACTTAATTCCTTTTTTTTCAGCTTTTTTGATAAGATAATCTAAACCGTTTGGTAATTTATTTTTATTCACTTCCCAATCACCTAAACCCGCACTAGAATTATTACGAGGATATTTATTAGCAAACCAACCGTCATCTAATAAAAATACATCTAACCCAAGTTCTTTAGCGCCATCAAATAAATCAACTAATTCTTTTTCATTAAAATCAAAGTTGGTTGCTTCCCAATTATTTAGCAATGTTAATCTTTCCCCCTCCCCGTCATAAATTCTATATTTTCTACTCCAACGATGCATATTTATGCTAGCCTCACTCTTTCCGTTTTCTGAATAAGCGTAAATGAAGTGTGGTGTTTCAAAGACTTGATCAGCTCCTAATTTATATTCTGCCGCATAATTATTAGCACCTGCTATCAAACGTAAATTATTGAATCTGTCTTTTTCAAAATCAAAACGATAATTCCCTGACCAAGCAAGACTAGCAAGCATCACTTTTCCCGTGTCTTCTGTTGCAATTCCATCAAGAGATAGCATAAAGTTTGGTGGAGCATATAAATTAGCACGAGTTCCTAGTTTTGAATCTAACACCTTTATCCCTGAAGTTAAAAGATGGGTTTCAGGTTGCATTTCGGATGCCCAAGCTCCATGATATTGAGTAAGGTAAATATCGTTATTTCTAAAATATAAATTAGCTGAGGCGTATTTCTTTAATTCGATTGATTCATTTTCTGTATTTTTAATACTTGACCATTGTTCAAAAACATTCTCTTTTTGGTAGACTTTATAGAATAATAAAACTTCTGTTTTATATATTGGGTCAACTAGATTTATGGTTGTAAGAAACACTCCATTACCTAAATCTTTTAAAGTATTCTTTTCATATTCCAGTTCTGTAGATGGATTTCCATCTGAATGCAATATTTGTAATGCTGGTTCTGCAGTATTCCATGTGCCACTTGGTGTGTAGGCATGACCAGGTAAATCAGCAGCATCCTTTTCCTTAAAACGAAACTGTCTCTCTAGGTTTTTATACTCATTTGGATTTGACATTTTTTTTCCAAAATAAATATGATGTAAACGTTTAAGAGAATCTGTCTTAAGAACCATTACATAATCTGAACTCTCTATGCTTATTGTATCTTGTGAGGATAAATTGTTGAAATAAAAAATAGAAAATAAAAAAAATATTAATCTCATATAAGTATAGATAAGTTAATTGTTAAAATTAAAGATGAGAGTAAATGATATTTTATCTTTTTTTAATAAACTAGAATATTAATTAAATTTAAATAAGAATTTTAATTTTTAATTAATTAAATATACGTCTTGAAGATAATCGTATATCTTATTACATTTATTGTAGATAAGTTAAGAAGAAAGATCTTAGTGAAATTGAGAAAAGATAGGTGTATTGTTATTTATAAACTACCCCTTTTTTCATAACAAACACTACATTCTCCATTGTTGAAATAAGATTGATTGGATTATCATCTGTAGCTACTATATCTGCAATAAAACC
>ENA-OSJC01001817-OSJC01001817.1-marine-metagenome-genome-assembly--contig:-NODE-1817-length-16814-cov-8.122722_pt1 | contig 16814 bp, 10 predicted proteins | sample MGYA00237885_ERZ534234 | MGnify/ENA primary metagenome ERZ534234 (study PRJEB26413, sample SAMN06343907) | marine metagenome | isolation source: coastal waters | place: Atlantic Ocean: West Antarctic... | reverse complement strand
TTAATTCTATTTTTAAGTTTTAGTAATTCCGCTCAAGACACTTATTTACATTGTGGTAAAATAATTGATACAGAAAATGGTAAAATTTTAACTAAAAAAACAATCATAGTTTCAGCTGATAAAATCACAGCAATTAAAAACGGATATGTTAGTTCTAGTAATTTAAAAGATATAGTAATTGACTTAAAAACTAAGACAGTAATGCCTGGACTAATTGACTTGCATGTACATCTAGAATCAGAATTTAATCCTAAAAATGGAAGATTAGTCTTTACTTCAAACGAAGCAGAAATTGCCTATGGATCTTTAGATTACGCAAAGAAAACTTTGATGGCAGGATTTACAACCGTTAGAGATTTAGGGGGAACAGGAGTAAATATAGCTCTTAGAAATGCGATAGCTAAAGGAAAGGTAGTTGGCCCAAGAATTTTTACAGCTGGAAAATCTATTGCAACAACTGGTGGGCATGCAGACCCTACTAATGGTTGGAAAAACTCATTAAAAGGTGATCCAGGGCCAAAGGAAGGAGTAATTAATAGCGTAGATGACGCTAAAAAAGCGGTAAGGCAAAGGTATAAAGATGGATCAGATAATATTAAAATAACGGCAACTGGAGGAGTTATGAGTATTGCAAAAAATGGTCAAAATCCTCAATTTACTTTAGAAGAAATTAAGTCAATATGTGATACAGCTAAAGATTATGGAATGATTGTAGCTGCTCATGCTCATGGGGATGAAGGAATTCAAAGGGCAATAATTGGTGGGGTTACTACTATTGAACACGGCACTCTTATGAGTGATAAGTCAATGGAGTTAATGAAGCAATACGGAACATATTTTGTTCCAACAATAAGCGCAGGTAAAGAAGTTGCTGAAAAGGCAAAAATAAAGGGATATTATGATGAGTTAGTAGTTCCAAAAGCATTGGCAATAGGGCCAAAACTTCAATCTACATTTAAAAAAGCCTATAATGCAGGAGTAAAAATTGCTTTTGGTTCAGATGCTGGAGTGTTTCCTCATGGATTAAACGGAAAAGAGTTTAGATATATGAACGAGGTTGGCATGCCTGCTATGGAATGTATTCAAGCAGCAACTACTACAAATGCGTTGATTTTGGGAATGGAAAATGATTTAGGTCAAATTAAAGTTGGTTTTATTGCAGATATAGTAGCTACAGATGATAATCCAATCAATCTTATTTCAACAATGGAAAATGTAGTATTTGTAATGAAAAAAGGGATTGTTTATAAGAAAAAAAAATAAATTTTCAATAAGAAGACAATAATTAAATGAAAATTAGTAAACCGATTAAGTATTGTTTTTCATTATTGATATTACTGTTTATTTTGAACTGTAGTTCAGAAAAACCAATAGTTAATGTCATTTCCCAAGAATTACCAAAAAACTATATTGCTTATTACATTAATGAGAAGATTACTATTGATGGTAAAGATGAAGAAAATGTATGGAAAGAGGCTCTTTGGTCCGATTCATTTATAGATATAGAAGGTGTAAAAATTCCAAAGTTCAAGACTCAGTTTAAAACGCTTTGGGATGAAGAAAATCTTTACTTTTATTCTAAAATGGAAGATCCCCACATATGGGGAAATTTAAAACAAAGAGATACGATTGTTTATTATAATAACGATTTTGAGATTTTTATTGACCCCAATGGAGATACTCATAATTATATGGAAATTGAAATTAATGCATTAAACACTGTTTGGGATTTGTTCTTGACAAAACCATACAGAAATAAAGCCACGGTATTAAATCAATGGGATTTAAAAGGATTACAGTCTAGTGTATATGTATCAGGAACATTAAATGATTCATCTGATATTGATAAATTTTGGGCTGTTGAAATTGCAATTCCGTGGGAGTCAATACGTGAAGAGATTGGAAAAAAGTTACCGATTTTGGGTCAAACCTGGCGCTTTAATTTCTCAAGAGTGCATTGGGATTTCGATTTAAATGATGACTTATATTATCGTAAAAAAAATACTAAATCTAAATTTTTACCACCCTATAATTGGGTTTGGAGTCCACACGGGGTTATTAATATGCACGAACCTGAAAAATGGGGTTTTATTCATTTTGCTAAAAAAGTATCTCGAACTAACCAACCAAAATTTCAATATCCAGATGACAGCTCTCTGATTTTATGGATGTATTCTCAATACAGAAATCAATTAAATTTAAGGAATAACAAATCTATTTTTCCTGTCAAAGGGTCAATTTCATCTGAAATAGTAGTTCTAGAAAAGATAAAATATCCTAACGGATATTTTTTGAAGGCAAAGAGTCCTAAAACTAATATAGTTTATTACATTAATGAACAAGGAAAATTGTCTTCTGAACTTTAAATATTTTATAAATCAGTTAATCAATATTTTTTTACTTTAAGTAAAAATAAAATTACTTAAAACAGTAATAATAGTTCTTGTGTTTTTACTCACATTATTTTTTATGGATAACTAATCTTACTGTTATTTTTATTAGATTTAATATGCGATTATGCATAAATTAAAAAAATCTGTGAATCAATTTTACGACTATATTATTGTTGGAGCTGGATCAGCAGGCTGTGTCCTAGCCAACCGCTTGTCAAAAGACCCAAACAATACTGTTTTATTACTAGAAGCAGGAGGTCCCGATAATAACATGAATATTCATATTCCTGGAGCATATTTAAAACTTCATAAAAGCAAGCTAGATTGGGGTTTTTGGTCTGAGGAACAAGTAAATATTTTAAATCGCAAAATATATTTACCAAGAGGAAAAGCTTTTGGTGGGAGTAGTTCTACAAATGCAATGGCTTATGTTCGAGGGAATGCTGCAGATTACGATGATTGGGCAGGGTTAGGAAATTCAGGTTGGAGTTTTAATGAACTTCTCCCTTATTTTAAACGATCAGAAAATCATGCTCAAATTGATAAAATGGATGCTGGCTATCATAGTTCTAGTGGTGAGTTAGGAGTTACTTTTCCAACAAAGTTTCAAACCCCTTATGTTGATGCATTTATTAATGCCTGTTCAGCAACAGGAATTCCAACTAACCCAGACTATAACGGGGCAAATCAAGAAGGTGCTAGTGTGGTTCAAAGTACTATTAAAAACGGTAAACGTGAAAGTGGAGCAACTGTATTTTTAAACCCCATTTTAGATAGAACCAACCTTACCGCAATTACACATGCTCAAGTAGAGAAAATTATCTTTGAAGGTAAAAAAGCAGTAGGGGTGCAATATAAAAAAGGATACAAAACAGTACAGGTTCATGCAAAAAAAGAAATTATTCTTTCTGCTGGAGCATTTCAATCCCCACAATTATTAATGCTTTCTGGAATAGGAGATGCCTCAGAACTAAATAAACATGGAATAGATTGCCTGCATGAACTGAAAGGAGTTGGAAAAAACTTACAAGATCATTTGTTTTTCCCCATTTGCGCCCAAAGTAAAACTCAACAGGGTATTAACCATTATATTCCTCTTGTCAACCAACTTAAGGCTGCTTGGAATTATTTTGTAAATAAAAAGGGAGTTTTTTGCAGTGGTCCACTTGAAGGTATGGCTTTTTTTGACATTGATCAGAATGGTGGAAAAGTTAATTTTCAACTTCACTTTTCTCCCATTTGGTTAGGTAATAAGTATGGTTATGATGCTTATGATCTTTATGGATATCCACAAACAGATGGTTTTACTATTTTACCCACACTACTACATCCGAAAAGTAGAGGAACCGTTAGTCTTTTTTCTGCTGATCCCAAAGCAGCTCCAAAAATTCAACCGAATTTTTTACAAGAAAAAGAAGATTTAGATCAGTTAGTTAAAGGAGGTAAATTGGCATTTAAAATTATGGAAGAAGAAGCAATGAAAAAACATACCAAAGCAAATGGTCTTCCACACAACCGAATTTCTGAAGATTCCTTAATTGAGCATATAAAAAAAACTGTAGAAACCGTTTACCATCCAGTAGGTACTTGCAAAATGGGAAACGATCAAATGTCAGTTGTTGATTCTGAACTAAAAGTTCAAGGTATAGAAAATCTTCGTGTTGTAGACGCATCGATTATGCCTAAAATTGTTTCTGGAAATACCAATGCACCTGTATTTATGATTGCTGAAAAAGGAGCAGATATGATTCTAACTTATTAAATTACAATACTCTAAAAATAGGGGGAGGATTAAAATAGAATCATCCATTATTTGTTTTTTAAAATAAAAGTAATACGATATATAAAGAAATTTGTAACATACCGTTCTATTAACTATATTCAAGCTTTTAAAATGAAAAATAAAAATTATTTAATAAAAAATGTAGATGATTTTTGGGACGTAATAAATTATAATTATTCTCAAATACAATATGCTGAAATTAAATCTAGTGTAGTTGTTTCTGTTTACAGTTTGTTTTTTACTGCTGCATATACAATTGACATTCTTGACGATGAAAAAGTTTACAGTATTACATTCACAAATCTTTTAGATTATATTCCTGCTCTTTTTTTAGTGCCTGTAATTTACTTTACAATTATATCTTTTGCATCATGTATTCGTTGCTTTCTTCCTAGACTTAAAGAATCAGCATTAAAATCACCTTTATTTTTTGGTGATATTTGTATGGATTATAAAGATTTTTCAGAATATCATCCAAAATTTAAAGCTCTAAGAGAAAATTCTGATGAATACCAAAAACATCTAACTCATATGGTTTATGTCACTGGCAATATTGCCTTCACAAAATTTTTACACGTAAACAAAGCAATTAAATCTTTAATCAAGACTGTGATATTCTTTATTTGCTATATAATTTGTTACTACTTAATTGAATTTATAAACTAATCTTAATAAAAATGAAAAAATTAATACTATTATTTATTACATCTCTCACAGTTTTGTCATGTTCTGAAACTGAAAAAGCAAAAAGAATTGAATGGACATCTACATCTGAAGACGCTATACAATTGTTTGAAGAAATAATTGTCATGGTTGAACGCAGTGAATGGGATCCTGAAAAGTATGAGGCATTAGTAGATTCCATTAAAGTACTGGATCCCAATTTTGTTTTTGCTAAAACAAGAGATGGTTTTGGAACTAATGTGGAAAATAGAGCAAATTTACTTTACGCTTACGAAAACAGAAATAAAGCCAGCGATATTGAAGCTAGATTAATTGAATCTTATTATGAAAGAATTGTAAATGGAAATCGAAATAAAGAGGATGAAATTTTGGATGCTCTTATTGACGATTATCCAGAATATTATCAGCTTCGAATTTGGTCAGGAGATTTAAAAAATGGTTTACAAGAAATTAAGGCTTGTCAAAAAAGATGGGCAGAGGCTTTAGTAATTAATCCTATGTCTTTTGAAGCGCATGTTAATTTAGCATTTTTACATTTTCCAACTGATAATAACTTCAATATGCTTGCCAGTGATGAACGAGATTTAGAGGTAGCAACTGATTTTTTAAATAAAGGTAGTAAGATTCATCCAAATAGTTCTCGCTGGTCAAGATTTTTGGGTAATGTATATCGGGCTGAAGGAAAATTTGACAAAGCTCTTTCTGCATATCAAGAATCTTTAGGGATTATTGAAAAATACGAAGCAGGACCTGAAAGTAATTCTTATGCGAATTCTCTTTTAATGGTTGGACATGTAAATACCTTTACAGGAGAATATGATCAGGCAAGAGAATATTACGATAAAGGAATAGCAATCTCGAACAATAACTGGAGAGTATCAATGACTGTTTTAAAATCTCAGACATATATGTATCAAAAAGATTTCGCTGGCGCTATATATACTCTTTCAGAAATGCAAAATGAAATTGAATCTATGGATGAAGAAGAAATAAGAAAAATTAACTTCACAGATAGATGTGAATTTAATAAGTTTCTTGCTTTTGGTCATAGTCAAAAAGAAGAAGAAACTATTTTATCAATGAACAAAATGAATGATTTAGTTGATGCAAGATTAAAAATTCGAATTGAGAATGCCATGAACGATGATGAAAAAGAAAGAAGGGTAATTAGTAGCAAAAAAGAAAAAATGGGTATAGACATATGGTATAATATTTTGTTCGGTAAGTATGAAGAAGCTAGGACCCTATTATCAGAATTCAAACCTATTTCAGAAAGCCAATTATCATCAAACCCTAATTCAATGATTGAATATCATAAATTTTCAGGATACTTAAATTTAATGGAAGGAGACCCTGAAGAATCAATAAAATCTTACGCAAATTTGTCTAAAGAAGTTATGGGGAATGATTCATATCATGTCTATTTTTTGGCTTTAGCTAAAAAAGCTTTAGGTGAAGTCGAGGAAAGTAATTTAATTTTCTCTGAGTTGGCAAATGATAATTTTGCTACATGGCAGAATGCCATAGTTAAAAATTTAGCAAAGTCCCAGATTAAATTAAATATATAGTTAAGAAATGCGAAATTTTCTTTCAGGAATATTTGTTCTGACAAATTGTTTTTTCGTTTATACTCAAACTTTAGATTTAGATTTGAGTTTAAGTTCAAGCAATACATTGGATATTGTTAAACAAAATAATGGACTAATTTGGGTTGCTACCGACGAAGGTTTGAATGTGTTTTATGATGATGAAAAATATGTTTTTTATTCAAATATTCAAGACAGTTTAAGCCTATTAAATTCAAAAGTTGATCGTCTAATAGTTACCTCATCAGATAATTTGGTAGCACTATCTCAAGACGGATTAAGTGTTTTTAATTCTGAAGCTTTTGATTTTAAACAAATCAAACTAAACTCAAGGCCAGTTTCAATAGTAGAAGACTCTTTTAATTCAGATTTATGGGTTGCTACTGAAAATTCTGGATATTACGTAATTAGTTCAGATTTTAAAATTAAAAGTCATTACACATTTGATCCTTTAAGTCCTTTATCAATTTCTACTTCAAAATTTAGTGATAGTGATGAGAAATTAATTATTTTTGAAATTGATAAAATCTACATTGGAACAAATAATGGCCTAAATATTTTTGATAAAAAACTTAATACTTTTAAACGTTTTTTTAAAGGTAAAAAATCACTTTTTACAACAAATAAGTTGGTTGGTATTGAAAAATATCAAGATAAAATATTGATAGCAACAGAAAATGAATTGGTTTTATTTGATTACAAAAATAATAAGTTTGAACATAATGTTTTGTCTCCCCTTCCAATTAGTTTTTTAACTTATTTCTCTGATGACCAATTAATTTTAAACACCTTAAATAAAAAATTTAAAATCATAATTAATGATAACAAAGTGTCTATTAATGCACTTAAAACAAACTACATTCCTAATAAAAAAAATATAACTTTTTCAAATAATCACATTTATTTTTGGGATAACAATTCAAATATAATATCCCAGACAGATTATGATTTTTTAAACAAAAAGTCAATTAAAGTTAACGGCTTACTAAACTCTTTAAAAACTAAGAATAACGATTTGTTTATTGCTACTAATAGCGGAATTAAAACGTTAAATCAAGAAAATTCTTCTGTAACTAACTTAATTGATTTTAAAAATTCAGACTTTTTCTATAGTTACGATAATCAATTAATTAATATTAATAATAACACAATTGAAATTAAAGACCTAGTCAATAACAAGTTTTATAAAATGAGATTTTCAGTCGACTTTTCAAAAATGTCCTTTGAAACTGACCAAAACTTAATTTTTATTGGAAATCAAAATATTCATCTTTTTGATATCACTAAAAAGAAATTCTATAAATCTGTTATTTCCTCAGACTTATTTAACAATTATACGATTAATAATCTTAAAAGTATTGATAATACTTTATACGTATCACATGATAATGGTTTGTTCGAAGTTTCAAAAGAACTGTTTAAGGATGACAAATCTAGCTCAGAAATAATTTTTTATGATTTCAATGAGCTTTTAAACAGTAATGTGCCTAGAGGCTTCATGGATATAGAAAAGATAGGCTTGTATTTTTATGTAACTAATCAACAATCAGGATTATCAATCTATGAAAATGACTTCAATTCTTTTGTTGAAAATTTTAAATTTGATGGTAACCCTTTAAAATCACTCGCAACATCAACTCCAACAAAATTATTATATAATGAAAATGAAAAAATTCTTTATGTTGGTTCGATAGGTTCAGGTCTTTTTAAATATAGTTTGAATGAAAATATTTTTTCAAATTTAAATATTGAAGATGGTTTGCTTTCTAATAATGTTTATGATTTTTTACAATTTTCCGATAGATTATTTTTTCAATCTGGAACAGGCATTAATTTTTTAGAAAATGGCCTATTAAAAAATATAACCTTAGAGGATGGACTATCTCCTGTTACATTTCATGACAAATCTTTGCATAAAATTAATGATAAGGTAGTTGTCTCTGGTAAGGAACTTATTCAAACCTTTTCAATGGAATCTATCAATTCATCTAATGATAATTTTAGTATTAATATTTTTAATATTGTTGGTATAGATGAATTAAATAAAAAAAATATTGTTGCATTAAGTGATAATATAATAGAAGTTGATTATCAAACTAAAACCCTCTCATTTGATCTTTATTCAGATAATAGTTACAAATCCAATCAGTTAAAATATTTTGTTGAAAAAGTTGACAGTAAAGAATTAATCAAAAACGGATATAATAATCAAGTTCAATTAAGTGGATTACCTTATTATACTTCTAATTTAATTTTTTACGCAGTTAATGGTAATGGAGTAAAAAGCAGTAATTCTCTTCAAATCTCTGTATACAATGCGCCTCCATGGTGGTTAAGAGTTGAATCTATAGTTGGTTATTTTATCCTCTTGATTGTATTTATTACTTTTTTTGTTAAGTACAGAGAAAAGAAAACTAAAGAGAGAATGGAAGGAGAAAGAAAGACAAAAGAACTAGAGGAAGCTAAAGAATTACAAAATAGTTTATTGCCAAAAGTTAATCCTACAGTCCCCGGATATGAAATAAGTACATATTTGAAGCCTGCTACAGAAATAGGTGGAGACTATTATGATTTCTTTTATAAAAAAGATGAATATTTCTATGCTATTTGCGGAGATGCAACAGGCCATGGTGTGATTTCAGGAATTATGGTATCTGTTACAAAAGCAGGTTTACACGGTATTCCCATGGGAGACCCGTCTTCAATATTAGGTAAATTAAATCGTATAGTTAAACGTGTTAATTTTGGTAGATTAAGAATGAGCCTTAGTGTTGCCAAATTTGACAAAAAATCTGTTGAGTTAAGTTCCGCTGCTATGCCGCCTACTTATTTCTTCTCGGTTAAATCTAAAAAACTAGAAGAAGTTTTAGTTCCAAACCTTCCTCTTGGAGGACTTGAAAGTGAAATATTTGACGGGGTTAAAAAAGAATTTGATAACGGAGATGTTATGGTGATGATTTCTGACGGTCTTCCAGAACTACCAAATCCAGAAAACGATTTATTAGACTACGAAAAAGTAGAAAATTGTATAAGTAATAATGCTCATAAAAATGCTAATGAAATTAAGGAAGCTCTTGTTAACTTATGTGATGACTGGGCAAGTGGAGTAATGAATCCTGACGATATAACAATTGTAGTAATTAAAAAGATTACTTAATAAGCTTCAAAAATCCAATTTTTAATCTCATTTGACTTTCCCTTGACTCTAATAGGTTTTTGCATATCAAAACCATCTTTTTTGTTTAACATTTTATGTACACTTTCTGAAATAACTATTTGACCTGACTTAGCATGAGAACAGAGTCTTGATGCTAGATTAACAGCATCCCCAATTACAGTATAATTCATCTGTTTTTCTGACCCTATATTTCCTGAAACTACTTTCCCGTAGTTAATCCCAATTCCAATTTCAAGTTTTGGTAAATTTTCTTTTTCAATTTGTTCATTAAACTTTTCTAGAGATTTGAACATTTCAATTGCTGTGTTGACTGCGTTTTGAGAATCATTATCATTTTTAATCGGTACACCATACAAAACCATAAGTTCATCTCCTATAATCTTATCTAATGTTCCATTGTAGGCAAAAACAACATCAATCATTGCTTCAAAATAAGTATTTAATAAATAAACAACTTCTGAAGGTTTCATTTTTTCAGAGAGGGCAGTAAAACCTCTAATGTCAGAAAAAAGTACACACACATCGTTTTGAGCCCCTCCTAACTCTAATAGACTGTCATTTTGAAGTAATTCATCGACAATATTCTCAGAAACATATTTTTTGAAAGTAGATTTTATTTTATTTATACCAGAAAGGTCTTCAAAAGAAAATACTACACCAGATCTTTCATTTTTTTCATTATAAACTGGTGATAATGTCATGTTAACTTCATGTAAAACTTCTTTTGAATCGTTAATATTAAAGTTATCCTCATAAATTATTTCATTGCGTATTTCTGATTTTTCTAAAAGTTCTATAAGATTAGGATTGTTCTGAAAAGCTATGAAATAGTGGTTATTTATTAAATCTTCTTCTTGCAATACAAATATTTTTTTTGCTGATTCGTTGACAAATTCGATTTCCCCTAAAATATTAATCATTATGATTCCAGTGGTAATCGAAGACATAATATTATCTACCAATTTGTTAGAGCTTTTAAGTGAATCAATTAATCTAATATTATCGTAGGCAAGGCTTACTTTTTTACTTAAGCTGTCAAATAATCTTAAATCTTTTTGAGTAAATTTAATTAAGCCCTGTCTACTTTCTTTATCAAAAAGTATAATAACTCCTTCAACTAATTCAGCTGATATAATTGGACTTACTACACAGTTTTTTTTCGAGAATTTAAGGATTTCATATTTTCTAGGTTCTTCTACTATTTTAGATAATTTGGATTCGTTAAGTTCTTTTAAAACCCCTTTTGTAATTCGAATTATTTTTTTTGGTAATTCTTCTTTTGATAAATTAAAGTTAGAAATTACATTGAAAAATCCTGACTTCTCGTCTTTCAATAATATCATTCCTTTAGAAGCATTTAAAATAGATAATATTGTAATTAATAGATTTTCAAAAAGATCCTCTTTTAATCCATTCTGATTGTTAATTATTTCGGTAACATCAATCAGAGATTCAATTTCTAATGATTTGTTATTTAATTCTTTATTAGAGCTTAATAATTTTTGTTCTAAATCTTTAATTTTTATTTGGTTTTCAATTTGATCTTTAAAACTTAAAATTAAATTTCTAGATGCAGTAGATAGATTTACTTTAAATGGAACCAAAACAGCTCCAATTGCCTTATTATTATAATTAATTGTAATTAAAAGGCCTTGTTGAAAAGATTTAAAGTCAAAATATGAAATAATTTTATTGTTAAATTTATTTGACTTTTCAATTATTTCAAATCCGTTAGACTTTAAAAAGTCTTCGTGTAGATCAGATTGAAAACATTTATTTAAGCCAATAGAATTGATTATGTTTTTTTTGGAAAAAAAAACTAATTGAAGTGAATTAAGACCAGGCTGAGAAACTATAAAGTCTCTTTTATCTTCGAAGGATTTTTGTTCGTTTAGGAGTAAAATTGAATCCAAAATGTATTTAAAACTTAAGACATTTCTTTAATGGCTATGGCTTGAGATGGATAACTTTTGCAGTATTTTGTTAGACCCATTATTTTAAAAGTTTTTTCTATTATTGGGACCAAACTACAAAAAGATAGAGATCCATTGGATTCTTGAAGTTCTTCAATTAATTCAATCAAAATTGATGCCCCTATGCTATTTACGATATTGGATCTTTCAAGATTAATTAAAACTTTATTTATCCCATTTGATATATGTTCTTTAGCTGCATTTTGAATTTCGTCTCCAAGATCTTTGTTGAGGTATCCCTCAGTTGAAATAACGACAACATCTCCTATTAACTCAACATTTGTTACTTTATTCATTTTAATTTACTTTTTTTTGATCATAGTTAGTGTTGTTCCTGTGTGATCTGACTCAAAATCTACAGAATCCATTAATTCTTTAATTAACATTAATCCCCATCCCCTTTTTCTTTCGTCAGTATTGATTTTTGACTCAATCTTAGGAATTTTTACTTTAGATTCATCGAAACCTTTTCCTTTATCGATTACTTTGATTATTAAGTTCTTATCATCAATTAAGAAATGAATATATACCTCACTTTTTGATTCAGAGTGCTCAAAAGCATTAATACATGCTTCAATTAATGCCATTGATATTTCTCCCGACTTTTCATCAGACAAGTTCATGTGTTTTGCAACTACCTCGGCAGTTTGAGTAGCTACAAGTTCCATATTTTTTAAGATCGGTAATTTTAATTCAACCGTTGGTTTTTTACTCATAAATCTCTGTTTTAAGATTCTTAATTACAGCTAATTTATTATTTTATTTTTCAATAAACAAAATTTAAAAAAAAATGGTTGTTTTTTTATTCACAATATTTATTAACCTTATAGCTTATATATAACCATCTAATATTAATTTTTTAAAGTTATTGATTGTAAAAAATTTATGATTAAATATTACGTTAACAAAAGCACATATTTTGGAGTTTAATATTTATAATGCAGGATGTAAAATGTAACTTTTTAAGCTTTCATATTATTGTTATATTTATTATATGAAAAATCTTTTATTTACTATTGTAATTATTCTGTGTTGTACAAATTCATATTCTCAAAATTATTTTTTAAAAAATAATGGCCCTTACGAAAGTAATATTCAAAGTCCTGAGGAATTTTTGGGTTATGAAATAGGTTTTCAACATACACGTCACGATTTGATTGTATCATACCTTACTTATCTGTCAAGCATTTCGCAAAGGGCGGAATTAATAAATTATGGTAAGACCCATGAGGGAAGAAATTTGGTATTTTTAAGTATTTCATCTGAAAATAATATTAATAATTTAGTTGAGATAAAAAAAGAACATTTAAAATATACTAAACCAGGAAAATTAATTGGAGATGATAAAGGTTTACCAATAATTATAAATCTAGGTTATAATGTACATGGTAATGAGCCCTCAAGTTCAGAAGCCGCTATGATTACAGCTTACACTTTGGTTGCCTCTAAAAATAATAAAATTCAAAGATTAAGGAACAATTCTGTTGTTTTCATAGATCCTGCTATCAATCCAGACGGACGTGATAGACATACTCAGTGGGCAAATCAGTTCAAGTCTATAAATTTAGTTGCCGATAGTAATGATGCCGAACATAATGAATCTTGGCCGAAAGGCAGAACTAATCACTTTTGGTTTGATTTGAACAGGGATTGGCTTTTGGCAATCAATCCTGAAAGTCGTGGAAAATTAAAATGGATTCATGAGTGGTATCCTAATGTAGTAACTGATTTTCATGAGATGGGAACAAATAGTAATTACTTTTTTGAACCAATGAAAAAAAACGGATCAATTAAGCCGCTTGTTCCCAAAGAAAATTATGAAAAACTCAATTCTATTTTTGCTAAATATTATATAAAATATTTGGATAGTATTGGATCTTTTTATTACACAAAAGAATCATTTGACGAGACTTATCCAGGATATGGTTCTTCTTATCCAGATTTGCAAGGTGGATTAGCTATTTTGTTTGAACAAGCGAGTTCCAGAGGACATTTACAAGAAACAAATTATGGTACCATATCATTTGGTTTTACAATAAGAAATCAATATTTATCTAGTATTGCAACTGTTGAGGCAGCTGTTGATAATAAAGATGTTCTTAGGCAATATCAAAAAAAATTCTTTGATTCAGCTTTAACTGAATTTAAAAATGAAAAAGTTAAAGCTTATGAGTTTGGAGATTCCTACGACAAAAATAGAACTAAAGCTTTTATTGACAAATTATTGATTCATAAAATTAAAGTTTATAAAAGCAAAGACAGATATGTCGTTCCTGTGAACCAAGTTCAGTCAAGAATGGTAAAAAACTTTTTTGAAACTAATAATAAGTATCAAGACAGTGTTTTTTATGATGCATCTGCATGGAGTGTTTCGAATTTTTATAATATGAAATCTAAAAAACTCAAAAATTTCAATTTAGAAAAAGAAATAATTAGTATTGATAATTTAGTTAATAATATTAATATCAGCGAATCAAACTATGCATATATAATAGATTGGGACGATTATAATTCACCTGCCGCTTTAAATTACCTTCAAAAAAATGATATTATTACCTATTCGGCTTACAAACCTTTCACAATAAAATTAAATAAGTCTAAAAAAAATAAGGAATTTAATTATGGTTCGATTTTAATTCCAGTAAGCAAACAAAAATTAAAATCTAATAAACTATTTGAAATCGTAAAAATCGCACAAGAAAAATTTAACATACCAATATTTAGATCTGAGACAGGATTTAGTGTTAAAGGAATTGATTTGGGAAGTAATAATTTTAGAATTAATAAAAAAGTTAAAGTTGGTTTATTGATTGGAGATGGAGTTAATTCTTATGAAGCTGGAGAAGTTTGGCACCTTCTTGATACTAGAGTAGAAATGCCTTTAACTAAAATTAGATTAAATCAATTTAAAAGAGTTTCATTGCAAAAATATACAACACTAGTTATGGTGTCAGGATCATACAATCAACTTAATAAAGAAGATATTGAAAAAATAAAAAAATGGGTTGAAGCGGGAAATACATTGATAACTATTGGAACTGCTTCAAGTTGGGCTATAAAAAAAAATATTGTGAAAGAATCTTTAGTTGAATCAAAAAAAGATTCAATTTTTTCAAGAAAAAGATATGTAGATGCTAGAGAAAATATTGGAAAAGAAAGAATTGGAGGTTCAATACTAAGTGTAGATTTAGACTTAACTCATCCACTTACTTTTGGTTATAGAGATTCATCAATTCCTATTTATAAAAACAATAATGTATTTATAAATAAAACAAAAAATGATTATTCATCTGTTGCTATTTATTCCAAGATTCCACATATTGATGGATATGTTTCTAAGAAAAATATAGAGGATAATATAATGGGTTCTTCTTCATTAATAGTTTCAGGATTAAAATCAGGAAGAGTGATAATTTTTGCAGATAATCCAAATTTTAGAGGCACGTGGTATGGAACTAATAAGTTATTTTTAAACGCAATTTTTCTTGGTAAAAATATTTCAGTTCCAAAATAATCGATGCTGTAAATGACATAATAATAGAATTAAAATAATGAGTAAATCATCAATAAAAAATATAAACCCATTAGGCTTTCCTTGGCAAACACAAGATCCGTTTTTGTTTTGTGCTTATCATAGAGATCAATACCCAAAAGGTAATGATTCTATGGGTGTAGATATGGAACAATTAAAAGGTAGAAATATAGGTAGTGATTTTACTATTAAAGCTGATTGGAGAATGTATCATGGAAATAATTCACCTGGGTTTCCTTATCATCCACATAGAGGCTTTGAAACTATTACCATCAATAAAGAAGGTGTTGTTGATCATTCTGATTCCTTAGGAGCGTCTGGTCGTTTTATGGCAGGAGATGTGCAATGGATGACAGCAGGTAAAGGGATTCAACATTCTGAAATGTTTCCTCTGATAAATCAAGACAAACAGAATCCATTAGAGATTTTTCAAATTTGGTTAAACCTACCTAAAGTATCTAAAATGGTTGAACCACATTTTAAAATGTTATGGAAAGAAGATATACCTGTAATTAATCATAAAGATGAATTGAATAGAATAACATCAATTGAAGTTATTACAGGTAAAATAAATACGGTTAATGCTTTAGATCCCACACCAGATTCTTGGGCAGCAGATTCAAAAAACTCTGTAGGAGTTTATACCATAAAAATGGAGGCAAATGCATATTGGGTTCTGCCCAAAATAAATAGTGAAGCTAATCGCTCTGCGTACTTTTATAAAGGAAAAAACATTAAAATAGAAGATCAAACTATTACATCAAATCAAATAATAGAACTTGAAGCTGGTGAAAATATAACATTCCAAAATGGAAATAATGAATCTTATTTATTAATACTTGAAGGTAAACCAATTGGAGAACCAGTTGCTCAATATGGTCCTTTTGTAATGAATACTCAAGAAGAAATTAAAGTAGCTATGAGCGATTATGGTAAAACTCAATTTGGTGGTTGGCCTTGGTCTGAAAAAGAAGTAGTTCATTCTAAAAAAAAAGGAAGATTTGCTTTACATAGTAATGGAAAAAAGGAAATTAAGTAAAGAAAGAGATCATAGTTTATGAAAAAAATCCTTTTATTATTATTTATTCCAATTATCTCTTTTGGGCAAAATGATTTTATAGGTTCTATTGAGAAATTTTCCAATGAAATAGATGAATTTTTCTCTAAAGATTCAAAAATTGAAATTATTGCTAAAGGTTTCTCTTGGTCAGAAGGCCCGGTATGGTCTAAAAAACTAAATGCTGTTCTTTTTTCTGATGTGCCCAAAAATGTTATTTATAAATGGGATGAAACAAATGGTTTAGAAATTTTTTTAGATAAAATTGGATACTCAGGAGTTGTTCCTAATTTAAAAAAAGCCGGTACAAATGGTTTAACAATAGATAAAGAGGGGAACTTAATAATTTGTATGCATGGTGATAGAAGAATAGTAAAACTTAAAGACTGGAATAGTAATGAATTCGTTCCTTTAGCTATATCATTTAATAATAAACTATTTAATAGCCCTAATGATTTAGTGTATAACAGTAGTAAAGATTTGTTTTTTACTGACCCACCATATGGGCTAAAACATGGGGATAATGATAAATTAAAAGAACTAGATTATAATGGGGTTTTTAAACTTGGTTCCAATGGTAAATTGAGTGTTTTAATCAAAAATTTATCAAGACCAAATGGAATTGCTA
>ENA-OSJC01001816-OSJC01001816.1-marine-metagenome-genome-assembly--contig:-NODE-1816-length-16833-cov-5.069587_pt1 | contig 16833 bp, 15 predicted proteins | sample MGYA00237885_ERZ534234 | MGnify/ENA primary metagenome ERZ534234 (study PRJEB26413, sample SAMN06343907) | marine metagenome | isolation source: coastal waters | place: Atlantic Ocean: West Antarctic... | reverse complement strand
TAAATGAGCAGAGCGATTTGGATCATATTCAATTGTTTCAACAACAGCAGGTATATCAAATTTATTTCTTTTGAAATCTATGACCCTGTAATGCTGCTTATGGCCACCACCTTGATGTCTAACAGTAATACGACCATTATTATTTCTTCCACCATTTTTAGATTTTTTCTCAAGGAGCGCTTTGTGCGGCTTTCCTTTATGTAAATCTGATTTGATCGAAATGGTACCTCTTCTGCCTGGACTCGTAGGTTTTGCTTTTATGACTGCCATGATTAACTAATCCCCTCGAATTGAATTTCTGAGCCTTCTTGAAGAAAAACAAATGCTTTCTTGTAGTTAGATCTTTTGTAGATGCCGTTTTTATTACGTTTTTCCTTGCCTTTTTGAATAGACGTTGTGACTCTATCAACCTTGACCTCAAAAAGCTGTTCAACTGCTTTTTTAATTTCAAGCTTAGTAGCCAAGAGATCAACTTTAAATACTACTTGGTTTAAAGTACCGGCAGCTGTTGCCTTTTCAGTAATGTAAGGAGATTTGATGATTGTTAGAAGTCTTTCTTTATTCATTAGACCCATGCCTCGATTAACTTAAATGCAGCAGGGGTTATTGCTACTTTCTCTGATCTAAGAAGGATCACTGGATTAATTTCCTTTACAGTAACAATGGAAACATGGGGGATATTTCTTGCTGATAAGTATAGATTTGTATCCATTTCATCAAGAATAATTAACACCTTACCCAAGTCAAACTGCTTAAGAAATGACTGCATTTCTTTGGTTTTTGGAGTTTCAAACACAGGCTGCTCAATGGCTACAATTCTTTCTTGCCTGTGAAGCTCAGAGAAAATTGAGCTGATAGCAGATCTATACATTTTTTTATTGATCTTCTTGGAATAATCTCTTGGGGTTGCAGCAAAAGCTACTCCACCACCACGCCATATAGGACTCCTAATTGTTCCTGCTCTAGCTCGACCCGTTCCCTTCTGAGCGTAAGGCTTTCTCCCACCACCGCGAACATCAGCTCGAGTTTTTTGTTGATGCGAACCCTGTCTTGCTCCAGCTAAGTAAGTAACAACGGCTTGATGAACAAGTGGCTCATTAAATGCCTTGCCAAATGTAGTATCTGAAATCTGTAGATCAGTCTTTTTGTTGTTTAAAACTTCTAACTTCATCTTTGCTTCACCGCTGGTGTAATTTTTAGAGTAGATCCATTAAAGCCTGGGACTGCTCCTTTAACGTATAGCAGGTTATTTTCTACATCAGCACCCACTAGTTCTAAACTTTGTATTGTTTTGGTTTCATGGCCCATGTGCCCTGACATCTTTTTACCCTTCCAAACTCTACCAGGTGTCTGACATTGGCCAATGGAACCATGTGCTCTATGTGACAAAGAATTACCATGTGTTGCATCTTGCATAGCAAAGTTATGCCTTTTAATAACACCGGCATAGCCCTTACCTTTTGATGTGCCTGAAACGTCAACAAGCTTACCTACTTCCAGTAAATCTGCTGTTAAATGGTTGCCGACAGCTAGACCATCAGTATCTGTAGTTCTGAATTCAAAAAGCTCTCCATTCGATAAATTCTTTTTCTTAAAAAATTCAGTTGAAGATTTTGTTAAATTCTTGGATGTGTTTTTAGAAACTACGATAGCGCTGTATCCATGCTTCTCATGAGTCTTGATATCTGCAATAAAGTTTGCAGCAACAGAAATAACTGTTACAGGGATAGAAGTGCCGTCTTCTTTAAAAAGTCTCGACATTCCTGATTTTTTTCCAACTAAGCCAATGCTCATTATAATTTCCTTTTTACGGGGCTAAAAACCCTCTATGGCCGCTAAGCGCGTTAAAAAAATAACAAACTAGCCTAAGCTAATTTGCACATCTACCCCAGATGAAAGGTCGAGCTTCATTAAAGCATCAACAGTCTTATCAGTGGGTTCTACGATGTCCATAAGTCTCTTGTAAGTTCTAATCTCATACTGATCTCTTGCATCTTTATCTTTATGCGGTGAGGTTAGAATTGTTGTTCTTTCTTTTTTAACAGGTAAAGGAATCGGACCTTTTACAATAGCCCCTGTTTTCTTGGCTGTTTCAACAATTAATTTTGTCGACGCATCAATCAAGCGGTAGTCAAAGGCTTTTAAGCGAATTCTGATTGATTGATTGTCCAATTTAATATTTCCTATATTTATGCTTTATGCAAAATGTTGCGTATTCTATGACTCTAAGCCCCTTAATGTCAATACATTTGGGCTATTTATAGTTTATTGCTCTAGCTAGACTTTAGCTGCTCTGCAATATTCTTTGGCACTTCAGCGTACTTAACAAATTCCATAGAGAAGCTCGCTCTCCCTTGAGTGGCAGAACGCAAATCAGTTGCGTATCCAAACATCTCAGCTAACGGAACTTCTGAGCGAACAGTCTTGCCTGTTGGTATCTCATCCATGCCTAAAATTATTCCTCGACGCCTGTTAAGATCACCAACAACATCACCCATGTGCTCTTCTGGAGTCACTACTTCAACAGCCATCATTGGTTCTAATAGGCATGGTCTAGCTTTTAGACAACCTTCTTTAAGTGCCATAGATCCAGCAATCTTGAAGGCCATTTCACTTGAATCAACGTCATGAAAAGAGCCATCATAAAGTGTTGCTCTTAAAGCTAGCAGCGGATAGCCTGCAATAACACCATTCTTCATTTGCTGCTGAATGCCTTTGTCTACAGCGGGGATATATTCTTTTGGAACAGCGCCACCAACAATTTTGTCCACAAACTCGTACTCATCATCGAGTCCAAGGGGCTCTAATTTTAGCCAAACATGACCATATTGACCCTTACCACCACTCTGTCTTACAAACTTGCCTTCAATATCGACACTTTCACGAATTGTTTCTCTGTACGAAACCTGAGGTTTTCCAATATTAGCCTCAACATCAAACTCACGTCTCATTCTATCAACCAGAATATCTAAGTGAAGCTCACCCATGCCTGAAATAATTGTTTGAGCGGACTCTTCATCAGTATGAACTCTAAATGATGGATCTTCTTGTGCTAATTTACCGAGTGCGACACCCATCTTTTCTTGATCGGACTTGGTTTTAGGCTCTACGGCAACAGATATAACTGGCTCAGGAAAATCCATGCGCTCTAATACAACCTGATCCTTAAGGTCACATAAGGTATCTCCAGTAGTTACATCCTTCAATCCGATACAAGCTGCAATATCTCCAGCTCTGATTTCTTTAATCTCATTTCGTTCATTTGCATGCATTTGAACCATGCGACCAACCCTTTCCTTCTTTTGTTTGGTTGAGTTATAAACACCATCACCAACTGACAGCACGCCTGAATAAACTCTAATAAAGGTTAAAGTTCCAACAAATGGATCTGTTGCAATTTTGAATGCTAGTGCTGAAAAAGGTTCGTCATCTGAAGAAGATCTTGCTACTTCAACTTCCTCATCATCTGGCAGAGTTCCTTTAATGGCTTTCACTTCATTTGGTGCTGGGAGATATTCAATCGTTGCATCCAAAACGGCTTGAACACCTTTGTTTTTAAATGCAGAACCACAAAATGCTGGAATGATCTCATTTGCTAAGGTACGAGTCCTGATTCCTTGTTTAATTTGCTCGATTGAAAGCTCACCGCCATCAATGTAGATATTCATGAGGTCTTCATTTGCTTCAGCAGCACTCTCAACCATAAACTCTCTCATGGTTTTGCATGTAGCTAATAACTCATCTGGAATTTCTTTTTCTTCAAAGGTTAGGCCTTGGTCATCTTCATTCCAATAAATGGCTTTCATTTTTACCAGATCTACAACACCTTTAAAGTCTTCTTCAGCACCAATATTCAGTTGCATAGGAACAACATTCGCCTTTAGCCTATCTTTAATTTGAGCGGTCACTCTAGAAAAATCTGCTCCAGCTCTATCCATTTTATTAACAAAAACTAGTCTTGGGACTTCATAGCGGTCTGCTTGTCTCCATACAGTTTCAGACTGAGGTTCAACTCCAGAAGTAGCGCAAAATACCACCACTGCTCCATCCAGCACACGCAATGATCTTTCAACCTCAATTGTAAAATCTACGTGACCCGGTGTGTCAATAATATTAACTCGATGCTGTGGAAACTGCTGCTCCATACCAGACCAAAAGCATGTAGTAGCTGCAGAAGTAATTGTAATACCCCTTTCCTGCTCTTGCTCCATCCAGTCCATAGTTGCAGCACCATCATGCACTTCACCAATCTTATGAGACAGGCCCGTATAAAATAGAACTCTTTCAGTGGTCGTTGTTTTGCCCGCATCAACGTGAGCGCAAATACCAATATTTCTGTACTTGCTAAGGTCAGTAACTCTAGACATATTTAAACCTAAATTTTATGAATTAAAATCTGAAATGAGAGAAAGCTTTGTTAGCTTCTGCCATACGATGAACATCTTCTTTTTTCTTAACTGCTGATCCTTTGCCTTCTGCAGCATCAGTTAACTCTCCAGCCAATCTATGGTCCATAGATTTTTCACTGCGTTTTCTTGCGGCCTCAACCAACCATCTCATGGCAAGAGCTTGTCTTCTTGAGGGTCTAACTTCAATAGGAACCTGATAAGTTGCTCCACCCACTCTTCTAGATTTAACTTCTACCATTGGTCCAATGGTATCTAACGCTTTTTTGAAAAGCTCTACAGGATCAGATTTTTGAACCTGATCAATCTTATCAAATGCTCCATATACAATTTTTTCTGCAATAGCTTTTTTGCCATCTTTCATGATGTGATTCATGAACTTTGCAACAACTAGATCTTTATACTTAGGATCAGGGAGAATCTTTCTTTTTTCGGGGCTTCTTCTTCTTGGCATCTTTATTTACCTTTTTTGGCTCCATATTTGGAACGTCTTTGTTTTCTGTTTGCAACGGCTGAAGTATCGAGTGCACCCCTGACTGTGTGATATCTCACACCAGGCAGATCCTTCACGCGACCACCACGAATAAGAACAACTGAATGCTCTTGAAGATTATGTCCCTCTCCACCAATGTATGACGTGACCTCATAACCCGAGGTAAGCCTTACCCTACATACTTTACGCAAAGCAGAGTTAGGTTTTTTAGGTGTGGTGGTATACACGCGAGTGCATACTCCTCTTCGTTGAGGCGATTGCTCTAACGCTGGAACGTCAGTCTTTCTCACCTTTGGTTTCCGAGGTTTTCTTATTAATTGATTTACTGTAGCCATAATTTCCTAGTTGGACGCGATTTTATAGAGATGATTCACTATGGTCAACTTATTCCTCGCTTTCTTGTAGTTCTTGTCTTAACGCTGCTTCGATATCATCTTCAGATAACATGGATTCCGAAGAATCACTTGCCCTCTTAGCAGCCATTTGATCATGGAATTCCATGCCTGTTCCAGCTGGAATTAACCTTCCAACAACAACATTTTCTTTCAATCCTCTGAGGTAATCTACCTTGCCGGTAACCGAAGCTTCGGTTAGTACTCTGGTTGTTTCTTGAAATGAAGCAGCCGAAATAAACGAATTCGTAGTCAACGAAGCTTTCGTAATTCCAAGCAAGACTCTTTCAAACTGAGCAGGCTCTTTATTTGCAGCAATCGCTTTTATGTTCTCTGCAACCAAGTCTGCATACTCCACTTGATCCCCTTGGATAAATTTCGTACCTTCGCCATCAACAATCAATGCCTTTCTTAGCATTTGACGAAGAATAGTTTCAATATGCTTATCATTAATAAGAACTCCTTGAAGCCTGTAAACATCTTGGATTTCAGTAACAATAAAGTTAGTTAACTGAGGAATGCCTCTTAGTCTTAAGATGTCATGTGGACTCAAAGGACCATCAGAAATGATGTCACCCTTTTCAACGCGCTCACCTTCAAAGACAGTAAGAACTCTATGCTTAGGTATAAGCATTTCAACATTTTGAGTTTTCTTAGTTGCACCATCTGGGCTAATTACCAATCTCACCTTACCTTTGGTCTCTTTTCCAAAAGCAACGCTTCCACTTTCTTCAGCTAAAACAGCTGATTCTTTTGGTTTTCTTGCTTCAAACAGATCGGCAACACGCGGCAAACCACCGGTAATATCTTTAGTCTTCGATCCTGCTAGAGGACTCTTCGCTAATACGTCCCCAGCATATAACTTCTGCTTATCTTTTAAGTTAACTAAAGCTTTTGCTGGAAGTGAGTAATTAGCTGGGGTTTTATGTTCGCCCAAAGTTACTGGTTTGCCTTTGCCATCAACCAAAGCGATTGAAGGAACTTTTTCTTTTCCAGCTGAAGGCCTCTCAGCAACATCAATAACCTCTATGCTGCTTAGTCCAGTTAGCTCATCAGTCGTAGATCTTACGGTCACACCATCTTCAATATCAGTAAATTGAACTATTCCTTCAACCTCACTAATAATTGGTCGAGTGTAAGGATCCCAGGTTGCTATTTTCAACCCAGGCTCAACGGTAGTTTCGTCTTTCACAAATAATGTGGAGCCATAAATTACCTTATGCTGCTCTATTAGTTTACCTTTCTCATCAGTAAGAGTAACTTTAGTATTCCTAGAAACTACAACCTCTAGCTTGTCTTTATTTGTAACTGTTTTGATGTCTGAAGAGAAACTAATCACCCCAGAGTTATTTACAACAATTGAATTATCTTCAGATGAGCTTGAGGCAGCACCACCAATGTGGAAAGTACGCATTGTTAACTGAGTTCCTGGCTCCCCAATTGATTGGGCAGCAACAACTCCAACAGCCTCACCTCGATGCACGAGATGTCCTCGAGCTAAGTCTCTTCCGTAACAGCTTGCACAGACACCATAACTTGCTTCACAGGTCATAGGTGATCGCACGGTGATAGATGCTAAATTCAGCTCTTCAATTTTAATAACTGCATCCTCATCAATTAAATAGCCATTAGGATAAGCCTCGGTGCCATCTGTATTAGCAATGGGTTCCGCAATAACTCTTCCTAAGATCCTTTCTGTTAAAGGCTGAATAATTTCACCGCCCTCAACAATCGAAGAGACGACGATTGATTGGTCTGTACCACAATCAGATTCCACCACAACCGAATCCATAGCAACATCACACAGCCTTCTTGTTAAGTACCCTGAATTCGCTGTTTTAAGAGCAGTATCAGCAAGTCCTTTACGAGCACCATGAGTTGAAATAAAGTACTGAAGAACTGATAGTCCTTCTCTAAAATTAGCAGTAATAGGAGTCTCAATAATTGATCCATCTGGCTTGGACATTAGTCCTCGCATTCCTGAAAGCTGTCTAATCTGAGCTGGGGAGCCTCTGGCTCCAGAATCAGCATAAATAAATACAGAATTAAATGACGCTTGATCTACTTCCTTGCCATCTGCATCGACCACTTGATCAGTGCTAATTTTACTCATCATCGCTTTTGCAACTTTCTCATTGGCACGAGACCAGATATCGATAACTTTGTTATACCGCTCTCCTTGAGTTACAAGACCAGACTCATACTGAACCTCAATAGCCTTTACTTCTTTTTCTGCAGCATCAATAATTGCTGGTTTTTCTTCAGGGATAATGAAATCATCAACACCGATAGATGAACCAGATCTAGTAGAAAAATCAAACCCGAGGTACATCAATTGATCAGCAAAGATTACAGTAGCCTTAAGACCAGATTTTCTGTATGAAATATCTATGAGTTTAGAAATAGACTTTTTATCTAGAGTTTTATTTACATTGTCGAATCCAACTTCGATTGGGGTGATTCTCCAAACTAGAACCCTGCCCACTGTGGTTTCTTCTAAAAATGTACCCTTATCAGCATTTGTGATTCTAACTTTAATACGAGCATGAATATCTAGGCTCTCTGCTTCAAATGCACGCAAAACTTCATCTGGATTACTAAAGATTCTGCCATCACCTTTCACATTAATCTTATCCCTAGTCATGTAGTAGAGACCTAATACAATATCCTGAGTAGGATTAATAATTGGCTCACCATTTGCTGGAGAAAGGATATTATTCGTAGACATCATCAATGCACGGGCTTCTAGCTGCGCCTCGATAGACAAAGGAACGTGCACAGCCATCTGATCTCCATCAAAATCAGCATTGAAAGCAACACAAACAAGAGGATGTAATTGAATTGCCTTACCTTCAATCAACTGAGGCTCAAAGGCCTGAATTCCAAGCCTGTGAAGTGTTGGAGCCCTGTTAAGCAATATTGGATGCTCTCTAATAACCTCTTCTAGGATTTCCCAAACTTCTGGTGTTTCTCTTTCAACGAGTTTTTTAGCAGCCTTAATTGTGGTTGCCATCTCGTTTTGCTCTAACTTTCCATAAACATATGGTTTAAAAAGCTCTAATGCCATCTTTTTTGGCAAACCACACTGATGTAGTTTCAGATTTGGTCCGGCAACAATAACAGACCTTCCTGAGTAATCTACGCGCTTTCCAAGAAGGTTTTGTCTAAAGCGACCACCCTTACCTTTAATCATATCCGCGAGTGATTTAAGAGGTCTTTTGTTGGTTCCAGTAATCACCCTTCCACGCCTACCGTTGTCCAAAAGAGCATCTACACTTTCTTGCAACATTCTTTTTTCGTTACGGACAATAATATCTGGAGCGCTCAGCTCAAGAAGTCTTTTAAGCCTATTATTTCTATTGATAACCCTTCTGTATAAATCATTAAGATCGGATGTTGCAAAGCGCCCGCCTTCAAGAGGGACAAGGGGCCTTAAATCAGGTGGTAAAATTGGTAAAACGTTCATAATCATCCATTCTGGTTTATTTCCAGAATCATTGAATGCTTCCAAGAGCTTTAACCTTTTAGATAATTTTTTCAGCTTAGTATCTGAATTGGTTTGAGGCACTTCCTCTCTAATCATTTTTATTTCTTCAGAAAGATCAATCTCTTGAAGTAAAATCTGAACTGCTTCAGCGCCCATTCCAGCTGTAAACTCATCTCCATACTCATCAAAAGCTTCTATAAACTCTTCCTCTGTCAAAATTTGACATTTCTCGAGCTCAGTCATCCCAGGATCAGTAACAATATAGCTTTCAAAATAAAGAACCCTTTCAATTTCTCTAAGAGTTATGTCAAGCAATAGCCCAATTCGAGAAGGCAATGATTTCAAGAACCAAATGTGAGCTACAGGAGCAGCAAGCTCAAGATGACCCATTCTGTCTCTTCGAACCTTAGCAAGAGTAACCTCAACCCCACATTTCTCACATACAACACCCCTGTGCTTCATTCTTTTGTACTTACCACAGACGCATTCGTAATCTTTTACTGGGCCAAAAATCTTTGCACAAAAAAGACCATCTCTTTCTGGCTTAAAGGTTCTGTAGTTGATAGTTTCTGGTTTCTTGACTTCACCAAACGACCAAGACCTGATCATTTGAGGAGATGCCAAACCTGCGGTTATAGAAGAAAAATCTTCTTGCTTGGTTTTCATCGAATTTAGTAAATCTTTCACCTATTTCTCCTAATTATCAGAATCGAGTTCTATGTTTATACCAAGCGACCGTATTTCTTTTGTGAGTACATTAAATGACTCTGGAATATTGGCATCCATTTGATAGTTGCCATCTACAATGTTTTTATACATCTTAGTTCTTCCTGCAACATCGTCAGATTTGACTGTGAGCATTTCTTGTAATGTATAAGAAGCTCCATAAGCCTCAAGTGCCCAAACCTCCATCTCACCAAATCTTTGGCCACCAAACTGAGCTTTACCACCGAGGGGCTGCTGGGTAACAAGACTATATGAGCCAGTTGAACGTGCATGCATCTTGTCATCAACCAAGTGATTAAGCTTAATCATATACATGTATCCAACAGTTACTGGTCGCTCAAATTGGCGTCCAGTCCTTCCGTCAAACAAAGTAAGCTGTCCAGACTCTGGTAAATCAGCTTGCTTTAAAAGCTCTTTAATTTCTGACTCTTTAGCGCCGTCAAACACAGGTGTTGCAATCGGCAAACCGCCGGTAAGATTTCCAGCAAGAGTAGAGATTTCAGCATTAGTCAAAGAATCGATATCTTCTGGGATAGTGGCATCTTTGTTGTATAAAGTAGTCAGGTATTTTCTAAGTTCTTCATTTTTAGCTTTGGCCTTGATCATTTTATCGATCTTTGCACCAATACCTTTTGCCGCTGCACCCATGTGAGTCTCTAGAATCTGCCCAACATTCATGCGAGAAGGAACACCAAGTGGATTTAAGACAATATCAACAGAATTACCTTCTTCATCATACGGCATATCTTCGATAGGCATGATTTCAGAAATAACACCCTTGTTACCATGACGACCAGCCATTTTATCACCTGGCTGAATTCTTCTTTTTACAGCCAGATAGACTTTAACAATCTTAATAACACCCGGAGCTAGATCATGACCTCTGATAATTTTTTGTCTTTTTTCTTCAAAACTATCTTCGATTTCTTTTAAGTACTTTGTTAATGCCTTTTCTGCATCTTCAACTTTCTTGTTGATCGCAGCATCTGCAGATCTAATGGAAAGCATGTCATCTAAAGAGATATCTGCTAAATCATCAGGTGAAATTTTAAGTCCTTTTTTAAGACCTGCGCCTTTAGTGACAGATGCGCCTTTGAGAACTTCTACTAATCGAATGCGAGTAGCATCATTGATAATGCGAATTTGATCATCAGCATCTTTTTTGGTGACTGCTAAATGATCTTGTTCTATAGACATAGTTCTTTCATCTTTTTCCAAACCATCTCTTGTAAAGACTTCTAAGCCAATGACAGTGCCATTGATACTAGAAGGAACTCTCAAAGAAGTATCTTTGACGTCTGATGCCTTTTCTCCAAATATTGCTCTTAAAAGCTTTTCTTCCGGGGAAAGCTGAGTTTCACCCTTTGGAGTGATCTTACCAACCAGAATATCTCCTGCCTTTACTTCCGCTCCAACATATACCATGCCGCAATCATCCAGCTTGGCAAGCGAACCTTCTCCAACATTTGGAATATCTGAAGTGATCTCTTCTGAGCCTAATTTTGTATCTCTGGAGATGCAGGTAAGTTCTTGAATGTGGATAGATGTAAATCTGTCTTCTCGCGAGACTTTCTCTGACATTAAAATAGAATCCTCAAAGTTATAACCATTCCATGGCATAAACGCTATTCTGATATTTTGACCTAAGGCCAATTCACCATTATCAACAGATGGTCCATCCGCTAGGATGTCACCAAACTTAACCTTATCTCCAACTGAGACCAGTGGTCTTTGATTGATACAAGTATTTTGATTCGAGCGAGTGAACTTAGTTAAGTTATAAATATCAACAGCGTTATCAGAATTTTTAGAATCAGTAACTCTTACAACAATCCTTCCAGCATCTACGCTTTCAACAACCCCATTGTTGTTTGCAACTACACAAACACCTGAGTCACCAGCAACAATTGTTTCAAAACCAGTACCGACTAAAGGCTTTTCAGGCTTAAGAACAGGGACAGCCTGTCTCATCATGTTAGAGCCCATAAGAGCTCTATTTGCATCATCGTGCTCTAAAAAGGGAATGAGTGAAGCAGCAACAGATACAACCTGTTGAGGAGCAACATCCATTAAATCGATTCTTTCTGGACTCATCAATGTTGAGTCTCCGTTATGCCTAACAGGCACAAGATCATCAACAAATGTACCTGACTTATCAAGAACAGCATTAGCCTGGGCAATAATATGCTCACCCTCGTCAATAGCTGACAAGTAAACAATTTCGTCTGTTACCTTTTGTTTATTAACTTTCCTGTATGGCGTTTCGATAAATCCGAAGGCATTGGTTCGAGAGTAGCAAGCAAATGAATTAATTAGACCAATATTTGGACCTTCTGGTGTTTCGATTGGACACAACCTTCCGTAGTGAGTCGGATGAACATCTCGAACTTCAAATCCAGCTCTTTCTCTTGTAAGACCTCCTGGTCCTAAAGCAGATACTCTTCTCTTATGAGTAATTTCTGACAATGGATTATTTTGATCCATGAACTGAGATAGTTGACTGGAACCAAAGAATTCTTTGATGGCAGCTGTAACAGGCTTGGCGTTGATTAAATCCTGAGGACCTAACTCATCAGCTTCTGCCATACTCAAACGTTCGCGAACAGCTCGCTCAACACGAATCAATCCAACCCTAAATTGATTGGCTGCCATCTCGCCGACAGAACGAACTCTTCTGTTGCCTAAGTGATCGATATCATCAACGCTATCATGACCATCTCGGATATTTACGATACCCTTCATGACTTTTAAAATGTCTTCAAGATCAAGTACTCCTGGAGTCTCTTTGGTCTCTTCAATCTTCAGTCTTCTATTAAACTTCATTCTGCCGACTTCAGATAAGTCATATCTGTCAGGATTGAAAAATAAGTTCTCAAACAATGTTTCGGCAGAATCCTTGGTTGGTGGCTCCCCCGGTCTCATCATTCTGTAAATCTCAACCAATGCTTCTAGACGATTAGAAGTTGGGTCAGCTCTTAGAGTGGTAGAGATATAAGGACCCTTATCAAGATCATTGATGTATAAACAATGGATATCAGTAATATTTGCTGCTCTCAAAGCATCGATAACCGTAGCATCTATTTCAGTGTTAGCTGGAACTAGCACTTCACCTGTCTCTTGGTTGAAGACATCCTTGGCAATAACTTTCGTATGAAGATAGTCATCAGCGACTTTCAAAGACTGTATTTTACTTTCTTCAAGCTCTCGTACGTGTCTTGCAGTAATTCTTTTATTGGCTTCTACAATAACTTTTGATTTTACTTTTAAATCAACAGGAAGAGTTTGCCCTCTTAGTCGAGAAGCTATTAGGTCGATTGTAAGTCCATCTTTTTCAATCTTGACAGCATCAATATCGTAGAAACTTTGTAGTATCTCTTCTGTACCCATGCTCAGAGCTTTTAATATAATAGTTGCAGGAATTTTTCTTCTTCTATCTATTCTGCAAAATAAATTATCCTTCGGATCAAACTCAAAATCCAACCAAGAGCCTCTGTAAGGAATAATTCTAGCTGAATATAAAACCTTGCCTGAAGAGTGAGTCTTGCCTTTATCATGATCGTAAAAAACACCTGGTGATCTGTGAAGCTGGTTGACAACCACTCGCTCAGTACCATTAATTACAAATGAGCCATTCTCAGTCATTAGAGGCACTTCACCCATAAAGACTTCCCCCTCTTTCATGTCTTTTACTTCTTGGAAGTTAGTCTCTCGGTCGTTAATAACCAATCGAACAGTAATTCTTAAAGGTGCTGAGTAGCTCAAACCTTGAACAAGGCACTCTTGAACTGTATACCCAGGTCTACCTAATTCGTATGAAACATATTGAAGGGCCGCATTGCCAGAAACGCTAGTAATAGGAAAGAGAGTGCGGAATACCTCTTCTAAACCCTTGTTTTCTCTTGCGCCAGCTTCTACATGTTCCTGTAAAAACTGAGCATAAGAGTCAAGCTGAGTCTCGATGAGTTTTGGAAGTTCCATAATTTTTGGAAGTCTTCCGAAATTTTTTCTAATCCGTCTCTTTTCTGTATAGCTATATGACATATGTTGCCCTAAAAATATTGTTTTTTCGAAAGATCTACTTCAGCTCTGCGCTCGCACCAGCTTCAGTCAATTGCTTTAGCATCTCTTCAGCATCTGCTTTCTTAACGCCTTCCTTTAAAGTGTTAGGAGCTCCATCTACTAGATCTTTAGCTTCTTTCAGCCCAAGACCAGTAATGGCTCTAACAGCTTTAATTGCTTGGACTTTCTGATCGCCAGCTGCAGTTATAACTACCTCAAACTCAGTTTGCTCTTCAGCAGCCTCACCAGCATCAGCAGACGCGGCAGGAGCAGCAGCTACAGCAGCAGCGGCAGTCACACCAAATTTTTCTTCAATAGCTGAGATTAACTCAACTAGGTCCATCACGGACATCTCTTCAATCGAACCCAAAATATCTTCTTTAGATATAGCCATTTTCTTCTCCTAGATTTAGGCGTTTGCCTGTTTATTGTCACGAACCGCTGATAGAACCCTAGCTAATTTAGTTGGCACTTCATTAAGAAGTGTCGCAAATTTACTAATAGGTGCCTGTAATACTGCAGCAATAAGAGTTAAAGCTTCCTCTCTTGAAGGCAATGATGCTAAAACATCAATTTGCGATCCATCGAGAAGCTGCCCCTCTACCACCAAAGCCTTGATCTCAAGAGCCTCGTAGTTTTTGGCGTAGGTTTTTAACATCTTCGCTGCTGCACCTGGCTCAGCATATGAGAATGCAAAAAGTGACGGACCTGTTAACACTTCATCGGTACAACCGAAATCAGTGCCTTCAAATGCCAATTTTGCGAGTGAGTTTTTTATAACCTGGATATGAACTCCAGACTCTGTTCCTTGTCTTCTAATTTCAGTGAGCTCAGAAACCTTAAGTCCCCTAGCGTCAGAAATTACAAGCGAAGATGCAGAAGCCGAAACTTCCTTAACTTCCTGAACTATTCTCTCTTTATCTTCTCTAGCTAATGCCACAGCAATTCTCCTTTTAATGCCTTTCGGCTAATCAGTGACAAACCGCATTCGCAATTTGAACACCACCTACGTAGGAAATTAAGCTTTCGCACCTACGGTCTTTGACGGCTGCGATAAACGCAACAATCTAGGATCAAAAAAGACCCTAAAACTTATGCCAATGATGCTGGAGTAATCTTGACTCCAGGTCCCATTGTGCTGCTCAAAGCAATGCTATGAACATAAATACCTTTTGCAGAAGCTGGTTTTAATTTCTTGACTTCGTCAAGCATCGCCACAGCATTCTCTTGAATTTGATTCAGATCAAAGGAAACTTTTCCAATACATCCGTGTAAAATTGAATTCTTATCTGTTCTAAATCTCACTTGCCCAGATTTAGCATTATCGATAGCTTCAGCTACTTTTTCAGTAACAGTTCCAGTTTTTGGATTTGGCATCAATCCCTTTGGCCCAAGCACTTGACCAAGTTGACCGACGACCTTCATTGCTGCTTGAGATGAGATAACTACATCCACAGAAATCTCTTCCTTTTTAAATTTTTCAGCCAGGTCTTCCATGCCAACAAAATCTGCTCCAGCTTTTAATGCCTCTTTTGCTTGATCGCCATCCGCAAAAACAGCAACAGTCACAGTATTGCCCAGTGAATGGGGTAAGGTTACAGCCCCCCTAACATTTTGATCAGATTTTGAGGGATCTACGCCCAGTCTTATTGCAATATCAACTGACTCATCAAACTTAGTAGATTTTACTGTTTGAAAAATAGTCATTGCCTCTTCCAGTGAGTAAGCATTCTCTGGATTTACCAGCTCGAGTATTTGCTTTTTCTTTTTAGTTAGATTTGTCATTATTTAACCTCTACTCCCATACTTCTTGCAGTACCTGCAAGAATTTTTACTGCTTGATCCATGTCATTGGAATTCAAATCTTTGTCTTTAGCTACAGCAATCTCTTCTAATTGGGCTCTAGTGATTGTTCCAACTTTATCTCTGTTAGGAACTGCGCTACCTTTGAGCAAGCCTAATGCTTTTTTAATTAAAACAGATGCAGGCGCAGACTTAACCTCAAAGGTAAAAGATTTATCTTCGTAAACTGTAATGACAACAGGCAAAGGGAGACCTTTTTCCATGCTTTGAGTTTGACCGTTAAAAGCATTACAAAAATCCATGATATTCACTGAGGCTTGTCCAAGAGCAGGGCCAACTGGAGGACTTGGATTAGCCTCACCTGCAGGAATTTGAAGTTTCAATATTGTTGCTACTTTCTTTGCCATTATGTTTTCTCTATTTGCATGAAATCAAGTTTTACTGGGGTTGACCTTCCAAGAATCTGCACAGCAACTCGCACCATGCTTCGCTCATAGTCTACTTCTTCTACAATGCCATTGAAGTCGTTGAAAGGACCGTCACATACCCTGATCACCTCACCTGGCTCGAATAATGTTTTTGGTCTCGGGGCATCTTCACCAACCTCGATTCTATTAATAATATTATCAACTTCTAATTTTGAGATGGGAGTTGGTTTATCTTTTTTTCCACCGACAAAAGATGTCACTCGTGGAGTGCTTTTGACTAGCTGCCAAGTATCATCATTCATTTCCATTTCAATGAGTATGTATCCAGGGAAGAACTTTCGCTCTGTCTTCTTCTTAGCACCGCTCTTTAGCTCCACCACTGATTCAGTCGGTACTAGAATTTCACCAAACTGATCTTTTAAATCAGCAAGCAGAATGCGTTCTTCAATGGCAGCTTTTACTTTAAGCTCGTATCCGGAATATGCCATTATTACGTACCAGTTCACTATATGTTTACCCTAAAATTAATTTTGTTAGCATTGCTAACAAGGACTCTAATGCCCAAAAAAACAAACAAAGAACAACAATAGCTCCAAACACAACCATGAAAGTTTGTGTTGTTTCTATGCGAGTGGGCCATACGACTCTTCGCATTTCCACCCTAGATTCACGAAGCAATTTAATGGCACCACTTCCAAAAACAGTAGTTGCTAGAACTATAGTTGCCATCAGAAATAAACCAACTACTGCTAGAACTCTATACAAGAATGCTATTTCAGTGTAGTAGCTATTACCAACGATAGCAGCAGAGAAGATCCCTAAGGCTAGGAGCCATTTGATCTTATCGGCAATGTTCAATGCTTTACCCTTTGCCATAATTAATAGTCTAAACCAGCTCCTTGGCAGGCCAGGGAGGACTTGAACCCCCTACCTACGGTTTTGGAGACCGTCGCTCTACCGGATGAGCTACTGGCCTAAATTTTCTCCTATAAATAGAGACAAAAATGCCGAGCGTTAATCTCGGCACAATTGTAAAATT
>ENA-OSJC01001815-OSJC01001815.1-marine-metagenome-genome-assembly--contig:-NODE-1815-length-16834-cov-5.421794_pt1 | contig 16834 bp, 15 predicted proteins | sample MGYA00237885_ERZ534234 | MGnify/ENA primary metagenome ERZ534234 (study PRJEB26413, sample SAMN06343907) | marine metagenome | isolation source: coastal waters | place: Atlantic Ocean: West Antarctic... | reverse complement strand
TTTTCTAATGAAATCATAAGTCTTGTCATTCGATTATCTGTAATTGGCAATACACCATCTTTTGCAATCGACATAAAAAATGGAATAACAGAGCCACGAGAGCCCATTACATTGCCATATCGTACAACTGAAAAACTTGTATTATGGCTACCACTATATGAATTCCCAGATACAAATAATCTATCAGAAGTCAATTTTGTAGCACCATACAAATTAGAAGGTGCGCTTGCCTTATCAGTAGAAAGAGCAACAATACGCTTAACACTTTTGTCAATACAGGCATCAATAAGATTCATAGCTCCTATCACATTAGTTTTAACACACTCAAACGGATCGTATTCTGCAGTAGGAACAATCTTAGTTGCGGCAGCATGAACAACATAATCAATACCGTCCAATGCACGATATAGTCTATCTTTGTCACGCACATCTCCAATCATAAAACGAACACGCGGATCATCTTTGAATAGCTTTGCCATTTCCCACTGCTTCATTTCATCACGAGAAAAAATTATAATTTTCTTAGGATTGTATCTTTCTAATGTCATAGGGACAAAGGCATGGCCAAAAGATCCAGTACCCCCTGTGATTAGTATTGAAGAGTTTTTTAACATCACTATTGCTTCCCCTAATTATCTAAAATATATTCTTTTAATAAGTCTTTCCAGTTGATTTTTTCACACCAAACATCTCAGAATCTTTCAAATAATTTTCTATTGCAGAAAGACATTCATATGCATCATTTATTTTCCCTTCAGCAAGGAAAATCGCATTTAGAATTATTTGCTGGTATATTTCTGATATTTTTTATCATGTGATTATGCTTTATTTTCATACTTGTATCTTTCTCATTGTGGCACGAATAACCCTTTTAACAAACTTTATGGCCTGCCTTAGAGGCCCCTGATTAAATTGCTTCACCATTTCTCTTTCATAGCGCCAAGATGGAGTCACTCCTATAGGGTGGATCTTAATTGGAATTAGCGTTTCTCCCGGATTAGCCAAATCAACCCACTTAGGCTTCTTCTTTGTATGTGTCGCCCTTGAATCAAACCCAAGTTGTTTAATCAAACTGACAGATGGAAATATATTGAGCTGACTATTAAGCGATCGTGTAAATGCCCATTGAAAATCCCAGGTGTCGATTTTATTTTTATATGTTAAATCGTAAGCTTGATATCTTTGAGTCTTTAGCGATTGCTCCACATAAACGCCTCGAAACATATCCTCATCTCTAACAATAGGCCAATCCTTCATATGTATATCGTATTTTAACCATGCACGCTTCCAAGTCGCCCATCCCCAGACACTTCCCAGATTCGAAAAAAAATAATCACTTTCTTGATTAAGTGATTTTGAAGAGTTAAAGCCACACACCTGAGCTATTCTAAGGTCTTTTGCATAACGAAATAGTAATTCCTCACAAAACCAAAAAAAACTTTGGGTTGGTAGACAATCATCCTCAAGAATAATCCCCTGCTCTTCCTGCTCGAAAAACCAGGTGATTCCACCACTAACCGCGTACTTGCAGCCTAGATTTTTCTCCCGAAACAACGTCCTCACTTTACACTCCCAGTCTATGTTTTGCATGATGTATTCACGGATGGCTTTTACTTCTTCAGCCTCGCCCTCTCTTGCTCCATCTGCCGCTACATAAAGTCTTGGAGGTTTGGCTTGTCGTATCGCCTCAAAGACTTGCTTTGTGGTGTCAAGACGGTTAAATACTAGAAATAGCACTGCTGTATTTAAAGGGTGGGGCGGAATAAACATATTATCGTTATTCATACTATCTCCAGTTATTTTTTCTGCACTCTTCGATGTAGCCTTTGAGTTTCTTTTTGGGTCTCCAGCCGAGGGCTGTGGTTTTGCTTGTCATCACTTCTGCGGTCATACGATTGCCTCTTCGCTCTGGCAACATCTGTATCTCTCCACCGTAAAGCTCAGCCACTTCTTTGATACTAAATGCCTCTTCACTTCCAATGCCAAATTCATCACCATAGCCATTTTCACCTACAAGAATAAGTGCGTCTATTATATCGTCTATATGGGTAAAATTTCTTTTTTGAGTTCCTGGACTTACGATAGTAAGAGGTTCACTATTTTTCATTTTTTCTTTAAATAGCGCTATCAGAGTTGCATATTTTCCTGTTTGTATCTCTCTTGCCCCATATACATTATAAAAATATGTGATAGCATAAGGCACATTAAACCAATTTCCATAATTTTCAACTAACTCTGCGTTTGAGGCCTTTGTCCAAGCATAAGGCGATGCACTTCTCCCTAGACCTCCATCTCCAAACTTTGTACTGCTTCCTGCATAAAGTATTTTACAGCCATGCTTTCTAACAAATTCAAGAACCCTAATGATACCGTCTTTATTAAACTCCCAGACTTTTTCAATATCATCAAAACTTTGCTCTACTCTACTGTATTCGCCTAAGTGATAAACCATATTAGGAGCAAACTTCACAAGTTCAGCTATATCTTTAGTATCACCTTTTATGTAAGTGACATTATGAACATGGTTTGATTCACTACCTGTAAAGTAGTTATCTAGGCTATATACTTCATAGTTTTGTTTTTGAGCTAATCTTTCACACAAATGCGAGCCTACAAATCCTGCTCCACCTGTTACTAATATTTTCTTTTTCATTTTTTATCACCACCAAGTATATCCCTTCTTAAATCAAGGCAACTTAAGCTTTCCCAAGTAAAGATTAATCACCCTTTTTTAATAGCTTACCTAGCACAAAAGCTGAGAAAATTACTAGAAACGGTTCAAGCGGTAGCCTGTAGCGGATAGAACTTATAAGAACCATATGCACAACAGTAAAATACGAAAATAACACTATTATAGGCAGTATTGAATTAAAGTTCTCTCTTAAGTATTTAAAAACAAATACAATACTTAACAGCAATGCAACCCCATAACTCAGCAATGAAACTACAATATAAAAAGGCGTTTCATACTTAGGTGCATAAGGCCAAAGCCTCCAGAAGCGCACAAACTTTAAACCAGCAAGTTCTACAAAGCGCTGAGGGTTGTTTTTTATATATTCGAAAGCTGATTCTTTGAAAGCTTTGTTTTTTAATATGGGATCTTTGATATACGAAAAATTTGTCAGATTCACATCGTCACCCTTTATACTTCCCCATACTCCACCGCCACTTTTGTTTAATGGATTGTTGCCTGAATACCAAACGACTCCATCACCTAAGTTTAGCCTTACGAACTGGTCATACTTGTTGTACTGGTGCAGCCACCAAGAACTCATAAGAATCATATAAATAAGCGTATATTTTAAAATATTTAAAAATGAGTTCTTATAGCCTAACTTATGCACATAAAAGCTAAAAATAAAAATAAGTATAGGAGCCAAAAGATCTAGTATAGGCCTATGAAGTATAGAGATAGTTATGACTATAAAGGCCCAAATAAACTGTTTTTTATAGAGTAATAAAAAAGCTAAAAGAACTAAAGCCACATAAAGTGTTTCAGTTAAACCTGTTATAGAGTAGAAAATAAAGTGAGGGTAAACAGACGATCCAAGAGCGGCCAAAGTAGCGTACAATTTTTCTTTAAAAATAACGAGTACCAGTTGGTAAACTAACCAAACTGAAGCAGTTGAAAGTAAAATATTTGCTAACTTAACCATGAAAGAGTTTTGGAGCAAGTTAACAAATATAGGATGAAGCGGCATCACGCTGTGTTCATTTATTTGCCCTGTACTAAATAGTTGAAGTCCAGCATTCGTATATGTAGCAAAGTCTGGAAACTCAATATTTGGCATAATTATAAAAACCGCTAAACGCACAATAAGTGCAAATAGTAGAATTTGATAAATATTTATTTTATGAATAGTGTTCATTTTAGATCTTGAATACAAAGAATTTACCAAAGAGGTAGCCATATATAAAAACCACACCAACAGTTATGAGTTTAGCTAGATAAATATTAAACTCCATATCTACAAAATAATTCACTAAAAATAGTGTAATAAAATAAGATATCAAAATTAATAATAGGAACTTTTTTAGTTGCCATGTAAAGTTGCCATTGGCTTTTTTAAAAGTATAGCTTCTGTGAAAAAGGAAGTTAAATACTAAAGTCAAAATAAAAGCTAAACTAACAGAAATATTTAGTGTTAATGTTAGAATATTAGAAAAAAAGAAAAGTAATAAAAAATCGACTAAAGTAGATAAGACTCCTACCCAAAAATACCTTAAAAAACTATATTTAAACATTATTTTTTAGGTAAATTTTCTATGTCTATACTTATAGCTTGAAGTAAAAACTGGACTCCTAAAATAATAGGTAAAACTGCGATCATAATGGAACCTGTTGAAGCTAAAACTCCTGTCGTAAATGAGCTATACCAGCTCACACTTCCGAAAATAAAACCAAACATAAATAGAGGAAATCCTAAAAGCATATAAATAGATGCCATATTGAAGTCATAAATATAATATTTATAAAAAATACGTTTTAAAAACCCTTTGAAAAGTTTTGAAGGAAAGTCAAAAAGTACTTTGGTTACACTAAGTGAGCTCACTTCATCTTCATACTTTGCAGGAAAAGAAACATCTTTAACTACACAATTTTCTATGTTTAAGTTTATAAGCATGTCTGACTCAAAGAAGTAGCGTTTAGAGAGTTTTTCTAACTCTAAACCCAAGATAGCATCTTTACTTATAGCAGTAAAACCATTTGTTGGATCCATAATATCCCAGTAGCCGCTAGACACTTTTACTAAAAAAGATAGTGAACTGTTACCAAACAGCCTTACTTTTGGCATCTGCTTTAGTGCTTTTAAATCACCAAACCTATTGCCTTTTGTGTAATCTGCCAGATTGTCAATAATTGGTTGTATTAATTGAATTATATTACCTGGATTCATCTGCCCATCACCATCAACTTTCACTACTATATCTGAATTTAACTCTAGCGCTTTTTTGTAACCAGTCACAACAGCACCGCCAACACCTTGGTTATGTTTATGAAAAATAACAGTTACTTTATCTAAATTCAATTCTTCAATAAAAGACCCAGTTTCTTGCGGGCATTTGTCATCTACTACTATAATATTATTTATAAAAGGCGGCATCGCTTTAACTACATTTTCTATATGTGACTTAACGTTGTATGCTGGTAGTACTACTGCTATATTCATCTTAAGTCTTCTCATCTAATAGTTTCATATCTTTGTGTCTTTAAATTATTTAACATCTTTAATGAGGTTACAGAATAAACCACATTAAAAAAAATCGGCACTTCCGTACCCAATTGCACTAGCAAAGATTTTGCTAAAGCCGTTTTCAAGAAGCTTGTTTAAAAACTTATCAGTGAAGTTTTATTTGTTATTTAGTTGGAGCATTTTAAAACCTCAATTAGCTTTTCACCATAAGCTTCATGATTAAAACCATTAACTCTATCAAATCCTAATCTTGCTTTCTCTCTTCGTAAATCTTCATCATTCAAATACATAATCATCTTTTCTGCCATATCACTGATATTATGTGGATCAAATACAATTCCTGCATTTCCTACTTGTTCAGGTAAAGCAACCACATTAGAACTACAAACTGCAACTTCTAAAGCAAAGGCTTCATAAATAGGCATACTAACACTTTCAAACAGTGTGGGCATCACTAAAAACTGTGACATCTTATAAACATATGTTAAATCTTCATATTCTAAATACCCTAGGTGTTTGATCCTATCATTTAAATTTAATTCGACAATTCGAACCATTAGATTATTATAATTGTTTTGTTGTGAACCAGTAAGTATCAGATAAACATCATCATACTTCCTACTAACTATTTCAAAAGCTTCTACTAACTTAATATGATTTTTATGAAACCAACATTGAGCAGGATAAAAAATGAACCTCTCAGGCAAATCATATTTTTCTTTTACTTTTGCAAATTGCTCACTTTCAAATTTATAATTTAAAAACTCTTCAGTTGGTGGTGATTGTATAACTGATACTTTATTTTCATTTACTCTGGTAAATTTAACAATATCATTTTTTACAAAGTTTGATTCACAAATAATTTTATCTGCACTTCTTGCTAGTGCTCTATTCTTGAGCCATCTCATTAATCTTGCGTATTTTCTAAAGAACTCAGGGTAATATCTCTCTTGCATATCATGTAGGGTAAATACAAAAGGCTTATTCATATAAAAATGTGGATAAGCTGAAATAGCAGGAGATAAAAACAAATTAATATCACTAAATTTATCAAGCTCTTCTTTTGTAAAAAACCAAGGCTTTTGGATAAACAATAGAAACTGAAATGCTCTCACTATCTTTGTAAATAATGAACTTATAGGCTTATCGATTTTTCGCACTTCTATTCCACACTCATCAAATATAACATCATCACTGCTGCAAAAGATTATATATATATTTGTTTTATCCTTTTTTAGTGCATCGATCATTGATTGGGTATATTGATACACACCGCCAAAACGCTTATCTCCAAATGCAAGTATTCCTATTTTTTTAATCATTAACTTCGTAATTTTTAAATCTATCTTTTATTTTTTTACGGGATTCCCACTTACAAAAAAATTTCTTTGATGGTTGAAATTACTACTAAATTTGGAGCAATATGAAGTTCGCCTTCAGTACATATGTAGTTTTTATTTTGTTTTACTTTAACTTATTAACTTGGAATATTTACTTTTCCTACCCTCAAAATACAATATTTATTAATCCAAACATTATCACCAAAAAACATATCTTTTGGTTCTTGAATAATAACTCCTTCATATATTTACAAACTATCTCCACATTTTACAAATCTTTTAGAATAATATTTTCTTATCAAAAAAAAACACCTAGTCTATCTTTAATATTTCGCATCATTGATTCTATTATTTGATAATAAAGATTTAAAAAAATTTAAAATAGTGTATGTTTTTGGTGGCAGCCATTTGATTCTTTTGATTTTTCCATCATCTGCAATTTTAGTAACAAATATAGTTTCATTATTTGATAGGAGTTTTACACCACCCCATATCCTAATCAATCTTTGTATCATCTGAATATCATCGATTTTTTCAAAAGTTGATAATTTTTCTTTTTGTTTAATACCAAAATAACTTTGATTTCCAACTTGTGAATAACCTTCAAAATTGCTAAACACTAAATCAAAAAGCCTAGACATGTTTTTTCCAGCTTCTTTTGTCTTAATTAACTCATTCTCATATGAACTTTTTGAATAATCTATTTCAATTTTTTCTTGTAATACAATTTTTCCATCATCTATTTTTTCATTTACATAGTGAAATGTATATCCACTATATTTTTCTTTGTAAGTCATAGCCCAACTTGTTGCTTCAAGCCCTCTATAAGTTGGTAAATATGAATTATGATAGTTGATTACCTTATCAAAGCATTCAATTAAATTTTTTTTAAATATTTGAGGGCAACCAATTAAAAATGCAAAGTCAGGTTTTACACTTTTTATCGATTTTATAAACTCCAAGTCATTAATATTCTCAGATTCTATTAATTTAATGTCACTATTAACTATTGTTAAAAAATTTTCATAACTCCTATACTTTATATTTTTATCAAAAGGATTAAATAACTTCTTAACACCAAATACAATAAAGCTTTTAATTTTATTATTTTTATTATTCGGTGCTGTATTTACAACTGCTACCAATTCAAAACTTTCACTTAAGTTTTTTAAAAATTTTTTGAACAAGATAGTTGAAATATACGAATTGCTATCGCCAAAAAAAACTACTCGATTTTTCACAAGAATTCCCTAATAGAATTACAAATATATTCAACTTGTTTTTTTGTAATATCAAAATAACTAGGTACATTAAATCCTTTTTGATAAACTTTATGTGTTATTGGAGTAATAGCATTTTCATACATTTGCATATCAGAAATTGGATAAAAGTATGGTCGGCTGTCTATGTTTTTAGCATTTAGTTTTTGAATAAAATTATCTCTTTGAGATCTGCTATACCCATCTAACTCTATACAAACCACCCAATAAACATTTTTAGCCCAAGGTGCTTGGTAATTTAGCCTAACTCCTCGAACATTGTTCAATTCTTCTTTATACCAGTCAAATATCTCATTTTTCTTTGCTAATAATTCATCAATTCTTTCAAGCTGTGCGACACCAAGAGCTGCTTGAAGATTTGTCATACGATAGTTAAATCCAACTTCTGTATGCCAATATCTCTTATCTTTACTCATAGCATGATCTCTCAGATATCTCATCTTTTTATATAATTCTTTATCATTTGTAGTTATCATTCCACCTTCACCAGATGTCATAATCTTATTTCCATAAAAGCTAAATACACCGGCATCACTAAGCCCACCAACTTTTTTTCCATTTACTTCAGCACCATGAGCTTCCGCTGCATCTTCTATTACAAATAGATTATGCTCTTTTGCTATTTTGTTTATTTCTTCCATATTTGCTGGGTGTCCATAAAGGTGCACAGGAATTATTGCTTTTGTTTTAGAAGTTATCGCTTTTTTGATAGATTCAGGGCTTATACACAAACTATCTTCATCTATATCAACTGTTACAACTTTTGCTCCTATATATTTAACAGCATTACCAGTAGCTACAAATGTAAGATCAGGAATGATTACTTCATCATTAGTTGCAATTCCTAAAGACACTAAAGCAAGGTGTAACGCAGTTGTACCATTTGAAGTTGATACTGCATATTTAGTACCACAGTAATCTGCAAAATTTACTTCAAACATATCTAAGTATTTTCCAAGTGATGAAACCCAGCCCGACTTTACTGCATCTGTAACATACTCTATCTCTTTTTCACCTATACTTGGTTCCGATATTGGTAAAAAATTCATTTTATGATGCTCCTTATATAAAATTTTATCTTTTGTATTATTAATTTTTTCATTTTTTTTCTCTTACATTCCTAATGAAATCAAAGCTAAGTGCCTGCAATCTTTTCAAGTGCATATGGCTCATTGATTGATTGGTTGATTGGTTGATTCAAGCTCATCAGTAAGTAACACGCATTGGATGCTCAACTACTTCAGAGCAAATATAAGTAATATCTAAAATTAACAAAAGGTTAACTTTATTCTTATAGACTGAGTTTATGACATTCACTTCTATCATTAGGTTTTTTTTAGATTAAGAATTTCTCATCTCTTCATCAATTAAAATATCTAAAATATCAAAAAAAGAATCATCATAATCCCATTTTAAATCTTTTTTTGATTTTGAATTGTCTCCGTAAATCTCATCAATTTCATTTGGTCTAAAAAAGTCTTTATTTTCAACTATTAAACTTTTATCTAAACCAAATTTTTCAAAAACATACTCCACAATATCTCGTAACAATATAGCTTTTCCAGAGCAAATTATAAAATCATCTGCCTTATCAGATTGAAGCATTGCCCACATAGCTTTGACATATTTTGGAGCATAACCAAAATCCCTTTTGATATTAAGATTACCAACTACCAGCTTATCCAATTTTCCAATATTAATGGCTATAGAGTCTCTTATTACTTTTTTTACAAAAAAATTATTACTTCTTAAATATGATTCATGATTAAACAGTACTCCATTACACAAAAACAAATCATACGATTCTCGATAGGTTGTTACCATAAAATATGATGCCATTTTAGAAACACCATAAGGACTTATGGGGTGCATCGGTGTTTCTAGAGATATTGGCATGTTTACAACCCTGCCATACATTTCACTACTTGATGCTTGATACAACTTTGTATTTGGAAAAAAAAGTCTGATACTTTCAAGTAAATTATTTACAGATGTTGTATTAAAAGAAAATGTTCCCAAAGGCTGATCGAATGAAAGCCCCACTGAGCTTTGAGCTGCAAGGTTGTATATCTCATCTGGGTTATATTTTTGAATGATTCTTATCACATTTGCCATATCCAAAAGATCAAGTTCTTCCAATATGACTTCTTTTTCAATACCAAGATATTTAAAGTTTTTACTGTTTGCAGATCTATAACTTCGCACTGTTCCAATTACCTTATAGTTTTTTTCTAATAGTAGTTTTGCTAAATATGGTCCATCCTGTCCACTAACTCCTGTGATAATTGCCGTTTTCATATCAACACACTCTCATATATGTTTTTTGTCTCTTCTGCTGTTTCTTTCCAAGAGAATTTGTTTAATTGTTCGTATCCATTTTTCATCAAATCTTCTCGTAAATTCGTATTATCCAAGACTTGTATAACCGCATTTTTTATAGACTCTTCACTGTATGGATCAAAGTAACAAGCTGCTTCACCAGTAACTTCTGGTAATGAACTTAGATTACTACAAAGAAGAGGGCATCCACAAGCAAAAGATTCCAAAACAGGAATGCCAAATCCTTCATAAAGTGATGGAAAGATAAACGCTAAAGCATTTTTATAAAAATAAGCCAAACTATCATCATCTAAGTTGTACTGTAATACTTGTTTTGAAATACCAAGCTCAGTCAGTAGCTGCATTTCACTACTACTAAACTTGCCACCACCTGCACATAAAACAAAAAGTTCATTATCTTGATTTAATAACTCTGAAATACTTTTAATAAATCGCTCAAAGTTTTTGTACAAACCACGACTACCTACAAAAAACAAATACTTTTTTGGTATATCAAAACCAAGTTTTATATCTGACTTTGGAAACATAGAATTACCAAGATAAACTACTTCAATCTTTGACTCATCTGTACCAAAAATCTCTATCAAATCTTTTTTTGTACTCTCTGAAATAGCTATTATTTTTGTTGCCTTTTCTACGAGCAATCTTTTTTTCTCTGTTGTTTTATCAGTAGCTGGAAACATCTCACTAAATTTTTCATGAATCATGTCATAAACTGTCAAAACAAAAGGCTTTTTCCCAATAAATTTTAAAAAATATGGGTCATAGTAAGTAGGATGAAAAACATCAAATTTTTGTTGTTTTAGTTTCAAAATATTACTTGGTTTATTTAAAATCCTGAAAACTCTGTTCTTGCCACGAAAATTTTTATTTGGCAATAAATCAATATAATCCACAAATTTTTTATCAGAGATATAATGATTGTTTGATACTAGCAAAGGTATTTCATATTGTAAATCTGAAACATCATCAAGTTCACGAACAAGCTCATAAAAATATCTCGAAATTCCACCGTATTTTTGTGATGTAAATATTTGATGATCGTATAATATTTTCATTTTTCGCTTACATTCCTAATGTAATCAAAGCTTGAATACCTGCAATCTTTGCAAGTTCATATAGCTCATTGACTCACTGATTGGTTTATTGGCTGGTTGATTCAAGCTCATCAGTGAGTAACACGCATTGGCTGCTCAACTACTTTAGAGCTAATACAAGTAATCTCTAAAATTAACAAGTGGTTAACTTTATTCTCATAGACTGAGTTTATAACATTCACTTCCATCATTATATTTTGATAGGTAGAATTTTCTGGCATAGATTCCAATCGATTTTGCAATTTTTATCCATTGATTATTTCTTTATAACTCCCTGTGTATACAAAATGATCTTTATCTAATTTTATTATGTTATTACAATCTTTTAAGGTTGTAAGCCTATGCGCGATGATAAGTATCGTTATTTCTTCACCTAGATCATCAATTGCTTTCATTACCGCCTGTTCAGTTTCATTATCTAATGCACTAGTTGCTTCATCAAATATTAACACGTCAGCTTGTTTATAAAGAGCTCTTGCAATACCAATTCTTTGTCGCTGTCCTCCAGATAGACGAATACCTCTTTCACCTACGAAAGTTTGATAGCCATCTTTCCACTGCTCAATTAACTCTGAAATTTGTGCTTGCTGTGCAGCTTTTTTTACCCTCTGATGATTGATTAACTTTTTTTCAATGCCAAAAGCAATATTTTCTTCAATAGTACTATCTGATAGATAGATATTTTGTGGCACATGGGCGATATGTGCTTGCCATGCTCTACGATTTTGATTATTAATTGTCTGATTATCGATCATTAGCCCACCCTCAGTTGGTGGAAGTAGCCCCATGATAATATCTATCAGCGTACTTTTTCCACTTCCAGTTACTCCCATAAAGCCGATACGGCTACCTTTTTTTAAAGAGAGGTTAATATTTTTCAATACCCAAGGTGAATCCTCACTATAACGAAAATTAAGATTATTCAGTTTAATCTCTTTTGCAAAAGGAATTGATTCTGGTAGTGGCTGATCTGCATATTCAGGTAGTCGCTGATCTAATAAATTCAGCACATCTTCAAATGATGATTTTGAGCCTTTGATTTGGCTATATGAAGAATAAGCTCTCTGAAGTGCTGGCAGTAATCTTTGTGCGCCAAGCGCTAATGCACCTAATACTGGAATTGCTTTCACCACGCCACCTTCTTGTTGTATCATCAGATAGGCAAGCCCAGCGATAAGCGTCATTCCAATTGCCTCCATGGCAAATTTAGGACTTCCGCCAATAAACACAATATTGCCTGATGCGCGACGCAGTGGCAGATCTGCACTTCGGTAAAGTTTGCAGTAGAATTGTTGTGTTCCATCGATAAGTACATCACGGATTCCACCTAGCCCCTCTTGAAGTGATTTAATCATCTGGGTGGATTGATCTGCAATCGTTTTACTGTTGTCCTTTAGATGCGTTTTGGTGTAACGAATAACCATCCAGTAGAGCAGACCAAAACCGATAGATGCTGATAGCGCTATGGTCAGATTTATTGCAAAAAGTGCGCCCATGATCCCTATCAGAAGAATTATCGAGCTGATTAGGTTTAGAGTTGGTGAGATCACCCCTGAGATTACCGTATTTGTTTTCGTAATAATGCCGTTAATGACCTCACTACTATTGCGAGACACATGAACTTCATATGCTTGGTATAGGGTACGACGATAGATATTGATACTGAGGTCTGCGCCTGTTGCAAATGAGAATCTGGTCATGGCATATAGCAGTGTTAAGCGAATTATACCGGTCAGGAGTGCTGCTGTTATAAATAGAATAGTTAGTGGTAATATTAATTGTTTAGGCTCGGTTAACGCTAGAATTTGGATAACAGGCTGCATCAATGAGTGTTGGTAGACCTGCTCTGGGGCAGTTAATATTCCTAGAAATGGAAGTACTGCGCCTATGCTAATAATTTCTGCTAGCGATGCTATGATCATCAGAATTAACAATAGTGAAAACTGCTTTTGACGACGTTTTGTCAGATGGTGCCAGAGGCTGACTAGTGATGATTTTTTAGTGATCAATTTTTGTTTGAATTATATTAATCTGAATTAAACAAGTCTCTTGTATAAACCTTGTCTTTAACATCACTAAGCTCATCTACCATTCTATTGGCAACAATGAGATCGCTAATCTTTTTGAACTCTTCTAGATTGTCAATAACCTTTGAAAGGAGGAACTCATTCTCACCTTGTTCAGTTAAAACTGGCTCATAGATTACCACTTTAATGCCTTTGGCTATAACACGTTTCATGATACCTTGAATGGATGATGCTCTAAAGTTATCAGAGCCAGACTTCATAATCAACCTATGAACGCCAACAACCTTTGGTTGTTTGGCAATAATCGAATCTGCTATAAAATCTTTTCTGATTGAGTTGGCGTCAACAATGGCACTAATCAAAGCATTAGAAACATCTTGATAGTTGGCTTTAAGTTGCTTGGTATCTTTAGGTAGGCAGTAACCACCATAGCCAAAGCTAGGGTTGTTATAGTGTGATCCAATTCTTGGATCTAGGCCTACACCCTCAATAATCTGTTTTGAGTCTAGACTGTGTGCTTCAGCGTAAGAGTCTAGCTCATTAAAGTAAGATACGCGCATAGCAAGGTAAGTATTACTAAAAAGCTTTACCGCTTCTGCTTCAGTAGAGTGAGTAAACAACACATCTATATCTTCTTTTATAGCGCCCTCTTGTAGAAGATTAGCAAACACCTTAGCTCTTTCAGATATCTCGCCAACAATAATGCGTGATGGATATAGATTATCATGCAGTGCTAAGCCCTCTCTTAAAAACTCTGGTGAGAAAATGATATTGTCAATATTAAATTTATCCTTAATGCTTTGAGTGTAGCCAACTGGTACAGTTGACTTGATAATCATTATAGCTTTAGGATTTATATCTACCACATCTTGAATAACCACTTCTACCGAAGCGGTATTAAAATAGTTATTATTAGTGTCGTAATCAGTTGGGGTAGCGATGATGACAAAATCCGCATCCAGGTAAGCCTCTTGCTTGTCGAGCGTTGCTCGAAAGCTAGAAGCTAATGATGAATGTTTCACCCCAAGGGTATTTCCTGACGGGGCAATGTTTAATGTTGAATGATTCTTATGAGCTGAAAGGTGTTCTTGTATCTCTTTATCTTCTATTGGCGATAAACCTTGATTGAGTTGTTCAATCTTCTTTGGGATGATATCAAGGGCAATCACTTCATGATTTTGAGATAACAGCATAGCATTGGAAAGACCTACGTAGCCGGTGCCTGCAATGGTTATTTTCATGATTTTCTCTCTGATAAATACCAATCATAAGTCTTGTCAAAACCATCTTTAAGATCTACACTGTAATTCCAGCCCATATTTGATAGTCGTGATACATCAATCAGTTTTCTTGGCGCTCCATCTGTCTTGCTTGTATCAAATGTAATATTGCCTTTATAGCCAACTACCTCTTTCATAGTTTTTACCATTTCTCGTATTGTTACATCTTTTCCTGTACCAACATTAATATGCGAAAGCATTGGTTTTGTATTAGCTTGGTAAGTCTCTTCATCTAATTCCAATACAAATAATGATGCCTCTGCCATATCAGAGACGTGTAGAAATTCTCGAAGCGCTTTGCCACTTCCCCAAATTTCCACCACAATGTTTAATGTTGTATTTTGAATGTTTAATTTAATACCTTGTTGCGCAAGAGTTTCTGTAATTTGGTCGTTACTAGATTGTCCTGTTATGCCTTGTATTGGGTTTTTGTTTATATCATCACTTATAGCTTGCCAGTCGTTATTTTCTAGGCATTTTGCTAGATGGAGTTTTCTCATGACTGCTGGGATGACATGGGAGTTTTCTAGATTAAAGTTATCACCCTCTCCGTATAGGTTGGTTGGCATGACTGAACGGAAATCTGTACCGTGTTGGCGATTGTATGATTCGCAAAGTTTGATGCCCGCTATTTTTGCTAGCGCATAAGACTCATTAGTTGGCTCAAGCACATCAGTCAATAATGCATCTTCACGCATAGGCTGCTCAACTGCTTTAGGATAAATACAAGTACTACCTAGAAATAACAAGCGCATAACTTTATTCTCATAGGCTGAGTTAATGATATTAGCCTCTATCATCATATTTTGATAGATAAAGTCTGCAGGATAGGTGTTATTCGCATGAATACCGCCCACTTTAGCAGCAGCTAAAATAACATAGTCAGGCTTTTCTTGTTGAAAGAAGTTTTGCACTTGCAATTGATGAGTAAGGTCTAGTTCTTTATGAGTTCGCATTAAAAGATTAGTAAACCCTCTTGACTCTAATTGTCTAACAATGGCAGAGCCAACTAAGCCACGATGCCCTGCAATATAAATTTTATCCTTAAGATCCATGTCTAAATCAATTACTCGTTAAAGTCTGGCGCTTTGAAGCCGTGCTTTTTGACTAAAGAATCACGCTTAGCAATGTTGATATCATTTTCCATCATCTCATGCACCATCTCTTCTAAAGTAATCTTTGGTTCCCAGCCTAGTTTTTCTTTGGCTTTGGTTGGATCACCTAATAATGTTTCCACCTCTGTTGGTCGGAAGTAGCGTTTGTCGACTGCAACGATCAAATTACCTGTTTCAGCGTCATATCCTTTCTCATCCATGAGTTTACCTTCCCATCGGATTGTTTTACCTAAATGGCCCCATGCGAAGTTGATAAAGTCACGAACTGAATACTGAACACCGGTGGCAATGCAAAAATCATCTGGCTCGTCTTGTTGTAGCATTAGCCACTGCATTTCAACGTAATCTTTGGCATGACCCCAGTCACGTTTGGCATCCATGTTTCCTAAGTAGACGGTGTCTTGTAGACCTAATGATATACGGGCTAGTGCTCTGGTGATTTTACGGGTTACGAAGGTCTCTCCTCTAACTGGAGATTCGTGATTAAACAAGATGCCATTACAGGCATACATGCCATAAGCTTCACGGTAGTTAATGGTTATCCAATAAGCATATAGCTTTGCTGCTGCATATGGAGAGCGTGGGTAAAAAGGGGTAGTTTCTTTTTGTGGAATTTCTTGCACTTCGCCATATAGCTCTGAGGTAGAGGCTTGATAGTAGCGAGTTTTTTTCTCAAGGCCTGAAATGCGAATGGCCTCTAGTAGGCGTAGTGCACCTAGACCAACTGTGTCTGCTGTGTATTCAGGGGTTTCGAACGATACAGCAACATGTGATTGTGCACCCAAATTATAGATTTCATCAGGCTGTATCTCTTGAATAATGCGCACCATACTCATAGAATCTGCCAAGTCACCATAATGTAGTATGAATTTTCTGTCAGTTTCATGAGGATCTTGATAAAGATGATCAATACGATCCGTGTTAAATGATGAAGAGCGGCGTTTGATACCGTGCACTTCGTAACCCTTATCTAGTAAAAATTCTGCTAGGTAGGCGCCATCTTGCCCGGTGATGCCTGTGATTAATGCTACTTTATTACTCATAATTAATTTCCTAAAAATTTCACATGCTAATTTAGTCTAATATTTAATTTTTAATACGCCCATACATATCTTCAAATCTAACAATATCATCCTCACCAAGATAGGTGCCACTTTGCA
>ENA-OSJC01001812-OSJC01001812.1-marine-metagenome-genome-assembly--contig:-NODE-1812-length-16871-cov-5.689711_pt1 | contig 16871 bp, 12 predicted proteins | sample MGYA00237885_ERZ534234 | MGnify/ENA primary metagenome ERZ534234 (study PRJEB26413, sample SAMN06343907) | marine metagenome | isolation source: coastal waters | place: Atlantic Ocean: West Antarctic... | reverse complement strand
TGGCTTCTGCCCTATTAGCCAGCCAGCAGAACGGACTGCTCCACGCGCAAAGGACATACGGCTGGAAGCCTTATGGGTAATTTCTACGCGCTCGCCATCGGCAGCAAAGGTGACTGTATGGTCGCCTACAATATCGCCGGCGCGGACGGTGGCGAAGCCAATGGTCTTGCGATCACGCGCTCCGATTTGGCCTTCACGCCCATACACGGCAACCTTATCCAAATCACGACCCAGCGCATCGGCAACCACCTTGCCCATACTGAGGGCTGTGCCGGAAGGTGCATCGATTTTATGCCGGTGATGCGCCTCATACACTTCAATATCGACATCGTCGCCCAGCACTCGAGCGGCCATATCCAACAGTTTAAAACACACATTAACGCCCGTGCTGAAGTTGGATGCTTTACAGATTGATAAAACACTCGCAGCCTGCTCGATATCACGCTGCTGCTCGGGTGTAAATCCGGTGGTCCCAATAACGATAGCAACGCCGCTGGCGCTGCACAGGGCAAGATTAGCCATGGTGGCATCGGGCACCGAAAAATCAATTAACACATCAATATTATGGATCACGTCTACCAGTGAACTGACAACGGCTACGGCATTTTTCCCCTGCCCAGACAGCTCACCAGAATCTGCGCCAACCAGCGTGCTTTCGGGATGCTCGATAGCGGCAGCCAACACCAAGCCATCGGCCTGCCCAATCGCTTCGATCAGGGTCCGACCCATGCGCCCCGCGGCGCCTGTAATACCAATCCGTGTTGTCATGTTTTCATATCATCAAAAAAGCTCTTCACGCCTTCGAACCAGCTCGTCTGTCGAGGAGATTGATTTTGCCCACCCTCTCCTAGGCTACCGCGCAGTTGCTCCAGCAATGCTTTTTGGTCCTTGTTGAGTTTAACCGGTGTCTCGACCACTGCACGACACAATAGATCACCCACACCGCCACCCCGCACCGGTTTTACGCCCTTGCCCCGCAGACGAAACAGTTTACCCGTCTGGGTCTCGGCCGGTATCTTCAATTTAACCCGACCTTCAAGCGTGGGCACCTCTAAATCGCCACCCAGAGCCGCCTCCACAAAGGTAATGGGTACCTCACAATACAGATTTTTTCCATCGCGCTCAAAGAGATGATGTTGCCTGACTGACATCTGAACAAACAGATCGCCGGAAGGCCCACCTTCTGGTCCCGCTTCTCCTTCACCCGACAAACGGATTCGGTCACCGGTATCGACACCAGGTGGCACTTTGACTGACAGTGTTTTGGTTTTCTCCATCCTTCCCTGACCGCGGCAAGTGCCACAAGGATCGGAAATAGTTTTACCGCGCCCTCGACAGCTAGGACACGCCTGCTGCACCTGAAAAGGACCTTGTTGCATGCGCACCTGGCCCGCGCCACCGCAGGTGCTGCAGTTGACCGGCGAACTGCCTTTCTTCGCGCCGGAGCCATCACAGACATCACAGGCACTTAAGCTGGGTACGCGAATTTCAACCGTAGCACCGTTAACCGCATTCTCCAGAGAAATGTCCAGGGTGTAGCGCAAATCAGACCCACGCTGAGGACCACCTCGACCACGCCCTCCTCCGCCACCGCCGAAAATATCACCAAACACATCGCCAAAAACATCGCTGAAATTACCGCCACCAAAGCCACCGCCGCCGCCATTCGAGTCAACACCGGCATGGCCATACTGATCGTAAGCCGCCCGCTTCTGAGCGTCCGTAAGGATCTCATAGGCCTCACTGGCTTCCTTGAATTTTTCTTCTGCGGCCGGGTCGTCAGGGTTTCGGTCCGGATGATGCTTCATCGCCTCGCGACGATAAGCCTTCTTAATTTCCTTTTCGTCGGCACTTTTGCTGACGCCCAACACCTCATAGCAATCACGTTTTGACATAAACTCTTACGGCTCTTTTACAGCTCTTTCTGAAATGACTACGCGGGCACTGATGTCCCGCGTAGTCTTAGTATTGTCACGTAATAGACTCATCGCCCATTACGCTGGCACGGACGTCAAATACTAGTTTTTGTCGTCCTTCACTTCCTCAAACTCCGCATCGACTGCATCAACCGCGTCGTCGCTTGTAGCAGATTCCGCCTGATCACCGCCACTGGCGGCCTCCTCAGACTGTGCAGCATACATCTTTTGCGCCACCGACCCTGTGACCTCGGTTAGCTTGGCGGCCGCGGCATCGATAGCGTCCTTATCGTCTGCCTTTAACGCTTCTTCTGCCTCAGCAATGGCAGCATCGATAGCGGCCTTTTCCTCGTCGTTGGCATGCTCCCCTGCCTCTTCGACAGTCTTTCGCGCCGCATGGACAAGTCCGTCGCAGGTATTGCGTGATTCCACTAATTCAGCAAACTGCGCATCGGTCTCAGCATTGGCCTCAGCATCAGATATCATATTTTCGATATCCTCGTCGCTCAAACCACCAGAAGCCGTGATCCGAATAGACTGCTCTTTGCCCGTTGCCTTGTCTTTAGCCGACACTTGCAGGATACCATTGGCATCCAGATCGAAAGTCACCTCGATCTGCGGCGTGCCACGCCGTGCTGGAGGGATGTCGGCCAGGTCGAATCGACCCAGTGATTTGTTCCCCGTGGCCTGCTTACGCTCGCCCTGCACTACGTGAATCGTTACCGCCGACTGGTTGTCATCCGCGGTGGAAAAGATTTGCGATTTCTTGGTCGGAATTGTGGTGTTCTTCTCAATTAACGGCGTGGCTACACCACCCATGGTCTCAATACCCAAGGTCAGTGGCGTTACATCCAACAACAACACATCTTTCACATCACCCGACAGCACCGCGCCCTGAATGGAGGCGCCCACAGCCACGGCTTCGTCTGGATTCACATCTTTACGTGGATCCTTACCAAAGTAATCCGCCACCACTTTTTGCACCATCGGCATACGGGTCTGTCCACCGACCAGAATGATTTCATTCACTTCGCTAGGGTTAAGGCCCGCATCTTTCAGTGCCTGCTTCACCGGCTCCATAGATCGAGTCACCAAGTCCTCCACCAGCGATTCCAGTTTAGCGCGACTCAATTTCACCACCATGTGCTTGGGCCCAGATGCATCAGCGGTGATATAGGGCAGATTAACCTCCGTCTGCTGAGCGCTGGACAGCTCGATCTTAGCCTTCTCAGCCGCTTCCTTGAGCCGCTGCAAAGCCAACGGATCGCTATGCAGATCGATGCCACTCTCCTTCTTGAACTGCTCAGTGAGATATTCAATAAGACGCATGTCAAAGTCTTCACCGCCGAGGAACGTGTCACCGTTGGTGGACAACACCTCGAATTGATGCTCACCATCAACTTCGGCAATCTCGATGATGGAGATATCAAAGGTACCGCCACCCAGGTCGTAAACCGCGATGGTGTGATCGCCCTTGCCCTGATCCATGCCATACGCCAATGCTGCCGCCGTCGGCTCGTTGATAATGCGCTTCACCTCTAGGCCCGCGATTTTTCCGGCGTCCTTTGTAGCCTGTCGCTGCGAATCATTAAAATAGGCAGGGACAGTAATCACCGCCTCCGTGACCGCCTCACCAAGATAGTCCTCAGCCGTCTTCTTCATCTTGCGGAGAATTTCGGCAGCGACCTGCGGCGGCGCCATTTTATCGTCTTTTACCTGCACCCAGGCATCGCCATTGTCCGACCCAATGATTTTGTAAGGCACCATCGAGATATCTTTTTGGACAACGTCATCCTTGAACTTGCGACCGATCAAGCGCTTGACCGCGAACAGCGTATTTTGCGGGTTAGTGACGGCCTGACGCTTGGCGCTCTGGCCAACGAGGATTTCACCGTCGTCGGTATAACCGACCACTGAGGGAGTCGTGCGATCACCTTCAGCATTTTCAATAACCTTAGGCTTACCACCCTCCATAACGGACACACAGGAGTTAGTGGTTCCAAGGTCAATTCCAATTATCTTACCCATTGTCTATCTCCAGTTTGTTGTCGCGGATCAAACCGCTGCTCTCAATTACGTTGTTTTATATATTGGCCCTGATTGGCTAATTTCAAGGGCTAAAGACCCCCTTTACACCCTAAAAAGGTGCAAAAGGCCGCCTATTCGCTCAAATTAGTTTCCCGCTGGACTTTTACTGACCATCACCATCGCAGGGCGCACAAGCCGTCCGCTAAGCGTGTAGCCCTTCTGCATCACCGCGATCACAGTGTTAGGTTCTACGTCACCGTTTTCCACCATGCTCATGGCTTGGTGCAGCTGGGGGTCAAACGGCTCTCCTGCAGGGTCTACCGCCACAATATGAAACTTTTTCAGCGCATCATGGAAGCTTTTCAGCGTCAGCTCTACCCCCTCAGCGATGGGTCTAACGATGTCACTGTCACCGATAGCCGCCTCTAGAGCACGTTCGAGATTGTCCACCACCGGCAACAATTCACCACAAAACCGTTCCAGCGCAAACTTGCGCGCCTTTTCCACGTCCTGTTCCGCCCTTCTGGTGACGTTTTGAGAGTCTGCTTGGGCCCGAAGAACCGCGTCCCTTGCAGTCGCTAGCTCCTCTTCGAGCTTTTCTATCTGCTCTTGCGCAGGCAGCATTTCGCCGTTTTGACCATCACCTGTGGCCTCAGGCGCTGCTGCTGCTCCTTCTTCAACGACATCAAGCGGTTCGTCGTTCTCTGGCTGATTTGGGTCTTGTTTAGCCACGCTGGCACTCCCTATAAAATGATGACTACTGATGAGCAACTCTGCAGAGCCACGCAATCCGGAATCGTTAGCGGGATATGGGGTCAGCGGGAGGCATTTCAAGGTTTTCTGGACGGAATTTATAAGAATTCTAGGTGCGTGATTGCCCGCTGGTGAGTTGACAAGTGAACGTCGCTAATTTGAAAGCGCCGAGCTGAGCATCCGGGCGGTGACATCGACAATGGGGATAACGCGGGCATACTCCATACGCTTGGGACCAATAACCCCCAGCACGCCTAATGTCCGGAAACCATCATTATAGGGTGCAGTGACCACGCTGTAGTTACCAAATATGTCGTAACCGGCCTCCTCACCAATAAAGATCTGCACACCCTCAGCACGCGCGCTGCGCTCCAGTAGATGCAGTAAATCCTTTTTTTGCTCAAAAGACTCAAATAGATCGCGCAGCGTGGGCATTTCCTCCGCGGTAGCGCTGCCAAGAAGCCGAGATTCCCCTACCATCATACACTCCTCCGCATCACCCTCTTGATCTAGCGCTTTGCTGGCTAAATCGAGTGCATCTTCCAAATAACTGTCTATCTGACTGCGGGCTTCGCGCATTTCACGCAGTATCCGCTCCTTCACCTGATTCAGAGCCTGCCCTGCATAGCGTTGGTTCACCATGGACGCCGCGTCGCGCAATTGTGCCTCTGTGAAGGGCCGCTGCGTATGGATGATGCGGTTTTGCACCTCTCGCTCATTGACCACGAGAATCACCAATACCCGGTTGCCGGAAAGAGGCAAAAACTCCACTTGGCGCAACTGATTCGCCTCCTGACTAGGCACAGTGACCAGACCCGCTTGGGCCGTGATATTAGACAACAGCGAGGAGGCAGCCTGCACCAACTCAGTGGCAGACTTGTCCGGATTCAGTTCAGCGCGCAGCGCGGATACAGCATCGTCTTCCGGAGCTTGAATCTGTAACAGGGTATCCACGAACAGGCGATAACCCAAAGCCGTCGGCACCCGACCCGCGGACGTATGAGGCGACTGCAGATAACCCCGCTCCTCCAAATCGGACATCACGTTGCGGATAGTGGCCGCACTGACAGGCAGCCCCGCCACTTTGAGCAAGGTACTGGATCCAACCGGCTGACCATCTTGAATATGATGTTCGACCAATGTCTTTAACAGAATGCTAGCGCGCTCTGAAATTACTCCTGCCGCCATAGGTTCCAACCAAAATTGACACCCTTACATGTTTATCACAGCAAACAGAAATTACAAAGAAATACACGCAACATTAGTTGTCTGCCGTTGATGTTTAACCGGCAGGCGATGTGGCACATGCAAGCAGAATTGACGGTAGAGGCTTTGAGCCATGGCATATTAAGTCACCTTATGCGCTTTAGAAAAACGGGTTTTAGGCCGTCGATATTCCATGCTAAGATCGTGATAAAGCCCAAAGACAGTCTCTCATGCTCGCTCAAATCAGCATCAGCAACTACACCATTGTTTCTTCCTTGGATATGGAATTTTTCTCAGGAATGACAGTGATCACCGGCGAGACTGGCGCGGGCAAGTCTATTATGCTGGACGCACTGGGGCTATGCCTCGGAGATCGGGCTGACTCGAAGACCGTACGCCACGGTTGCGACCGCGCGGAAATTATCGCCAATTTTGATGTCACCACTATCCCCCTGGCTATTGCCTGGCTAAAAGATCGCGACTTGCACACTAGCAATGAATGCTTATTACGGCGGCTCGTCACCGCCGATGGGCGCAGTCGCGCCTATATCAATGGCAGCGTTTCCACCCTCCAGGACTGCGCCGAGCTGGGCGCCTTACTGATCGACATCCACAGCCAGCACGCCCACCAGTCACTCCTGCAAAAGCCGGTACAGCGATCATTACTAGACGCCTATGCCGGGCACAAGTCCCTCACCCGTGACGTTGAGCAATGTGCTTCGGACTGGCTGCGTAAGCGACGCGAACTCGAGTTATTGGCCGGGTCGACCGATGAACACACCAGCCGCATACAGCTGCTGACCTATCAGGTGGAAGAGCTTGATGTACTGAGCCTGCAGTTGGATGAACTGGCTGCGCTGGAACAGGAGCAAAACGGACTGGCCAATGCAGAAGAGATTTTGGAGGGCGCCCATCAAGCGCTGGCGCTTTGCGATGATCAAGAGACAGGCGCGCGGCAGGCCCTGAAATTACTCGTAGGAGACGTCCATGCCACCGCTGCTGTGATCAACGCCAGAAATCTACTGGAATCTACGGCCATTCAGTTGGGCGAAGCTTGCAGCGAGATTCAGCGACATATCGACAGCGTTCAGGTTAATCCAGACCGGCTGAGCGAGGTGCAAAAACGTCTGGAAGGTATCTACGATATCGCCCGCAAGCACAAGGTGATGCCCGAGCGACTGACTGAGCTGCACCAGGCACTGCGAGACGAGTTGCAGGGCTTGGCAAGCGGTGGCGAACGTATCGAACAGCTGAACCTGGAGATGGTTGACCTGATGGCACAGTATGCCGGCAACGCAACGCGTCTGAGTAAAAAACGGCGCAGCGCGGCAAAAAAACTGGTTAAGAATGCCTCTTCGGTCTTGGCTTCACTGGCCATGGACGGCTGTCAGTTTGAGATTGCTCTCCTACCCCTGAAAAATGAAGACCCTCACCCGCACGGCAGCGAGGACATTGAGTTTCTCATCAGTACCAATCCCGGTGCGCCCGCTCGAGCGCTGGGCAAAATTGCATCGGGCGGCGAGCTTTCACGCATCAGTCTGGCCATCGGCGTCGTGACAGCCAACACCGCTACCGTTCCCAGCATGGTATTCGACGAGGTCGATGTCGGCATCGGCGGAGCGGTTGCTGAAGTCGTGGGTAAATTACTGCGCACGCTGTCGGAGCGCACGCAAGTGTTATGCGTTACCCACCTCGCCCAAGTGGCGTCCCAGGGCACCCACCACCTGCAGGTGTCTAAAACCAGCAGTGACACCTACGTCGAAACAAGTCTGAAAAAGCTGGGCAATGATGACAAAGTGCAGGAAATTGCCCGTATGTTGGGCGGTGTCAAGATTACACCGCAGACGCTAGCACATGCGCGGGAAATGCTGGAAAGCTAGGTCGCTTCTATTTTGCGGACGTAGAGCACCAAGGAGTGATCAATCAGTTCATAACCACGTTCTTTAGCGATCTCGTGCTGGCGTTGCTCAATCACCTTATCAGTAAATTCTACGACCTCCCCGCTGCCGACACAGACCATGTGATCGTGGTGTTCACCTTTGGCCAGTTCAAATACTGAGTGGCCAGCCTCGAAGTGGTGGCGAGAAACCAGACCCGCGGCCTCGAACTGCGTGAGGACCCTGTAAACTGTTGCCAAAGCCACATCCTCCCCGGCATCGCGCAACGCCTGGTAGACCTCTTCCGCGCTCAAATGCTGTGAATTGAGTTCTGAAGATTCCAATAACTGCAGAATCTTGACACGCGGCAAAGTGATTTTTAAACCGGCATCGCGTAATTCTTGATTTTGCTCAACCATAACCGAGGGGCTTCTCTGTGCTGACTAGTGAGGGTATGATGCCATTCTCATATTGGAAGTGGAAGTGTTATCCCATGCGGATTTTGTTGATCTCCCTAACTCTGGCCTTGATTAGCGCCTGCGGCTTTCCTGGTGTCTATAAAATAAATATCGAGCAAGGCAATATCGTCACCCAAGAGATGGTCAATCAACTCAAACCGGGCATGAGTCGGCGCCAGGTGAAGTTTATTATGGGCACTCCACTGGTTAAGGACACTTTTAACCGCAATCGCTGGGATTACGTGTTCATGATACGCAATGGATCAACGGTTCTCGATCAATCTCGACTCGCGGTTGAGTTCAACGAAGACACGCTTGTTAACGTATTTGGAGACTTTGTTGCAGCGGACTGGGCGGCAACAGGCGGCGCTCCAACGCCAACTCCGCCAGGATCAGAACCCGCTTCGGAACTATCCACCTACCAATAGCGCGGCTGGCCGCGTTCAGTCTGCCGTGTCCTGCTGCCGGCGCTCCTTAGCACGCTCAGCGCGTGCTTTTCGCACTTCCTTGGGATCTGCGGTGAGCGGCCGATAAATCTCCACTCTGTCTCCGCCGCGCAAAACCTGCGTAGGCGAAATCACCTGCCCAAAAATACCAAACTTGGCGTCATCTAGGTCCACTCCGTCAAAGTTATTGACGATACCTGATAGCTGCGCGGCCTCCAAAGCCGTAGTCCCAAGGGGTAGCTCGACCTCAATAAGTGCCTGCTTGTGTGGCAACGCGTAGGCCACTTCAACTTTAATCGTAGTCTTTTCAGTCATAAGATCAACCGTATATTTGATTAGCGCGCCGACCCACAGCATCCACCAAATTATTTGTCACTTTGTCGAATAAACGGGATGCTGCAGCACCGAGCAACGCACCGTTAATAGTAAACTCCAGATTCAGACTCATTTTACAGGCTGAGTCACCCAAAGCATGAAAGTCCCACCGCCCGGCAAAATACTCAAAAGGGCCGTCGATTAACTCCAGTGTAATTTCTCGCGGGGCCGACATTCGATTGCGCGTGCTAAAGCTCTGAGTGATGCCGCCGCGCGCTAGATCTAGGCGGGCCTCGACCCAATCCTCTCCACGGCGCAAAACGCAGGCACCCACGCAGCCTTCCATATAACGGGGATAAGATTCCACATCGCTCACCAAGTCGAACAGCTGAGAGGCGCTAAAGGGCAGCAAGGCACTGCGGTTGATAACGGTCATGATTACGATTTTACCTTGTTAACGCGAGCCGCCACTAATTTGTTACCTATAACCCTTATTCCCAATAAACCGGGGCAAGCAGCAGCAACAAGATTGTTGGCACAGCAATATACCGTAACAGGAAGCGCCAGAGCGAGAAAAACAGATCAGAACCCCGGGCCAGTTCCGGACGCAGAATGTCAGACCGCAGCCCCCAGCCCACAAACAATGCGATGAGCAGTGCTGTTAGGGGCAACAATACGTTTGCCGTGACGCTATCCAATAAACTCATCAGATTTGGTTTACCAAGCCATGTTATCCCTGTTGCCGCTCCAAATGAGTGGACTACCGCTAGGCTCAGCAGCCAAACGACCGCGCCAACGGCGAATGTCGCGGTAAAACGCCCCACTAGAAACTGGCGTTTTATCGTGGCGACAATGGACTCCAAAATAGCCACGGCTGAACCCAACGCGGCCAGACCCATCAACGCAAAAAAGATCGTGCCTGCTAAATCTCCCTGGTCGAGGCTGCCGAATGCATAGGGGAGACTAATGAACAGCAGACCCAGACCGGCGGTAGGATTCATATTATTAGCGAATACCACCGAATAGATTGCTAGCCCGGCCAGCATAGCAATGAGGGTGTCCAATACCGCCACCGCCATTACGGAGCGTCCGATGGGTGTCTGCTGCGGAGCATAGGCGCCGTAGGTGATGCCGATTCCCACACCTACGCCCAGCGTGAAGAAAGCATGTCCCAACGCTACCAGTGCCGACCGCGGTGTGAAATCAGATAACTTGGTGGAAAACAGATAATCGAGGGTGGCATCAATATCGCCATAGTCGACTGCGAACTTGAGCAGGAACGCCAACATCACAAGCATCAGCGGCACAGCGATCCAGACCAGCACGCCAAGCCCGCGCTGAACACCCAGCACTACCGTGCCTGCTGCGACCAGCAAAAATAGACTTTGCCAGTAAATTTGCGCTGGCGACTGTGCCAGATACTGCTTGAAGTGCATTCCTACTTCTGCTGCCGGAGCTGCGGCAAAAACGCCCTCATACATAAAACCTGCATACGCAAGACTCCATCCCGCGACCACAATGTAAAAGGCGAGAATGAGAACCCCGGTCACGCAGGCTAAGCCGCCTATCAGCCGCCAACCCCGGGAGAGCCCAGCGCTATCGCTGGCAAGGGTTATGGCCGCCACAGAGCCAGGGCCACCGTAACGGCCTACAGCAGCCTCGGCGACCATGACCGGCACCGCAATGAAAAATAAACACAGCACATAAGTGATAACGAATGCCCCACCTCCATACTCGCCAATCAGATACGAAAAGCGCCACAGGTTTCCTATCCCGACAGCGGAAGCCAATAGCGCCAATACAAATGTAGTGCGCAAACCCCATCGATCCGAGGCATTAAATGCAGAGATATTCATCCGAAAAATAGCCAGCTAGTCATAATCTTAGAGTGCCGCACGGCGTCAGATGTGAAAAGAGGAAGATTCACGTTTCACCTCTGAGTCTTGTCCGTATAATGCCCGCCATGTCAAAGAAGAAACCCAAAAAGCCCAGTAATGTGATCGCCCAAAACAGGCGAGCCAGTTTTGACTATCAACTATTGGATACGTTCGAAGCAGGCGTGGCCCTCAGCGGCTGGGAAGTAAAGAGTCTGCGCATGGGCAAAGCGGATCTGGCCGACTCTTACGTGCTAATGAAAAATGGCGAAGCCTGGTTGCTGGGAACGCACATTATCCCACTAGACACAGCTTCAACACATTTTGTGACCGACCCCACTCGCACCCGTAAACTGCTCCTGCATAAGAAAGAACTGTCGAAGATCGTTGACTCGACTTCGCAAAAAGGTCTCACCTGCGTGTGTACACAAATGTACTGGAAGGGACATCTAGTGAAGGCAAGGATCGCGTTGGCTGTCGGCAAAAAAGATCATGATAAGCGTGACACCGAAAAAGATCGCGACTGGAACCGTCAAAAACAACGTATCGTGCGCGATAACGTCAAGCAATAAGGCCCGTTTTCTCAGCGGGTCAACATCTTGGCAAGCTTAACCCCCCACTGGTATCATGATCTCCCTTAATTCAAGCGGTGTAATCCTTTGAAACGACGTATTTTTGCCACTGTTGTCATCGTAACTATCGCCGCCCTGTCGTTCTTCGGCAACCAGCTAGCTGGACGCGCTCTCGATGCCAAACTAGCACCCCTGCTGGCAAAACAACTCGGGCTGCCAGTGCAAGTCGGGCCAATAACGGCGCATCTGCTGCAATTGAGGGCGCAAAGCTCGACATTAACCATGGGGGACGCGAAGGACCCTGCCGTTGCTGCAACCAATGTCGAGGTCTCACTGGTACTGTCCGCCCTATTGCGCGGCGAAATCCGACTGCGGCACGCCAGCGCTGACGACCTCATGGTGCGCCCATCCCGCTGGCCCAGCTCTGATAACCCGGCACCCAAAGATTACGTGTTTCTCGATCAGTGGCTTCCTGGCGACTTACAGGCACAGACCGGACATTATGTCAGTGCTGATGGCGACGACTACGCGGTCAATGATCTGCACTGGCAGCGCAAGATGGTGAAAGGGGCGAGCGTGCAATGGTGGGAGCAACGTGAAGCGGGTAAAGTAACCCTCGACGTAGAACTAAAATCCTTGAAAGACTTACTCCTGCTTGCGCCTGTTCAACTTGATATGACAATGCAGGTGGAGGAAAACCCGAATTCACTAGTATCCCTAACGGCCAATATTCAACCATCAGAATCCGCAGCCTATTCCCTGAAGGCTGAGGTTCGGATGGCTGACATGGCTGCACAGATCAATACGATTGGGCAGGAGGCATGGGGTCTCCCAGAGCGCTCGGACATCACCATACCGCTACTCAAGTTAGGACCACTGTTCACATTATTTGACGCGTATAGCGACTCGAGCGCAACAGAAACTAATGCGGCAACACTCGCCTTAAAACTGCCGCGGTTGTCACTACCTGCACACCAGAGCAACGTCACTATCAAGGAAATCCGCCTGCAGGGAGAGATAAGTATGGACACATCTTTCACACTTATCAGCAGCGCACAGGGGGTGCAGGTTAACTCTCTTTCCAGTATCGGGCCCACCGGCATTTTGACGGGGGAGCTGGCTGTCAAGAGTGGTCGCCAGGGCTGGACAGTGACAGCGGATGTGGGCATGCAAGAGCGAGCTACTAACGCTGGCTTCGGGTCACAATACATTGGTACAGACTGGCTGTGGAGCACCGGGCATGCAAAGCTCGGTGGCAGCGGGGATACCGGGCAAGCCTTGCTCAATGCGCTTCGGGGCGATATTTCACTGGCGGGACACTACAAGAATAAAGAATCCACACCCGTATCTATTGAAGCGAGGCTGGATAACTCGCCGGGGAAGCTGGCACTCGACCACATCGCTATTGTGTTGGGCAAAGGCCAAATCAGTGGGTCGGCCTCACTGTCAGATAGCGGGCCGCATAAGCTGGTCATGGACCTTAAGGGTAAAAATTTGGCGCTAGACTTCCTTGCAACCGATGACGAAGGGCAAGCGCTTCTTGGTATAGCGATACCCAAATACCTTAACAGTTTTCCAAACGTTGACCTCGATATGACACTGCTGGTAGAGGGTTTCAAGGCGCCCGAGGTAACCATTACGCAAGCCCAGGCAACCTTAAAGCGAAACGCAGAAGGAGGAAAACTGGTGGTGAAGGGGATCGGCAAGCATGCTGGCACCTTTGAGCTGGCCCTAGAGACTGACGGAAAGACAGATCAACTCGCCGACCTGCGGCTCAGCGCAACGTTCGATAAGCTAGATTTTTCTGCCATGTTTAGGCAAGACGGTGAAATTTTTAGCCGTACCTCAGGCAGTATGCATTTTGCAGGCAGGGGCGAAGGGGTCAACGATATCTTCAAGGCAATGTCCGGCAGTTCTAGGTTAATCGTAGAAGTTAGAGCCGATAATGACTGGAAAAGGCCATCCAAAAAAACAGAGGAACTGCTGTTCTCGGGGGAGTCCTACCTAGTAACCGACAAAGATAGAATTGTTGGGATTAGACTTAAAAAAATCGATATCGACTCTTTTGATCAAGACCTAACAGGAAGCATCTCCATCGTGGCTGGCCGAAGCCCGTGGCTGACTGCCAACCTAGCATCGGAAAAACTCAACATCTCGGAACTACGCTCTCTTTTACCTTCATCCACAGGCGGTACTGACGAGACAGATCTGCTGTCTGGACTGAGAAAGCTTGGCGCAGTCACGCTGTCACTGAAGGTCAAATCACTGACATTCGACGACGTGGATTTGTCAGACGTGCAGCTCGAGGCCGTATCAAATACTCGCATATTCGACATAGAGACATTAAATTTCACCACCCGTCACGGTGTAGGCAAAGGCCAGGGAAAGATTTCATGGGAAGGCGAGCAGGCGGCCTTGAATGCCAGCGCAGACATATCTGATATTGATTTAGACCAATTCCTGATTCAGGGCATGGAAGATCCACATGTTCCTGTTTCTGGTTCAGCCAAACTGTCTAGCCAGGGAAGTACTATCAGCGAACTGTTAAGCCGCATGACCGGTTATGTTAACGTTCAGGCGACTCAGCCGCAGCAGGGTAAGTCGCTTCATACACGCCGCAAACTCGAGATGAAGGCAACGCAACTGAGTGATGGTTTAAAGGCGGAAATAACGACCCTGCAGTGGGGAGAAAGTGACCTGTCAGGCAGTATTGTTTATCGACGCACAACGCCCCGATTACTGAAAATCAATCTACGCAGTAGTGCCCTGTCGCTACTCCCCTGGGAAAATGCTGAGCTAGCCAAAAAGGCTGAAGCCAAGACAACCAAAACGCCCGAACCCTCCCCTAGCGGCATCAACGCGACTGCCGAATTTGTAGGCGGCATACTACTAAGCCCACTACGATTTCTTTCTGACACTAGCGGTGATGATGCCACTTCGAGTGAAAAGCTGTTTAGCTCTGAGCCGCTGCCTATAGATGCTATAAAGAATTTGAATATCCTAATGGACGTGGAGCTGAATTCACTGAAGAGCAACGTGATAAGTGCGAACGCGCTGAGCTTCAAGGGCAATCTCACCGATGGCAAATGGCTGGTGAAGACCAGTCTTAACCAGCTAAGCGGAGGCAGTTTAGTGGCCACCGTAAATTTAAATGTTAACGCGGTGCCCGCCGCATTAAGCTTCACCACCACATTCAAGACCATGCGCGGGCTAGCAGACCAAAACACCTACCCGCGCAGCGGTTTCATTTCGATTAAAACCCAAGGCAGCAGCGAGGCTGAACTTGCCGCCAGCACCGATGGACTGCTGTATGCAGAAGTGGGAAAGGGGCCTTTCGACTATTCCAGCTCAGCACTGTTCACAACCAACTTGATCAGTTCCGTTTTTACTACCCTGATACCCGGTATCGACCGTGAAAAACCGCAGGTCCAGTGCGGCGTTGTATTAGCGCTGTTCAAGGACGGCAAAGGCATCACACCTTACGGCTTTGCCTTGCGCACCAATGATGCTAATTTGCTCGGGCACATTCAGGTCGACCTCGGCGAAGAGTCCATAGACATGAGTCTAGACTCTCAAGGCCGCCAGGGTGCCGGTATTTCTGTCGGAAGTGTCTTTTCCAATACGGTCGACCTGAAAGGTCCTCTCTCCGACCCCGCGATAGTGCCCAATACTGGTAGCATCCTGGTGCGCGGCTGGGCCGCGGTAATGACTGCCGGCTTGTCTGTGTTAGGCGAAAGCATGGTCAAACGGATTCTGGCCAGCGAAAATCCCTGCCCAGAGATCAATAAGAAGATCAGTAAAGACTTGTGCCCCAAGAACGCGCTCGCCGCTTCCTCCGAAATGGTTTGCCCCAAAGCCTGAAGAATTGCGCTATACTTAGCGCTCACAATGGGGGCGATTCGGATTCGACGACGGTTGCGAACCCTGAGGTGCATGCCGTGATGGTAGCCAATCACGTAAATCCAAAGCTGCAAACTATTAGTTGCCAATGACGACAACTACGGTGCTCAACTAGCTGCGTAAGCAGTTTTTTGTTGCACTTCTGGCGGATTCGTCCGCCAGCGGTCTTTAGCAAGGTGCCAGCCCCGCGCTACTGACTGTCATCTAGAACTGGATCGCTGCAAGGTATGTCTTGGACCGCGCTGCTAAACTTAAACAAGACTCGCCAACTACGTCCTGCCCGTTGGGCTGTATGCGGTTAAATTAATTAACGGAATCTAAGCATGTAGAGCTGAAGGCAGAGTACTGGCGGACGCGGGTTCAATTCCCGCCGCCTCCACCAATTACACATATTATATCTTCCAATGCGTCCTTAAAGCCATGTTTATCATGGCTTTTTTGGTTATACTCCATCCCATGCTATCCAATACGTCTGAGTACATACCGTCAAATTCACCGGTACAAGTGCCGGTACATTGGATACCAATAATATTGATACCGTCATATGTATTGAGTAGGCATGGAGCATCATAATGGGCAGACTAACCACGACGGAAGTCAAACAAGCCAAAGCCGGGGATAATGTACGAAAGCTCACCGACGGCGGCGGACTGCATCTACAAGTACAGCCCACTGGTGCCCGATATTGGCGTTATGACTACCGTTATGCTGGCAAGCGGAAAACCCTGGCTCTTGGAGTCTACCCTGAGGTGTCACTCAAGAAAGCCAGGGAGAAACACCAGGAAGCCAGAGGCAAACTCAGCGAAGGGATAGACCCCGGTGAGCAGAGGAAGGTCGAGAAACTCACCCGGCACATCGCTGCCGCTGACAGCTTCGAGGCTGTAGCTCGTGAATGGTCCCAGACCAAGATGTGCGACAAGTCAAAGAGCCATCAAAACCGTACGATGCGCGCCCTCGAGAAAGACTTGTTTCCCTGTATCGGCAACCGCCCCATCTCCAGCATTACAGCCCCAGAGCTACTAGCCTCGCTCAGGAAGATCGAGGAACGAGGCGCAGTGGAAACAGCTCACCGTGCAAAACAAACTGCCGGACAGGTGTTCCGCTACGCAATAGTCACGGGACGCGCCGAGAGGGACCCCTCAGGGGACCTCAAGGGCGCCCTGAAAGATCCGAAGAAAAAACATCTAGCTGCCATCACCGAACCTGCACAAGTTGGCCGCCTACTGTTGGCGATTGACGGCTATACAGGGACACCTGCCGTGCGTGCCGCACTGCGGTTGTCCCCTCTTCTTTTCCAGCGGCCTGGAGAGATTCGGCACATGGAGTGGACAGAAATTGACTGGGAGGCCAAGCGCTGGGAGATTCCTGCCGACAAGATGAAAATGCGGCAGCCGCACATTGTACCTCTCAGCCACCAAGCTCTTGAAATTTTACTCGAGATTCACCCACTGACTGGTCGAGGTAGTTACGTGTTCCCCAGCGCCAGAGGAGCCAGTCGCTGCTTGTCCGAGAACGGTGTTCGTACT
>ENA-OSJC01001811-OSJC01001811.1-marine-metagenome-genome-assembly--contig:-NODE-1811-length-16879-cov-4.814248_pt1 | contig 16879 bp, 31 predicted proteins | sample MGYA00237885_ERZ534234 | MGnify/ENA primary metagenome ERZ534234 (study PRJEB26413, sample SAMN06343907) | marine metagenome | isolation source: coastal waters | place: Atlantic Ocean: West Antarctic... | reverse complement strand
CAACTTCATATTGTTGTCCTACAACATCTACAATAACATCACTTACTGACCCTGTTAGAATATCCTCTACAACGACCTCAGAGACCGCTGAACCGAGACTTTCAACACTTAGGGTGTCTAAGGTACTATTAAGTATACCATCATTGTTAACGGTGCTTGTATTCATCTGTGATGATACTGTAAAGTTTACATCTACATCTCTTGTGTTAGATGTTCCTGTAATTATTTCTCCATCAACAAATGTACCTTCTACACTTTGCAATTCTAATTCTGTTATCGCAAAATCACCTTGTGTAAATGTAGATGATGATACGACTACAGCAGTTGCACCAGATGTTTGTCCTGTAATAACTTGATTAATTATTTCATCACCTGTAACATTTGCACTAGCACTTACTCTGATAGTAATTTTTTGTGTCCACTTACCATCTGAACTTCTCATTAATTTTTCTGTAGGATAACTTATAACTGGTGTCTCATTTAAGAAAGCTTTGAAGAATAATTTGTGTCCTTCAGATGTTCCTTTCGCACCATATAAATCTTTTATATTTTTTATTAATTTTCTTTTAGATACGCCTGTTGCCAAAGTCTCAGGTATTGCGTTCATGAATTGGTCACGCATGTTATCTAAGAAATCGTAGATAGTATTATCTACATCGGCATATTCTAAAAGTTGTTGAATGTTTTGAACAGGGTTAGCACGATACTCTGATATAACTCCTGTTGCACCAGATGTTCCACCTGTAAAAGTTTCACCTGTAATAAATTTCTGTTGAGAAGATATGTAGAGATATTTGTTTCTACCATCTTCTACTAATACTGTTGCAGTTGCTTTAGATGTTGAACCTGTAATGGTTTCACCATTTACAAATAACCCTGTAGTACCAGCACCAGATTCTGTTACAACTCTTTCACCATCTTCGTGTAAAATAAATTCTAATGTATTTGTTTGTTGTCTTAAATAATCTAACTCACCTGTGTAGGTAATTCTACCTGCCTCTAGGTATTGATAATATTGTTTAAGAAATTTAACAAAGAGTGGATGTTCCCCTTGTACAAAGTCAGGTACTTGACCCTCAATGAGTGGCGATACTTTAGTTACTAATTTGGAATCATTTTTTGCCATTCATCTAATACGCCGAAGAAGTTGGATTGGATGAAGGTGTCGATACAGTTGTAGTTGAAGTTGTACCTGTTGATGATACTGTGTAACCTAAACCTGTTGTAGATTGTGCATCAACATTTCCACCTGTTGTTGTATTGATTGTATCAATTTCTAGTATCTGATTTCTTACAGGTACTACATCATTTGAATTTGGAATTGCTGTTACACGAATCTTTGAAGATGATGTACCATCTACATTTGATACTGCAGAAATTAATAATGAAGTTGTACTAATTAAACCACTAGTATAATTTACTGTTCCTGCTGTTGAATTTAAATATGTTCTAACACCTGTAGAAGCTATAGAATAAATTCTTAAATTACCAGAACCATCATCATCAAAAAAGTATTCTGTTGTTACACTGTTATCTAAATAAAATCCTGTTGAAGAAATAATTCCACCAGAACCTGTGTTGTGAGATGCGTGTGGATTATAAAATGCATTATTAAAATTAAGTGTATAAGAAGTTGATGCAGATACTGGTGTAAAAAATTTACCCATAGTAACTGTAGTTGTATTGTTTAGTATAGATGAATCTGTACCATCAATTAATCCTGTAAGTTTAGAATGTCTAAACGAACTATTAAATTCTTGTAAGTCACTTATATTATAACTAGAAACAGTTTTAAAAATTAAAGATGCTAATTCATCTTTAGTAGATGTTGTTGATGTTGAATCATAATTAAATGTAATATTTAAAATTAAAAAAGTTGTGTCTGCATCTACAATCACTGGTGTAATTGAAGCAACTTTAAATGGACTGAACGCCGCCACTAAGTTACTCTTTTGTACAGTTGTTAAGTTTGCACCAGTTGTAGGTTTGATTGAAATAAATACTTTACCATATTCTGGGTTACTTGATACTCCTGTACTTGTATCGTAACTACCATCTTCTCCACCCCAAACAGAAACTGCTAGAGTATTTGGAAATAATTTTTTAGCATAAGTTTTATAATCATCTACTGTTACACATCTTCCTTGAGCTGCATAATCTAATGGTGCATTTAATTTTATAGATTGTATAGATTCTGATTCAGAACCACCAGAAGCATTTGTAACTGTAGTGATTGTGATATCAGTTTCACCATCAATACTTGATGGTGAACTAAATGTAGATGCTCCATTCGTTTCACCTTTATTTGTAATTACATATTGTAGTTGTACAATGTTACCATCTGATAATGATTTACTAACCACACCATCGCCAAAATATATTTCATACAAACCACTATCGGTTTCTTGTAAAAAGTAAACTGTACTTGATGAAGACAATTGTGTTATGTCTGTTGCTTTAGTGTAAGTAGTTGTACTTGTATTAGAACTTGATGTTTGTACCTTAACAGTTAAAGTTGATGTATCACTATTAGCATCTCTCAATAAAAATCTTTGGTCAACATCAGCAGTATCTACTACATACTTTGTTGTAACATAAGTACCTTCGTAAATATTTACACTATCAAATTGAACAGCACTGCCTGAATTATTTCCTGTTACATCTGCAATGGTAACGAATTGATAATCTGTTCCACCAACATTTGTTGTAAATGCTGTACCAGCTGACATTGTTTTATTATTTGATGGGGTTGTTAACCTTACATTAACTGTTGCATAGGGTGACCTTGCAGAAGTTACTTCATAACCTAAAGTCTTTGCGTGAGATACTACACTTGAACGAAGTGATGCACTGTCTAAGAACATTTCGTTTGCTAACATGTTAGCATTGAATCCTAGATAGTGAGTATTGTATGCAAGAGTGTCTAGTAGAATACTCATACCAGAACCTTCAAAGTCATAATCTTTAAATTCGTTTTGTGCTTTTAAAAAAGTTTTTAAATTTTGTTTGATGTTATCAAAGTCTAATTCAGTTACTCTTAATCTTTTATCATTTACTGCCATTATCGTAATCTCTCTAATATAACTGATAAGTCTACCAATTCTGTGGGTGCGTTAACTACATAAAATTCTATTGATACATTATAAATGTTTCTGTCCATATCTGGTAGTGCTCTAACTGATACTAATCTTACTCTTGGTTCAAAGTTGTTAATAACATCTTCTACCTTTCTAGTTAAAACTACAGCAGTTATTGGTGTCATGGGTTCAAATAACATTTCACGAATCCCACCAGCTATTTCTGGATGGAATGGTTTCTCAAATGTATTCAGATTAACAAGATTTCTTAAAGACCTTTTAACTGCTTGTATATCAGTTACTTTACTGATATCAGAACCTACTGGTTTCTTACCAAAGAATAAGTCTAAATCAGAATATTGTGTAGCATTCCTACTAATATCATTCTGTGCTTGGGCATCTTTGTAGGCAGACATATATAATCTCTTGTTATTTAACTATTATTTATAAGAGTTTGTCCTATCATATTAAGTTAATCTGTGTTTCTTAAATCTTCTATCATACCAAATAACTGAACCATCATCTTCTTTCCATTCCCAATCACCCATATTTCTAGCTTCTAAGAAACTTTCATCTGTCCTACCACCATCATCATATGTATAACTTGAAAAGTATCTTCTAGTTGAGGCGGGGCTTAAGAATTTTTTTATCAACTTGCCCGTACCTTTGTCTACTTGGTCTGTGTCTTGACCATTTACTAGACTGTAAAGTCTATCAATCTTTTCATTTGTGTACCTTTGAAGAAATGTTTTTCTATTATTAACAACATAATAACCTCTGACACGAGTTCTTAATGCAAGTTGTGATTGAAAATATCTTTCATTTGCAGCATCAGCATCATACAATGACCCATCTGCATTTCTGCTGTAATTAATTGTAGTTTCCCCACCAGTTTCACTTACCTTTATTAATTTTTTAGTTGATGTACTAGTAACAGTTTTAGGTGTGGTTGTTGTTGATGTAGATTCTGTAGAAGTTGTTGTAACCTTTGTCATTCCAGATACTTCATCTGTAACCACTTCTATTTCTTTAGTTACTAATTGAAGTGTAGGGGTTACAGTTATTTTTTCTTTTATAGCTTCTACAGATGGTATCTTTATATTTGAAGGTAACTCAATAGGAATACTTAACCCATCTGGTATTTGTAGATTTGGAAGTAGGTCACCAACATCTCCTATACCTGATTGTATTTGTGTAGCAAGAGAACCAATATCCAATCCTTTGTCTGCCATTGCTGTACCAAATTTATTAGTGATTCCTAAAACCTGTGATTTATATTGTTCTAACCCAGCAGGTGTTGTTAAATCTAGATTAACTAATGTTGCAAATTCAGATTGCATATTTGCATTTGGAATAGTAGGTAACTCAGGTATCATGCTTGATAATGATGATTTTAAATCTGAAACTTTATCTTTTACTGCATTTAAAATAGCTGTGGCATCTCCACCATGTTGAGCTAGAAGTGAATCTTTTAATGCAAGAGCATCCGTAAGAGTTTTATTTAATAACTCATTTGCTCCTTCAATATCTGCTCTTGTAAAATCTGCCATATTATTTCTCCTATTCTACTGGTGCAGTTGTAATTCCTGCTGCCAGACCTGCTGTGTCAGTATGCTTATGAGCTGTAAGTTCGATTGCTGTACCACCACCATTGTTTGCAGTAACTGTACTTCCGTCACCTGTAAATAATAATGTTCCGACAGCTTCAGATTTAATATCTAAAGTTGTTGCTGCCTTAACAGTCATGGTTGTTCCAGCAGATATAGAAGTACTAGCAACACTAAATGCAGTTATGTTATTGAATGATATCAAACCTATATCTTTTGATGATGTTAGAGTATAACTATCAGCTGTGGTTATATCATAAGTACCACCAATCGTTCTAGTTTCTTTTCCACCAATTGTGATATCGCAATCTTTTGCTGTTCCTGATTCTGTAGAACCTATTGAACCAGATACTGAATTAGAAATATTGAATCCATGATTACCAATTATTTCTTCCTCTAAGTTTCCACCAGATTCTCCAGCACCAATCTTAACTTGTTCTGACTTGTGTATCTTTCTTGTGAAGTCACCACCGACTTCTAATATATAATCTCCATCAATTTTTTCTCTCTTAGTTCCACTACAAGTTAAATTAATATCTCCTCTCACATAGATATTAGATTTGCCGGCAATCAGTTCATAGTTATCACCGACAACCTTAACTGTCTTTGTGCCATCGGCAACTATTTCTTCGTAAGTTCCAGCGGCATGTTGTGTGTATAATCTTTCACCATCTGGTGTATCATCTACTTCTTTGATGTGTCCAGATTCAGATTCGTGTACATGATTGAAAGGATAGATTCCTGTTGGGTTACCAATTTGTTTTCCACCAAAAACTAAATCAGGGTTGCCCGCCTTATATCCTCTTGGTGTAGGCTCATCAAAACTTCCAGCAGTTTCTGTTTTACTTGTGGTTGATACTGTTGATACATTTGGTTTGGTCGCAGTAGGTATTCCTTTCCATAGAGTATCTCTACGATTGATAACTGACTTATGAGTTTCTGCATCTACACCTCTTGCAAGTCTTGATACATCTGATTCATTTAAACCATGTCCTGAATGCATAATTTCTTCGGATGGATAATCACCGCCAGGGTCATTAAAACCTTTTGTGATATCTGCTTCCGATTGTGGAACGCCAGGCAACGAACCCATAATAACTGGTTGTTGTTTCTCTACTGCATCTCTAAAGAATCCTATTACCCAACTTCCTTCAGTTAAAAAACTAGGTGAGTTTCCGAGTCCTTGCATAGATGGGTCAGTAACAGGCATCATGACATGAGCCCACGGCAAATCTTCCGTAGGAATATCATTTAAATCTTCTGTGTGGAAACCTAGACAACGGACTTGTACTCTACCAAGTTTGGCAGGGTCATTACGATTTTCTACAACACCAGTAAACCATACGAAGCCATCAAGGCCCATAAAATAATTTTCATTCATGAAAGTATTTATACAGTAACTTTAAACTTTGTGAGGCATATGTCCACGATAGTATAGTCTTCTGTATTGACCATTGATTTTTCTGTTTGGGTGTGTTGACATTATTTTTGCTAAAAGGTAATACGACATAACAATCTCTCCATATAATATATTAGATAAGCTTGTTAAGCATGCTTGATGCATTAGTATTTATACTAACTGTTACGATAATCTAGATAAATATTTCCAGCAAGTACTACTCGTTCGGCATCCATCTCTGATGCCTTTGGTACTTCGTGTATAACTTGGCCAGGAAACATAACTAACTCATCCGACTTTGGAAAGACATTTAGTTTTGCCTGTGGGAAATATAAGGGTGGCGAATTCTTAGGCACTTGTACATAATATACCCATGACCATAAAGCAGGCCCATGTGTATGGGGTTTAGTGTATTGGTGTTCTTCGTATATCGCACCCCAACAATCGAATGTAAAAAACTTTTCGAATTTTCCTTTCTGGTCTTGCATGGTAACACTCTTAACAATATCAATTGCCTTTAAACATATATCATTGACCAAAGGATTGTCTTTGTGCAAATACCAATTGGTCATCCATGCCTTAACATTAGTCTTACGAGCTTCCTCGTGTTTGTGTTTACTGATGAGTGTGTGCAACTCTAATCGTTTGGATACAGAAATACCTAGAGGTCTACGTATCACTCTTTCTTGTTTTGTGAATGTGTGAAACTCACCCTCAGTCTGAAGGTTGTTACTCAAGTCTTTTAACGACATATTAGATTCCTAAAAATTCATCATCTGGTACTTCTACTGGACTTCCCTGATTGGGTTGTTCCAACTTCAGTTTGCATAATGCTTTCAACTCTTGTACATCTTCGTTGATAGTTCTTACATCATCTAGTAATCTATCAAAAAGAAAATACAAATAAATTGCTCCGAGCCAAAAGACTATTACTGTTATCAATAGTATTGCATTTACCATAATTATCACTCCTATACTTTATCTATGATATCCCTCAATATTTCATTATGAAGTATTGTTAATATCATATCCGCTAATTTCTCAAATAAGTTTTCTATCACTATTTCTTTTTCATTCATGATTCGTTCCTACCACAAAAGTAGTTCATTACGTATACATAAAAACAGTATATCGTAAATAGTTTAATCGCCATCATCATCCCATACGATAAACTTGGCCCTAATACGTAGTACGACCAAAGTCCAACCATCCCCATCAATAAATATTTCATAGTTCTCTCCGATAATTCTCTCTACTTATAAGACGCCGATTTTTAGTGGTATGTTTCACCCACAGGTTCTTCTGAAATAACAGTTCTCTTATACCAATCGTAGAAGAAAGGATTCCTCTCAAACATAATACCCACATCTTCTGGCAGTATCTTACCCATATCAATGATGTAAGAAAGTATCATCCACTTTTGTTCACGAGTTTCTTTATCGAGATTGTTGTAATCAAACAAACCAAACTCATCTCCTGCCACATTCAGTGTTTCCGTTTTCATCTCATCAATCAATTGTTCTATGTTACTGATACTGTTGCTGTTATCCATACTACCACCTCACTCATTATGTAAATTATTATACCCATTATAACACACACTTCAAGCATTGTCAAGTGTCCTCTCATGATAATAAAGTTATGACTATCACAGAGAATGCCAATAGATAAAGTAACAAACCATACCATACCAATTTCAATAGAAACGGAAAGGTCATTGCCATTAGGGTCAAAGCTAGTAATGCAAAAATGTATATCATCTTTCTAGTACCACCCATTGCCCAAAGTGATGGTCAAAGGTTTTGACTAAGTGTTCATAGTCACTGGACTTCATCTCTAGTTCAATCTTATTCATCTCTTTCTCAGATAAGGATATCTGTTTACCAAGACTTCTCACTTGTGCCAATAGATAAAATGCATTACCATCAGGCCCTGTTAAATCTATGACTATCTCTTTACTGACTTGTTTTCTTCTTATCATAATTCTCTCTCTTGTTATTTCTCCAGTATATTATCTAAACCATTCTTTAATGAATCAATGGCATAACCTAAGTCTTCATAAGACAATTCATAGTATGCTACATCCTCATCATCAATGTCTTTCACCTTACCATTTCGTGCTGCCTCATTAAACTGCTCTATCACATTTCTTAAATCCATCTCAGCCTTGTCTACGAGTTGGTACATAGTATCTTCTAAATCTTCAATGTTCATATATTTTTTCCTCAAATTTTTTTGGTTAATTGTGTATATCACTTTCTTAGAGATAAGGGGGGTGGGTCTTTGTAATCCCTCTAGTATAGCTCTCTTGATACTTATTACATTTATAGATTAGCTCCCATATGCCCAGTAAAAGGGGGGGGGTGCTTTCTCTAGAACGAGGCGTACGAATAGGTGGTTCACCTTGAACGCCTCTCAGAGAGATTGGTCTATTTAGTACTTCATCTTGCATACACCGAGAAACTGGTTGCATCTCTCATGGTGCAGTTGTGTCTAGTCCTTCTATACGTACCACCTCTGGGTCTGTATATGAAGTGACCTCTGTAATTCTTTTTCATGTACTCCAACATATGCATAGGTAATCCTACTGCCAATGCGGCCATACTAGTGTGACTCACGATATAATCTTGCAAGACACTGTCTAAGTTTAATGTATGTTTATCCATAACTCCTATCTCCAAAGTAGTAGTTGTCGTAACTCTCTTTCTCTATCTCTAGAGTAGAAGCTCTACATCTGTCTACTACCATATCTCTCACTGGACTATTCTCATAATCAAAATCTGTTAAAGGATTGCCCGGCCCACTCTGGGTCTGTATGTTGTGAATGGTCATCTCAGCATACTGGTCTAGACTCACATCAGCAACATACTGAGTATGTCCTATAGTGAATGTTGGGCCGTACCTACCTGTAATCTCGTAATTGTTATTGATGTTAGGCATATTATTTTCTCCTCGCAGTAGATGTCGCATAAGCGGGTCTACAATATTTCTCACCTAGAAGCTTTATTGACAAAGCAATCATAAACAGTGAACCAAAAACTTTAAATAATATCATATCTTCTCTCTCTTTTCTCATTCTATAACCTATTATACCACACTATACCAGCGTTTGTCAACAGGTAAATGGAAATAAAAGCAATTAAATCGCTTGCCTTTTCCCTCAAAGTGTGGTATAAGGGGGGTCATCAGAGGACAATCGTACAAATATTGAACAAAAGCCCCTGAGCCGACCTTTAGTATCTCACAGAAACCTTCCAATGGCAAGCTTTTATTTCAATATATTCGAAATAACTTCATTTACCTGCTGTTTACCTGCTCGCATGGCTTTCTACAGTGAGCTCAGAAGGGGTCTGGGTGGTAGTATGGCATGCCAATCGTGTTGGTCTGGGGTCTTTTGCGTTCTCCTGCGTGATTCTGCAGGACTCTATGTCAAGGTTCTCCACTGGGGTTTTTTTCTCAGAGATGGCTCAGAATTTCTGGCGATACATGGAAAACTTATATCCCCCAAGAGTATATTCTTTTAAAGCTTTATTCCCTGTGAGGTAATGTGGTATTTTGTGGGGGGATGTGGATGAAGTATTGAGTGTTATCAAGGGTTGTGAGTGTCGGAAACTCACTGATTTTGGTCTGTACCTTTTTATTTAAGAAAAATCTATTTCACTCTTATCTGGGTTAATATGTTCAATACCAGCACCTGATATCATACCTGTTTCATACTTCACTTTCTTCTTCTTTTCGTTCATTGTGTCATAGTTAATACACTCTACTTCTGCATAGGTTTCCATCACGACACGAGCTCCACATGATAGTATAGGTTTATCGGTGGCACTCTGTCTTACTGTAGATGTTCCCTTTATGATTACTTCATGGCAATACGTATTGGTCTTACCACTCTTTACTGTGATACATGGCTCAGTTGCATTGTTTTTGAGATTACTTCGAATGACATGTTGATTGACATGTATATAAGTTTTTTTCTGTTTGTTTGCTTTAGTCTTTTTCACTGGGTTATCTCCATAAAAATCGGCGTTTCCTATGTTAGGGGGTTTAGAGTGTGCCTCTGTTGATGTTCGGTTTGTCCTTATCTTCTGATGATATGAGTAGGACTATGTAATGAATTGCTTTGATAAGGTCTTGTTGATTCTTTCCTTGTTTCTTGCCGTATCTCATTAAATACTTGATTGCGTTTGCTTGGCAGAAATCTTTGTCTATGTTCATATTCCTAAAGATGTCTAATACTTGAAAGCCATCTTCGGTGGTTGAGTAATGTTGATTGTAAGTGTCTTCTATGTATTTTACGATTGAGAGTAGTATCTCATCTTCACGATATTTCATAATATATTATTCCTTTATGGGTGCATGTATTTCTATTTCGTTACTTCCTATTACGACCACTTCAGGGTCTAAGGATATAGTCCTGAGTGAGCAGGATGTCAATATCATTGTGAGTAGTACGATTACTCGCAATCTGGTTCTTCCTCTGATTCTTCTACTGGTGGAATCACTTCTTCTTTCAACTCTGCCTCAGCAGGTGACCACGATACAAACATTAGAATAAATCCAACGACTAATAGCTTCACGATATTTCTATTGAATCGACTGTTGTTCATTTGGGTATTCCATGTGTGTCTGCCCATTCTGTTAGAGATTCCCCTAATGTCTGTGGCAGTTTTCTTCTTTTGTGTTCTAGGTTGATTCCTAGTTCTTCCAGTAAGTAGTTATACTCACGACTGAATTTGTCTATTCTATGGTCTTTGCCTGGCGGTGTTAGACTTGATAGGAAAGTTTCTACTTTGTGTTCTCTTTCTTCGGATGAGGGTAGTATTTCTACGATTACGTTGAAGGTATACTCGATAGGTGATATCTCATCACCCATATCATCTGTTTGATGACTGCCATGTATCATGTGATTTTCAGTTAATACAAACTTGACATCTTCACAGTTAGTAAGTTGTAACATTTCTTTCTCTGTTAGACATTCCAATTTATAGGTCTTATTCATGATAATCTCATAAGTTAAATTAGGTGGATAGATTTAGGTTTCGTTTTGGAACATACTCGGATTTCCTAATGTTCCTCTATACTCATGGCTCTATCCCAGCCTCACAGCAGTTTATTATAGTGACATAACTGGTCACTTTGATAGTTTTTGACTATCGTGTTTCTATCTATTTATAACAATTAGCTCTTATTATCGGATAATTTGATTATTTGTTTGGTGCATGGATAATAAAAGTTCTTCTTTCATCCAGCGTTCACAAATACATTTCACTTCAAATGCTTCTATTCCGATTGCATTACCTATTCTTACAAATTCTATATACTGTTCTTCTTCACTCATGATTACAGGGTCATAGACTGGTTTTAACTCATCTATAACTCTATACTCTAAATTAGAGAACACTTTCTTAAAGTCTGTCATAATGTAACCATTATACAGGGTCTAACAGGGTTTGTCAAGAATTATTTACCTAAACATTTAGTTATTATCAAACAATATGCTATGTAACTCCATAACAATAATGTTACTATTATATACTCCATTGTATACTCCATTGGTGATAGTCAAGTCTATTTATATTAGTTAACTCTAATATTGTATGAATCTTTTATTACACAAAATCTATACAATTTGTACTAATTTCCGATTTTCAAGATGTGATTCCTCAATCTTATCTTTATTCTGTCCATAATATGGTACTGCATGATGATACTCTACCATGACTTGGCTCAGCATTTTACTTTTACATCTAAAATCACCTAATATACGACCAAACTTTCCTTTGGCATCATACTCTTTACATACAAGTGTGACTTCAGGGTCATGGTCTAGTAAGAATTTCTTTGCAAAATCCTTTGCAGCTAATCCAAATTTCTTTTCTACTAAATCTCTTGTTCTTGATTCTGGTGTATCTATTCCATAGATTCGGACTCTTTCTTTGTGTATCCAAACACCAAATCCTAAATCGATATCACAATCCATAGTATCTCCATCTACTATCCTTGTTATCTTACAATTATACTCGTATGCCATTATGTTTTATCCTTTCTTAATCTCATTAGTTGTTCATCCTCTTTAGAAGATATCTCATCTGGGATAACATCATCACCAAGTTCGGATACCACATCTTTTGCAGATTCTTCTAATGATTTTTGTACTTCAGCAGCTGCAGTTTCTGGTACACCTTCCGAGTTTGCTCTAGACTTTGAATAATTACCTTCTTTTTCTATGGTCATTAATCTATCTGTCATTGCAATTGCACCCATTATTGCTTGGACTGTATTCTTTGATTTTTCTACTGTTGCATTAGCATTAACTAATTGTGCTTCTAATGATTCTCGTTCTGTCTGTAGAAATTTACTATCTATTGTTTTTGCCATTATTTTTCACCTTCTATTGTTTCGTTTTTCCATTTATTATAATAATCTATATTGAGGTATCCTTCAGTATCATTTAGTATGTTATCACTATTTCCCCAAAAGTTTACTTCACCCTTTAATTCTTCTTCTGTACATAAATATGCACCACTATGTGGCCAGTCTGTATTTTGTGATGTGCAAAATCTACCTTGTGTTGAGTAGAATGCAAAATCAGTATTTGGTATTAGTGACCATTGTTCACCAGTTATGATATTATCATTTTGCCTTTTTTTATCACGTTTACTGCAATGTTTACCATTCCATTCATATCCACCTGTGTCATTACCACCTGCCATGAAGACTCCTTTAATGTTTAGTGTATTATACTAGACTCAACATACTTTGTCAAGGTTTATTTAACCTTTACCATCATCTTCTTCAAAATAATGTATCTTAATACCATCTCTTTCTTTAGTAATTTTCTTAACACCTTTATTTGTAGTGGCACTTCTAACTGTTTTACCAACATTTAATGGTAGTGCTTTTTCCTCTGGTGGATTTAGTTCCAGTTCCTTTCTATATGACTGATTAGCAGATATCAATAATAATACTGCCAATGGGTCAAATACAAATATGAGTAATAGTATAACATATCGTACAGTATTGTCAAGATGATTATTTGCATCATCTCCATACATCAATGCAGCTATATATTTTATTGGGCCAACTTCTACTTCAAAGTTTTTAACTTCTAATTGATAACTTGATTTCTTATCTAACAAATCATCAATCTTAGTTTCTGACTTTGTGATGATACTATTTAATTGTTCTCTTTCTGTTGACTCTTTCTCTCTCTGTTTTATACCTCTTGTGATAAACCAACCATCATTCATTTTCTCTAATCTATCATCTAATTGTTTAAGTGTCTTTTCTGCTCTATCAATAATTCTTTGTTCACCATTTATACGATTACCTAATCTATCTAATTTGACTGATACTTCTGTTGTATTAATTCCAGCATCAATATGTGACTTTGATAGAAATCCGTAAATACCCATACTAGTGATTAACATCAAAACCATAATTGCAGAAACTAAATATGTTCGTAACAAAAATGCTGTTTCTTTCCAATGAGTATAAACCCAAGATGCTGCCACAAGTTTGCCGATTTCTAAAACTATTCCCATAATAATAATTGGAATAATTGCGGCTGAAAATATTGCAGTCAATCCAATAATCGAATACCAAGCAGCGACAGTAGCAATTGCTAATGATGTGACAAATGTTAGTATTGATAGTTTATGGTTCTTCATCTTCTATTTATGGAGCCTGAGATAGGGGTCGAACCTACTACATCCTCATTACAAGTGAGGTGCTCTACCAGATGAGCTACTCAGGCGTATAATTGTGTCTATTTACTACGAAATGTGGTGTAAATCCACTACAGTGTGTCTAACAGTCTATATATCCAATTCTATAATCTCCATGAGTAATAGTATCACTTACCCCATAAAAACCTCTTAAAATGCACGTAAGGACTTCGTTTTTCTTCAAAACTTACCTAAATTCGTAGTTTTCTCTATATTCTTCAACATCTCGGTCAAAATCTCTTTCTTCGATTATTTGTATCATTTCCATGAATTTATCAAAAAATCTATCCATTCTTTTCATCGCTAAATCATCACTACCAGCTGGAATACACAAAGCTTCAGCATCTTTGACTTGTTCTAAAACTGATGAACGAACTTCAAGACAAGTTTCCATATCAGGAAATTCTATTGTTTGATTTATGCCCATTGTTGAAATTATTAATAATACCTTTAACATTATTTTGCCACCTCTTTCATTAAAACTTCTCCTAAATTATCTAATTCTTGTTCACCTTGCCACATTAATTTGTAGCCAAGTTCTTTTGTATCTTCACAAAACTCTAACAGTTTGCAAAACTCATTTTTAAAATCTTCATCTGCATGACTTCTTTCGTGTTCATCAAATGTAGTCCAATATGTGATAATTGCAATGTGATTACCTTCATCACCATAGTCACCAACTGAACCTTCCTTACTTACAAATCCAGCGTACTCAAAAACTTGACCTGCTAGAAATCCTTTGTATTTGTTTTTAACAATATTACACATTGTACCTAGATGTTCTTCAACATCAGATAGAGCAATACCTTCTTTTAACTTTGCTACATTGTATAACATAACACTATTGAATGGTACTTTTATATCACTAAACATTTTTTCTCCTTAGTTCATACATGTATATATTTTTTCCTAAAGTATCTCTGTAATGAGCAGTTCCATTATCTAGTGCAGTTTTAATTCTTTCTGCATATGGTTTCTTAGTTCTAATTGTCTTATCATGATATACTTTGTTTTTATAAACAATCACTTTACCTTTATTTGTCATACCCAAATGTTTAAAATTACTTGCCTTGTAAATAATACCTTTGTGATTGTAAGTTTCATCAGCATAACTAATCACTTTCTTAATCTTAGTATTATCTCTTAACCATCTTAGAGTAGAACCTATAAAATAACTCTCTGTATTTTTAAGTGTATCATCAACACAACATAATCTTCTTAGTTCTATTAAGTCTGATTCTGTATCAACATAACTTTTCCAAACACCTGCCATACCTATCTGACCATACATCATAGCACCAATCATATCACCATTATCTAACAGTTTAAAACAGTAGCTAGATTTAAGTCCATTTATATTTTTAGAGTAATGATATGTTTCTATAAATTCTCTTATCTCTCTCCTATCACATAATGTTACTGTGTAATTCTTTACACTCACTATCTCCTTTTTCCTGTTGATGGGTCATTAGATTCTCTTTTAGTAAGAACCTGTAATCCACTTTTATTGTATGCTTGGCCAATGACATACTGACTACTGATTTCTCTTTTGTAGTCATCATTTGGTTTACTACAAGCATGTTGGTATTCACTCATATCTTTTTGTACATGACTAGGTATAGTTTTTTCCACAATCCAATTGCTTGGTTGATATGTGCCTGTATTCTTAGGTTTATATTTCATTTGACCAAATTGTCTTTTGAGAAAATCATCAAACGACATCATCATACTACGATTATTAGTCTGTTTCATTCTTTTATTATATACCCTGTGTTGTTCAATCAACTCTGTCATTCTTTTTTTTGTTATCTTAGGTTTCTTCTTTCTAGTATTTAGTGAAGATAATCCTAAGACTAAATGCATTCCTTTAGGCATGGCGCTCTCCATTAGGTAACATGTAATTACCCCATTGTAAACTTTTATAATACCATGGCGCATACCATACTACATCTTTTATAATATACATTCCCAGACTTTTTAAATGGTCATGGGGAAATATAGCTATCATTGGATTCATAATCTATTTCCTTTTTAAATTTTTAGCAACTTCTTTCCATAGGTTTGGTGTAAAGTTTTTATGAAAAGAATTGTAAGAAGGGTTTTCTCTAATTCCAATTGGTCTAGTTCCAATTATATCTTTCTCTCCTTGTTTGGCTTCTTTTTCATACCACTCAGTCATTTCCTTATCCCACTCATTAAAATCTGCTCTGTTCATACCACCTCTCCAATCCCAAGTAGGGTCTGCAGCTCTTTCTTTATCAAATGCATCTATTTCTTTTTGTGCCATTATAATCTTCTCCCTTCTGTCATTCCATATTTTTCAAATATCCATTCTTCACTCTCTCTCATAGCTTCGTTACCACGTTCAAATTCATCAAATTCTTTCTGTCTTAAATTAATTAAAATATCAATGTACTTCAACACATGTCTTTCTGAACGAGCGTATGGTGAAGTTAACACCAACTCTTTAATGTTTTTTAGTTGTTCTATAAATTCTAAGTTTTCAATCATTATATACTCCTTGCTTCAAATACAAATTCTACAAACTCATCTAATTCTGTACCTACTAAACCCATAGCTTCACCTTCTTCGTACAGTTCCTCTTTCAATCTATCATTATTTAAATTACTCATTATTATCTCCCTTCTCAAGTTGTTCTTGTTCTTGTTGTTCCAATTCCCATTGGTGATATTCAGCTTCTTCATTCTTCTGATTCAATTCGTATAATTCTTGATGATGGTCGCTCATCTAGTACTCCAAATCTTTCTTATGCACACAGTAGCCATCACTATCCAACACCACATACTCTGTACCATTAATCTTTGTCATGCGTTCTGCAAATCCAAAGGCCATCTTAGGGTAATCAAATCCGAAACTCGCATTGTCCTTATAGTAGTATAGTGTATACATTAAGCAGTTGCCCTGTCTAGTAATTTAGACATCTTTGCGTCAAGGTTATATTGCAACACAGGACTGTCATATCCGTAGGTCTTATTCAACGCCTCTGCCTCTTCAGCAGCAGCAGTGAACCCAAAGTTCATTCCACTATTATCAGTATCATACTCT
>ENA-OSJC01001808-OSJC01001808.1-marine-metagenome-genome-assembly--contig:-NODE-1808-length-16926-cov-8.664075_pt1 | contig 16926 bp, 14 predicted proteins | sample MGYA00237885_ERZ534234 | MGnify/ENA primary metagenome ERZ534234 (study PRJEB26413, sample SAMN06343907) | marine metagenome | isolation source: coastal waters | place: Atlantic Ocean: West Antarctic... | reverse complement strand
ACTGCCTGCACATGCTTGGTTAGGCTGCCGGATGAAATGTAGTTTACCGCAGAGCTCATATAGTGCTGCACGGTTTCATGGGTAATATTACCGGATACTTCAATTTTGGTTTCGCCGAAGTTTAGGTGTTTTAGGTTCTCAATATCACTAGGTGAGAAGTTATCTAGCATGACCACATCGGCTTGCGCCTCTAAGGCCTCGTTCAGCTCATCTAGGTTTTCCACTTCCACTTCCACGACTTTTTCCGGCGCTATTTCGCGCGCTTTGGCTACCGCCAGAGCAATGCCACCACAGGCGGCAATGTGGTTTTCTTTAATTAAAAAGGCGTCATACAATCCAATGCGATGGTTGTTACACCCGCCCACCGCTACCGCGTACTTTTGCGCCAAGCGCAGGCCCGGTATGGTCTTGCGGGTGTCCAGTATTCTCACGTCACTGCCTGTGGTTAACTCTGCGTACTGCCGTGCCAATGTTGCCGTCCCAGACAGCATCTGCAAAAAGTTTAAGGCAGTACGCTCACCTGTCAGCAATACCCGTGCATTGCCACTGAGGGTAAATAATACTTGGTCTGGCACCACTGGGTCGCCATCTTGCACCAACCAGTTGATGGTGGTGTTGGGGTCAAGTTGCTTAAACACTTCCTCTACCCAAGCACAGCCACAAATAACCGCGTGCTCGCGGCTTATCACTTCGCCTTTGGCGTGCTGTTTTTCAGGGATCAACATGGCGGTTATATCGCCACTGCCTATATCTTCTTGCAGTGCACGGGCCACACAGCTGGGTAGGTCGGCTAAGGTAGCGTCAAGTAAGGTGCTCAAGATTGTCTAACTCCAGTGTTGATCATGCGGTGGTGTCTAAATAAACAGAGTGTTGCACGGCTTGAATTGTAGCATTAATTAGCCGTTTGGCTTTACCTCACTGATCTGTTTCAATACTTAGAGTTTACCCACAACACGCAAGAGACGCGCTATGCACATTGATAAGGGCTGGATATCAACAGCAATACGATTGGCCTCGCCAAATGTTGATGCACGCCCTGATGAATCAGACATTAGCCTGCTGGTCATACATAATATAAGCCTACCACCGGGGCAGTTTGGTGGTGGCCATGTGAACGAGTTATTTACCAATCAGCTAAACCCCAATGCTCACCCTTATTTTGACCAGATAGCCGACCTTAAAGTCTCAGCCCATGTGTTGATCGACCGAGAGGGTGTTGTTACTCAGTTTGTGCCGTTTCATCAACGAGCTTGGCATGCGGGGGTGTCAGTGTTTGACGGGCGCTCAGCCTGCAATGATTACAGCATTGGCATTGAGTTAGAAGGCGCCGACACCACCCCTTACACTAACCTGCAATATGCACGCCTGGCCCAGATTACCCAGTGCTTGATGGCCAAATACCCAGCACTAACCGCAAAGCGCATTACTGGGCATAGCGACATAGCGCCCGGTCGAAAAACTGACCCTGGAGCGTCATTTGATTGGGAACGATTTAGGGCGCTAATTCAGTAACCGCCATTTGAATAAACGGCATTAAGGCTTGTCGCTATTCCATGGTGCGACCTTGAGCAGCAGTAACATACCCGGAATGGCAAGAAGTGTGCACAGATAGAAAAAGTTTTCCCAGCCTACACCCTCGACGATAACGCCCGTAGCTGCACTGGCAATAGTCCGAGGTACTGCTGTTACGGCGGTAAATAATGCTAGTTGGGTGGCAGCAAACGCTGGGTTTGTGGTTCTGGCAATAAAGGCTACAAAGGCTGCAGTACCCAAACCAACGCCAAGATATTCAAAACCAATGACTAGCCCCAGCAGCCATAAACCCTCGCCAACGCGGGCGAGTAAGGCAAAGCCCAATATCGATATAATTTGGACTAATCCAAATAGCCACAAAGCACGATTAATGCCTATTTTAAGCATGAGAATGCCACCTAAAATACCGCCAATAATCACAGGCCACAACGCGGCTTGTTTAGCTACCAGACCAATTTCAGTTTTGCTATAGCCCATATCAAGATAAAAGGGTGTGGCTAGTGCCGTGGCCATACTGTCACCAAGCTTATATAACAACATAAAAGCCAAAATTAGGAGGGCTTGCTGTACTCCCTGCCGAGAGAAGAACTCTCTAAAGGGTTCAACCACAGCGGCATGCAGTGAGGTAGGTTGTTTGCCAATGCGTGGAGGTTCAGCAATGCTTAGCGTAAGTCCGATACCCACCAACATGAAGACGGCTGTGATAATAAATACGGTATTCCAAGGAAGGCTGTCGGCAAGCACCAATGAGAGCGCACCAGGAACTAAGCCGCCAATACGATAAGCATTGACGTGAATTGAGTTCCCCAAGCCAAGCTCGTGATCAGGTAATATCTGACGACGATAGGCATCCAGTACTATATCTTGAGTAGCGCTAAGAAACGCAATGCCTAGGCAAATCCAAGCGATGGGCCAAATTTGTGTCAGTGGATCAAAAAAGCCTAGTGCGGCGATACTAATCAGCAGCAGTACTTGGCTAATTAGCATCCAACTGCGCCGCAGCCCAGGTTTAAACGAAAAGAGTGATAAAGAGTATCGGTCTAATAGCGGCGACCAGATAAACTTCCATGTATAGGGCAGGCCAATTAATGCGAAAAAGCCAATTTCAGCAAGACCGACCCCCTCAGTGCGCAGCCATGCCGGCACCAAAGAAATAAGTAGATACAGTGGCATACCGGAGGCAAAGCCGGTAAAAATACAGATTAACATGCGCCGATTTAAAAGCGCTTCTCTGATGCTCACTGATGTCATTAAAAATCCTAGTAACTAAAAAAAATGAATGATTAGCCGCTGACTTAAGGTTGCCATCTGCGGATTTTGAGATTAACCCTATTCTTATTCACCGTAACACCCTCGCTCACCAGTCTTTGTTTTTGCTCTATAAACGAGTCACTATTTGCCGGCACACTAATTTTGCCGGATGCCGCAATCACTCTATGCCAAGGTAGCTGACTACCACTGGGCAATTGACTTAATGTTCTGCCCACCATTCTTGCACAGCCAGGTAATCCAGCTAATTCAGCCACCTGCCCATAGGTTGCTACGCAGCCCACAGGGATCTGCTGAATAATGCTATAAAGGCGCTGTTTAGAGGTAAGATTATCCATTGCTTTAGGTTACGCTATTCAGTCAGATGTTGAAATAGTGCAAACTACCCCAATACTACACCCAAGCCGAGTTAAAGGAGTGCGTTGTGAAATACCTATTACTGTTGTTTGTATTGATGCCTATTGCTGAGATGTGGCTGCTTATTACTGTAGGTAGTCAAATTGGTGCGCTACCAACCATTGGCTTGGTGCTCTTCACCGCGGTCATGGGCGCGGGCCTTTTAAGGGAGCAAGGGGTTGCCACGCTCTGGAAGGGTCGCCAAAAGTTACAGGGGGGTGAATTGCCGACTACCGAAATTGCCGAGGGGATTATTCTGGCTGTTTCTGGTGCGCTATTGCTCACGCCTGGGTTTGTGACTGACCTGATTGGTTTTGCGGGGCTGATACCACCAATAAGAGTGATGGTGGCGACTCGCATTATGAAGAATATGCTTGTTATGGGTTCACAGGGTGCAGGCTTTCAGGCAGCCAGCGGGGCGTCAGGCTCGCATGCAAAGGGCAATCAAGAGGGCGACACCATAGAAGGCGAAGCGTGGGAACGAAAGGACTTGGATTAAAAAAGTGACTCGATGAAAAAATTAGCCGGTTGCCCTTGAAAAACAAATGTTACGTCACCATATAAGACACAATTGCGAAGTAATACGCATCGCAAGTTAACTCGACCACTGTAGATAGATTAATTGGAGAACAAAACTATGAAGATTCGCCCATTACACGACCGAGTTATCGTTCGTCGCGAGGAAGAAGAACAAACAACTGCAGGTGGCATTTTATTGCCAGGTTCTGCTCAAGAGAAACCTAATCAGGGTGAAGTTGTTGCTGTTGGCAGCGGCCGTATCTTAGATAACGGCGATCTGCGTGCTGTAGATGTCAACGTTGGCGATACTGTTGTATTTGGTCAGTATGCAGGCAACGACAAAATTGATATCGATGGTGAAGAACTCATCATCCTCAGTGAAAGCGATATTAAAGCTGTTCTTGAAGCTTAAATTTTAATTGAATTTTTTGAAACAGAATTTGGAAGGAAAAGATCATGGCAGCTAAAGAAGTAAAATTTGGCAACAACGCACGTCAAGGCATGCTTGATGGCGTTAACATTTTGTCCAACGCAGTCAAAGTAACCTTAGGGCCAAAGGGTCGTAATGTTGTTTTGGATAAGTCTTTTGGTGCACCTACGGTGACTAAAGACGGCGTGTCGGTGGCTAAGGAAATCGAATTAAAGGACAAGTTCGAGAACATGGGCGCACAGATGGTTAAAGAAGTTGCATCTAAAGCATCTGATGATGCGGGCGATGGAACCACCACAGCGACAGTGTTGGCTCAAACAATCATACAAGAAGGATTGAAGTCGGTTGCTGCGGGTATGAACCCAATGGACCTTAAGCGTGGTATTGATAAAGCAGTGATTGCAGCGACCGCTGAAATTGCCGCGATTGCCAAGCCGTGTGCTGACAATAAAGAAATTGCTCAAGTCGGTACTATCTCTGCCAACAGTGACAGTCATATTGGTGACATTATTGCTGAAGCAATGGGTAAAGTCGGTAAAGAAGGCGTCATTACTGTTGAAGAAGGCAGTGGCTTAGAAAATGAACTCGATATCGTTGAAGGTATGCAGTTCGACCGTGGTTATTTATCACCATACTTCATCAATAACCAAGAGAGCATGAGTGCCGAGCAAGAGAGCCCTCTGATTCTATTGGTGGACAAGAAGATTTCTAATATTCGTGAGCTTTTGCCGTTACTTGAAGCTGTTGCTAAAGCGGGCAAGCCGTTAATGATTATTGCCGAAGATGTAGAAGGTGAAGCGCTGGCAACATTGGTGGTTAATAATCTTCGCGGTATTGTTAAGGTTTCTGCGTGTAAAGCCCCAGGTTTTGGTGATCGTCGTAAGGCGATGTTAGAAGATATTGCTATCTTGACCGGCGGAACCGTAATCTCAGAGGAAGTGGGTCTTGATCTTGAAGGCGCTACTCTTGAGCATTTAGGGACAGCAAAACGTATTAGCATGACAAAAGAAAACACGACGATCGTTGATGGTGCCGGAGAGCATTCTTCAATTGAAAGCCGTGTTAATCAAATTCGTGCACAGATCGAAGATACTAGTTCTGACTATGACCGCGAGAAACTTCAAGAGCGTGTGGCTAAATTAGCCGGCGGTGTTGCGGTGATTAAGGTTGGTGCTACCACTGAAATCGAAATGAAAGAAAAGAAAGCGCGCGTTGAAGACGCTCTGCATGCAACACGTGCAGCGGTAGAAGAAGGCGTGGTTGCAGGTGGCGGTGTCGCTCTGATTCGTGTACTTCAGAAAATTGCAAATCTTGAAGGTGACAACAGTGACCAGACAGTTGGCGTTGGAATTGCTCTGCGGGCTATGGAAGCACCTTTGCGTCAAATCGTAGAGAACGCTGGTGAAGAAGGGTCTGTGGTTGTTGACAAGGTTAAGCAAGGTTCTGGTAACTATGGCTACAATGCGGGTTCTGGCGAATATGGCGACATGATCGACATGGGTATTCTTGACCCGGCTAAGGTTACACGTACTGCGTTGCAAGCGGCGGCCTCTATTGCTGGTTTAATGATCACTACCGAAGCAATGGTTGCTGATTCTGCTGAAGACGGTGGCGCTTCTGGCGGTATGCCAGATATGGGCGGCATGGGCGGTATGGGCGGTATGGGTGGTATGGGCGGCATGATGTAAGCCTGATCTGATCAAAAAACCCCGCAACTTGTTGCGGGGTTTTTTTTGCCCTCAAAAAAGTCATTGTTCAAAACAAAGATGGATCATCTTGTATCCATTTTTTAGATTGAAAACAACAATTAACCCAATAAAAATTTTTAATGACGCTATAATAGTCCCACGACCTGTAAGGGTATTAATTTTTTTGAGGGTACACCTATGACCATGGAATTTATCAATTTACTGACTCGCTGGGGCCACGTCTTATTTGGCATCACTTGGATTGGAATGCTTTACTACTTTAATTTTGTACAAGGTGGTTATTTTAAGCAGGCTACCGCGGAAGGTTTAGCCGATGCCAAGGCAAAATTGGCTCCAAGTGCGCTGTGGTGGTTCAGATGGGGTGCTATGTGGACCTTTGTTACGGGTATTATTTTACTGGGTATGGTCCATGGCTATGGTCAGCTAAATAACTATATTGTGGTTGGTGCCACTATGGGTACGCTAATGGCGGCAAATGTTTGGATGATTATCTGGCCAGCACAAAAAATTGCTTTAGGCATCGTAGAAGGTGGTGATAAAGCAGCGGCCGGGGCCAAAGCTCTGCTCGCGTCTCGCACCAACACTTTATTTTCTGCGCCTATGTTATTTGGAATGTTTGCCGGTCCACATTATGCTGGGCACGGATACGGCACAGCCGTTGGAGGTACCGGGCTCATGGTAGCCTTAGCGATCATTTTGGCTCTAGAAATTAATGGTTTAAAGGGTAAGCAAGGTCCTATGACGACTGTTAACGGTGTTATTGGCTCAAGCTTGGCACTGACCGTGGTATTAGTCGGAGCTCTTAACTTCCTCTAAGCGCGCAAATGGCTGGTTAAACCGGTGTTTGTTAACAGACACCGGTTTTTTTATGCCTGACGCTTTTATATAGTGGTCAATAACAGCGTATAATGGCACTAGAGTGGTTTCATTAAATCTAAAGCGGCAAACAAGGAACTCAGAGTTACCATGGATAAAAAACCAAGATCGCCCATTATCGCTGAACGCGACGACATGATTGGCCGAACGATGCCAGATAAGCGTAGTGATCAATCCGGTTCCAAAGCCAATGGGACTGCTAGTAATGGCTCTAATGGTATGTCCGGAACCATGAAATCTATGGTTATTTTAATGTTCTTTGGTTTAATCGGAATTAGTATTTTTGGTTGGTTTGAGTATCAGCAACTTTTAACCAAGCATGAAACGCTTCAAGGTCGCTTTGAGTTGCTTGAATCGCGATTGAGCAGCACTGATGAGTCGGTCAGCCAGTCCGGTGCCGCTATGCAGATTAATATCAGTAGACACAGTGATGAACTGAAAAAGCACTGGAGCGAAATTAGAAAGCTTTGGGGCGTGACCAATGATATTAACAAAACGAAAATCTCAGATAATAAAAAAGATATCGCGTTTTTAGCTAAACAGCGGGTGGCTATTGAGCAGTCGATTAAAAGATTGGGTGAAGAGGTTGAGAAAGATAGTGCTACGGTCACTGATGTCGGGCTTAACTATCTGACGCTGACTGAAGAATTAGACACTGCAAACCTGAATTTGCGTGGCTATGTGGACCAAATCAACCAGTTAAAAGCAACCTTAGCTAAAACGATTCAAGCTCAGTCAGATAATGCTGATGCCATTGCAGCAATGGACAGTTTTCGACGAAACACGACTCAGAAAATCTACGATCTAGAACAACGAGCTGTCGAGCCTTCTCCTATTGTGGTCCCTGATGGAGTAGTATCTGAGCCTTAAAAGCCTCTTTAGAGAGGCCAGTACCTAATCATCAAAATGGGTTACTTGTGACGCTATGGCTAACACTTTTTATTGGCATGATTATGAAACCTTTGGGGTAGACCCGTCCAAAGATAGGCCGTCGCAGTTTGCGGGCTTGCGCACCGATGAGGATCTCAATCCCATTGGTGAGCCGCTGGTTATTTATTGCCAGCCACCAAAAGATATTATGCCATCCCCCCAAGCCTGTTTGATCACCGGCATTACCCCTCAGCTTGCAATGCAGCAAGGCCTTCCTGAACCCCAGTTTATTGACTCCATCCACAGGCAACTGTCGGTGCCGGGTACCTGTGGGGTCGGTTACAACAGCATACGCTTTGATGATGAGGTTAGTCGCTATTGCCTCTATCGAAATTTCTATGATCCTTATCAAAGAGAGTGGAAGAACGGTAATTCTCGCTGGGATATTTTGGATATGTTGCGACTGACCAGAGCATTACGCCCTGAAGGCATAGAGTGGACCGATCATGAGCCTGGGAGGCCAAGCTTTAAGTTAGAGCATCTTACTGCGGCCAATGGTATCGCTCATGAGGCTGCTCATGATGCTTTGTCAGATGTCACCGCAACTATTGCCATGGCTAAGTTGGTGAAGCAAAAGCAACCACGCTTATTTGATTACGTTGTAAATCACCGCAGTAAAAAGAGGGTCGCTGAAATGCTTGATTTAACGCATCGCAAGCCCTTCTTTCATATCTCCGGCATGCTCTCAAGCGCTAACATGTATGGCGCAATAATGATGCCGCTGGCAATGCACCCGACTAATAGTAATGGCATTATCTGTGTTGACTTATCGGCTGATCCAGAACTGTTACTCGGTCTAAATGCAGAGGAAATTACCCATCGAGTGTTCACCTCTGCCGATCAATTATCTGCCGATCAGCAACGTATTCCGCTTAAGGTTGTGCATATTAATAAGGCGCCCGTTGTCACCACTCATAAGCTTATCGATGCGGCTGCCGCTAAACGACTAAATATAAATGTTGAGCAGTGCGAAGAACACTGGCGTAGGCTCAACCAGGTAGATTTGCGAAATAAGCTACATGCGGTATTTGCCGAGAGAACATTTGCTAAAAAAACGGAAGCCGAGCAGCAGCTTTATGACGGATTTTTACCTAATAGTGATCGCCATTTGTTAGATGAGGTGAGAAATACCACTAGTGAAGGTTTCAAAGAGCAACAATTTCACTTTTCAGATGAACGTTATAATCAGCTACTTTTTAGTTATCGCGCGCGCTACTTTCCTGATTCTCTCTCCGCTAAAGAACATGCAGTTTGGTTAGAGGCGTGCCGTTGGCGGTTGCACGATGAAGATTCAGGTTATTTGACAGTTAATGGTTTGTTGGCTGAAGTTGAGCAGTTGATAGCATCTGGAGGCCTTTCCGCGCAGAAGTTGGCTATTCTGGATGCTCTGAAACAGTGGGCTTCAAGGATTGATAGTGAATTTTCACTATCAAACTAGAGTGCAGAGGCGAAACAGGCTAAAATCCCCCATACTCATTTATTGCACCGAGGTTAACCCTTGAACTTTACCGGCGCACATATTCTATCTATCAACCAATTTCAGCGTGAAGATGTCGATCGCGTTTTTACTGTGGCAGATAAGATGGAACCCTATGCCTTGCGCAAGCGAGTTACTAGAGTTTTGGAAGGGGCTATATTGGGTAATATGTTCTTCGAAGCAAGTACCCGAACGCGGGTTAGCTTTGGGTCTGCCTTTAACCTTCTTGGTGGTGAAGTTCGCGAGACTGCTGGGTTTGAAAACTCTGCGTTGGTTAAGGGCGAGTCGCTACAAGATACCGCAAGAGTGTTATCTGGGTTTAGTGACGTTATTTGCATGCGCCATCCTCAGCCGGGTTCAGTAGCAGACTTTGCCGCGGCTAGTCGTGTGCCGGTGTTAAATGGAGGTGATGGAGCTAATGAGCATCCTACTCAAGCGCTATTAGATCTCTATACCATTCGCAAAGAAATGGCTGACAAAGGCCGTGATATCGATGGCTTGAGTGTCGCTATGATTGGTGATCTCCGTCATGGGCGCACAGTGCATTCGCTCGGTAAACTACTGTCTTTATATAAAAATATTCGAGTAGTGCTAATATCCCCAAAAGAGCTAACGTTACCTGACGCAATAGTTGAATCAATGCGTGCTGCTGGGGTTGATGTGAGCATTTCGCATGAGCTGACCCCGAGCATTGCCGCTGTGGACATTGTTTACTCTACGCGAATTCAAGAAGAACGATTCGCTAGTAAGCAGGAAGCTGATCTTTATCGTGGTAAATTTCGCCTCAATCAAGCTATTTATACGCAGTATTGTCAGCCCAATACAGTAATTATGCACCCACTGCCAAGGGACTCTCGAGTCGATGCCAATGAGTTAGACAGCGATTTAGATAACAATCCTAACTTGGCTATTTTCCGGCAGACAGACAACGGCGTATTAGTGCGTATGGCGTTATTTGCTTTAGTGCTAGATGTTGCCGATAAGGTAGATGATTTTGCCTATGAAGTTCGCTGGTACAATGCTCGCCAAAACCTTATCACACCCTAAATAACAATAATTATTGGTCGTCTGACATCATGAATAATTTTGACGATATTCGTCCATTCAACGATAGTGAAGTGCCTGCAGCATTGGCTCGGCTAATTGCCGATTCAGAGATGATGGATTTATTGTTATCTCGACAATTCCCTGTCCTTACAAAAATATTTCCTGGAATTTTCAACCTGCTTGCTCGCCCACTTTTGCGCCGTAGTTTACTCAAATTGACTAAAGATGTGTCGACCATAAGTGACTTCCAGCATCATATGACAAGTCGTCTTATTGATGTATTACAAAAAAGCACCGATAACTATGCGTTCTCAGGTCTAGAGGGTCTAGACCCAGATCGTGCTTATTTATTCATGAGCAACCACCGTGACATCGCACTAGATCCAGCCATTATTTGCTTAGGCCTAACATCAGCAGGTCGAAATACGGTGCGCATTGCCATTGGCGATAACTTATTGAGTAAACCCTTTGCCTCAGATCTCATGAGGGTTAATCGTAGTTTTATTGTTAAGCGCTCTGTTTCGGGCCGCAGAGAAAAGCTGGAAGCTCTAAAAAAGCTATCGCGCTATATCCGGCATAGCGTGAGTCAAGAGGAGGTGTCTATTTGGATCGCTCAAGCTGAGGGTCGAGCTAAGGACGGAAACGATAGAACTGATACAGCATTGTTAAAAATGCTAGCGTTATCTAGGAATTCGGAGCAATCATTTGCTGAAGCGACCGGTGAGCTAAATGTAATTCCGGTGTCCATCTCTTATGAGTATGACCCCTGTGATAGTGACAAAGCGGGCGAACTCTATGCCCAGCAAAATGGAATGACCTATACCAAAGATCCGTTTGAAGATTTAGACAGTATCCAAAAAGGGTTTGTTGATTATAAAGGACGTATTCAAGTGACATTTGGTGAGCCGGTGACTGACAAATACGAAAGTGCCGACTTACTGGCCGCCGAAATTGACCGCCAAATCCATTGTAACTACATGTTATTTCCAACCAACATTATTGCCTGGAAAATACACTCTGATAGTGTTGATCAAGGGGTACTTGACGCTCTAGAGAAACAATGGCCAGAGGAAGATTGGGCGGCGGCGACACTTCGCTTTGAAACGCGAATGAATCAAATGCCTCAAGACCATCGGCCAATCGCTATTGCCGCGTATGCCGCGCCTGTTAATAGTCAATTGCTCTATTCTTCTCAGATTCAGGAGCTTTAACTTTTGTTGGATTCTGATGTTAAAGACACGATTCAACAGGGCTACCGCCAATTCTTAAATAGTCGCGAACTTAGTCCAAGACTTGGTCAAAAGCAGATGGTCGCCGCTATTGCTAATAGTCTTAGCAATGATGATCCTGATAAGCGCTTATCGGTGATAGAGGCCGGAACGGGTACCGGTAAGACTGTCGGTTACCTTATTGCTGCTCTGCCCATCGCTAGAGCCCTTAAAAAGACCGTCGTTGTGTCCACTGGAACGATTGCGCTGCAAGAGCAGCTAATCAACAAAGATATCCCTGAACTTTTAGAATCCTGTGAATGGGATTATAGCTGTGCGCTGGTTAAGGGTCGTGGCCGCTATGCATGTAATCTGCGTATGGAACAGTATCTTGACTCTCTTAAGGCTAAAGATGCTGGGGTTTTCCTGTTCGAAAATGATCAGCAGTTTAACCCGAATGCACAAACAGAAAGTCTGTATAGAGAGATGTGGGATGCACTTGAAGACGGCTCCTGGAATGGAGATCGAGATTCTTGGGATACTCACATCAAAGATATGGAGTGGAGTGCGTTAACGGTTGATCGGCGTCAATGTACGGGTAGGCGATGCCGGTTTGTTAATCAGTGTCCGTTTTTTAAGGCACGCGCCGATATCGAAGAGAGCGAAGTCATTGTTGCTAACCATGACTTGGTGATGGCAGATCTTGCTTTAGGAGGCGGCGCTATATTACCCCCTCCGGAAGACTGTATTTATATTTGTGACGAGGGCCATAGGCTTGGTGACACAGCGATTAGGCATTTTGGTGCTGAATGCCGAATCAATAGTACTTTGGCCTGGTTGGAGAGAATCCCCAAACAATGTAAGGGGCAGGCACCCATTTTCGCCAAAGATACAGGGTTGATCGAGCAACTACCACGAATCGAGAGAGAAGCGAGTAAAATTAGTGAATTATTGTCAATAGCGTATCCATTACTAAAAGAGCAGCTAGATACCTCCGATGATTACGAAGGACGGTTTCGTTTTGCTCATGGTGATGTAGGTGTCACTATTCGTGATATAGCCTCGCAAATCACACTACAAACAAGTGGCTGGTTGGGTCGTCTTGAAGTGTTAGAAGATACTTTAAGCGAGGCGCTCAGCGACAGACAATATTCAGTGGCAATACCTGACATTGAGTTGTTTTATCAACAAGTAGGCACTTGGCTCTCCGGTGCTGAAAGATTAGTCTCCCTGTGGGATCGATTGCACCGAGAGCTAAAGCAAGATTCTATCCCTATGGCATGTTGGTTGAAAATTGAAGATACCAGCGGCGGCAATGTTGATATTTCGGTCAATGCTAGTCCCATTCAAGCGGCAGAAATCCTCCGTGATAGCCTTTGGGGCAATTGTTATGCAGCGGTAGTAACCTCAGCGACACTTAGATCTCTCGGTAACTTCAGTACTCTGCAAAGAGAAACAGGCATTCCCGATTCTGCACATTTTTTATCAGTTGCAGGCGCTTTTGATTATGCCAGCGCGGCAACAGTGAGAGTGCCAGCTGATGCTATAGAGGGTAATAAAGCCGAAGAGCATACACAGTATATCGTTGAAAACTTGGCATCTATGGTTGAAGACAAGGCTGGAACGCTAGTTTTATTTTCTTCGAAAAAACAGATGGAGCAGGTTTTTGATGAATTGCCTAACGATTTGGCAAAGCTCATTTTGATCCAAGGCCAATATTCTAATAGAGAGATGGTTAGGCTGCATAAAGAGCGTATCGATCAGGGTCGCACCAGTGTGTTACTCGGTCTGGCGAGCTTTTCAGAGGGCGTTGACTTACCCGGCGACTATTGTCGTCATGTGGTAATTGCCAAGTTACCTTTTGCTGTTCCAAATGATCCCTTGCAGCAAGCTCTTGCCGAGTGGATTGAGTCTCGTGGCGGAAATTCTTTTTTTGATATCTCCCTTCCACTGGCATCTTTACGGCTGATTCAGGCGGCTGGGCGTTTGTTGCGTACAGAGTCAGATACAGGAACGGTAACCATTTTAGACAAGCGACTGATCACCAAGCGTTATGGTTCACAGTTACTTAACTCATTGCCGCCTTTTAGGCGGGAAATTGGCCATTAAAGTGACGTTGAGTAGATGACCGACATCCATGCGCGACTACAGCTTCTTTTGATGGATCTAGAGGGGCAACTTCGTGCCAAGCAGCAGTGGTCTGCGCAAGAATTGGCACCGGAGGACGTAGCCAGTGTTGAGCCTTTCGCCATCGATAAACTATCGTTTAGTCAGTGGTTACAGTTTGTCTTCATACCACGATTGAAAGACGATTGTGCCAACAAAACAGCGTTGCCAGCATCCTGTAGTGTGGCACCAATGGCAGAAGAATTTTATCGGGTAAACCTGATCGATGCTGAAGCGGTCATAGACCGACTAGCCAGCATCGATCATCTTATTACAAGCGCTTAGGCTTCTTGGTGTAGGTCTTTTTCTTTTTCAGAGGAGCGCTGCCATCAGCAACAGGCTTATCTTTTACTGTACGCTTTTCTTTGGGAGCTTTAGTAAAGCCACCATCATCAGACTTACTTTTACCTTTAAATACTGGCTTAGGCGGCTTTGGTTGCTCAGCCGTGCGCTTAGTCTTTACGTTTCTAGACAGCGTCTTTTTGTCACCTTCATCTAAAGCACGTTTTCTTGGGGCTTTAGGCTTCGATTTGGTGGCGTAGCTTGCACCGTCTGGGCCAGAGTTCTCACCATTTAAAACACTAATTTGCATTGGCTTTGCGCACACACGTACTTTTTTTAAGTGGTTTAAAAGTTCGGCGGGCATACCTTGTGGCAAATCTACCGTACTGTATTCATCATGTAACTTTATCTCACCAATAAACCGACTTTCAATATCTGCTTCATTAGCGATAGCGCCAACAATATTACTAGGGGTAATCTTGTCATTATTGCCGACTTCCAAGCGATAAGTAATCATTGGCACACCATCACGATTTGCATCGGCGTCCTTAGCTCTTGCTTCACGAGGCTGTCTGTCTGGTCGTTCGCTTCTTTGCTCTCCGCGCGTATCACGGTTCTCTGTGCGCGGACCACGATGTTCTTTACGCTCACCACGATCTTTGTTTCTATCACCACGGTCTTTGTTTCTATCACCACGGTCATTGTTTCTATCGCCACGGTCTCTATTACGATCTCGTCCTGAGTCGCCATCACGATCTCGGCTGCTAGGCGCTACAATTGTCTCAAGCTTTGGAAAGAGAGGTCGTTCTTTTTGGTTTTCAAAGGCTAGAGCTGCTGCAATATCACCCATATCCAATTCGTTTTCATCGGCTAGCTGCTGGACTAGCGAGCGGAATTTATCGAGTTTAGGCAGGGCCATCGTCTTCATGAGTTGTTCAGTGAACTGCTGTATACGCTGACCACTGACTTCTTCATTACTAGGCATTGCCATTGGCTTTATGACTTGACGTGTGGATTTCTCGATAGACCGCAACATACGATTTTCTTTAGGCGTAATAAATAATATCGCCTTACCGTCACGCCCAGCTCGGCCAGTACGACCAATGCGGTGAACGTAGGACTCATTGTCATAAGGGATGTCGAAGTTAATCACGTGGCTAATGCGCTCAACATCTAATCCACGGGCAGCAACATCTGTGGCCACAACAATATCCACTTGACCCTTTTTAAGACGATTAATAGTGCGTTCTCGCAATGCTTGACTGAGATCGCCATTAAGCGCTGCCGATGAGAATCCGCGCGCTTCAAGACGCTCGGCAATATCAACAGTTGAAGATTTTGTGCGCACAAAAATAATCATGCCATCAAAGGCTTCTACTTCAAGCACTCGGGTCAGAGCATCCATTTTCTGGTGGCTCTTACAGGTCACATACTGTTGCTCAATACGTTCAACCGTTTTCGTTTTATTCTGTATATTAACGGTTTCAGCATCACCTAGATATTTCTGACTAACGCGTCGAATAGCTGGCGGCATAGTGGCTGAAAATAGCGCTCGCTGACAGTTATCAGGTGTTTTTGAAAGGATCGTTTCGACATCGTCGATAAATCCCATACGCAACATTTCATCAGCTTCATCGAGAATTAAACCTTTGACCTCACTGAGATCCAGGCTACGACGACGTAAGTGGTCTAACATTCGACCCGGAGTACCCACAACAACCTGGGCGCCGCGCTTTAGTCCACGCAACTGACCGCTAATGTCAGCACCGCCATAAATCGGTAATACATGAAACCCTTTAATAAACTTGGCATAGGTTTGAAAGGCTTCTGCTACCTGGATAGCCAACTCTCGCGTTGGTGTCAGCACCAAAATTTGAGGTGTTTTTTGCTTTTCATCTAACATACTCAAAAACGGCAACGCAAAGGCTGCAGTTTTTCCGGTTCCGGTCTGTGCCGTACCTAGTAAATTTTTTCCCGCTAGCAGTATGGGAATACTCTGGGCCTGGACTGGAGTAGGTTGCTCGTAGCCAAGTTGTTGAACGGCTTTGAGTACGGGGGCAGAAATACCCAGTTCAGCGAAGTCAGTGGATGACATTAAGTTACCTGTGCTTGGGTTTTTTAGGCCCCGGTTTAGAGGCCGCGCAGTATACGCCTAAGTTATTCATTTTTATAGTTTATTTACGCTGGATTTACCAGGAATCGAAAATCCCAATGAAAGCTAAGTGAGTAGTCGCTAGGACACGGCCAAAGACCACTGTTAGTATTTATAATCGTTTACGTGATAGTCATTTAAAAAGTTGAGTCTGGGCTATTGATTCGCGGTCCATGACAATATTGTAACGCTTAGTTATAGTCCTTATAGCGTGACTATACCTATCTATCGAGGGTTATTTGGGTTTAAATACTGGTCTTAAAAATTATCACTTTTCTCTACACAGGATCGCTTATGAGTGAGCTCCACCTCGTCCGTCATGCTCAGGCTTCATTCGGTTCAGCAAATTATGATCAGCTGTCTGACATAGGTCACCAGCAATCACGATTTTTAGGCGAATATTTCAAGCAACGAAATATGACCTTTGATCGATTAATAGTGGGTGATATGCATCGTCATCATCAAACCATGGACGGAATCTGCGCTGGGCTGGACATTGATGGCACTGACCGGCTAGTGCTACCAGGGCTCAACGAATACAATTTTGTTGAATTGACCGAGGCCTATGGTAAGACAAAAGGGGATAGCGAGTTATTTCAAAAAGTAATGCAAGATCCCGGCGACAAAAAGAATTTTTATCGTCTATTGCGTCAAATACTCACCGCGTGGACTGCTGATGGTATTCCTGATGTGGAAGAGACATGGGTTCAATTCAAAACGCGAGTAAAAGAGGCGCAGGATGAGATTCAATCGATGGCCGATGAGGGCAATAAAATATTAGCCATAGGATCAGGTGGATCGATTAGTACCTTTGTTGGATTGGTATTGGAAATACCCGATGAGAATGTCTTTGATCTTAATTTACAATACAAGAACACCGCGATCAGTCACTTCTTTTTTAATCAAAAGAAAATGAATCTGACTAGTTTCAA
>ENA-OSJC01001806-OSJC01001806.1-marine-metagenome-genome-assembly--contig:-NODE-1806-length-16927-cov-13.949852_pt1 | contig 16927 bp, 15 predicted proteins | sample MGYA00237885_ERZ534234 | MGnify/ENA primary metagenome ERZ534234 (study PRJEB26413, sample SAMN06343907) | marine metagenome | isolation source: coastal waters | place: Atlantic Ocean: West Antarctic... | reverse complement strand
AAACCAACTTCGTCTATTTTAACAACTAGAAAAACTATAGATAAATTTGGAAAAAATACCACCATCTCAGTTAAAGGGAGGCATGACCCTTGCGTTGGAATACGCGGAGTACCTGTTGGTGAGGCTATGATGAATTGTGTTTTATTAGATCATTACTTAATGAATAAATCTCAGTGTAGCTAAAATTTTAAATTTAATTTTTAACTACTTTAATTAAATCTTTTGTAAATAAAATATCTAGTATTTTTTTAGAAATTTGAGATGCATTAAGACCAGCAATATCATACATTTTTTTTGGACTATCCTGTTCTATAAAAGTATCAGGTAATGTCATAGATCTAAATTTTAAACCTTTATCAAATATGCCTTTTTCTGATAATAAATTTTTGACATGTGAACCAAAGCCTCCTATTGACCCCTCTTCTACAGTAATCATTACCTCATGTTCTCTGGCACATTTTAAAATAAGCTTTTGATCTAAAGGTTTAACAAACCTTGCATCAATTATTGTTGAATTAATTCCTTTATTCTTTAACTCTTCAGCTGCTATTTTACATTCTTCCAATCTTGTTCCTATACTCAGAATGCAAACTTGTTTTCCTTCTTGAATAATCTTTCCTCTTCCTATCTCTATTTTTTCATCTATAGATGGTAATTCCAATCCAATTCCAGTTCCTCTCGGATATCTAATGGCACTGGGTTTGTCGTTAATATCCATAGATGTATTAATCATTTTAACTAGTTCTGCTTCATCACTTGGGGCCATGACTATAAAATTTGGAAGTGTGGAAAGGTAAGTAATATCAAATGACCCAGCATGAGTTGATCCATCAGCGCCTACTAATCCCGCTCTATCAATTATAAACCTCACAGGTAAACTTTGAATGGCAACATCATGAACCACTTGGTCATATGCTCTTTGTAGAAATGTCGAATAGATCGCAACATAAGGCTTGTAACCTTCTGTTGCTAAGCCTGCAGCAAAAGTGACTCCATGTTGTTCAGCAATTCCAACATCAAACATTCTTTTTGGGAACTCTTTAGCAAAAATATCCATACCCGTTCCACCTGGCATTGCCGCTGTAACTCCAACAATTTTACTATCTCTTTCCGCATGTTTAACCAAAGTATTTGCAAAAACTTTTGTATAAGCTGGTAGATTAGTTCCACTTTTTAACTGTTCTCCAGTTATAACATCAAATTTTGATACACCGTGATAATGATCAGTTGCGTTTTCAGCATATGAATAACCTTTCCCTTTTTGAGTTTTAATATGAATCATAATTGGACCTTGATGTTTTGTGTCTCTTGCATTTTTTAAAATTGGTAGAAGAGTTGTCAAATCATGACCATCAATTGGACCCACATAATAAAACCCCAAAGAATTAAAAAGAGTTCCACCCGTTACAGCTGAACGTAAAAAATCCTCAGCTTTTCCTGCTTTTACACTAAATCTTTTAGAAAAAGCCGAAGTAATTAATTTAAAAGTTTCTCTTAAATTAAAATAAATTTTTCCAGTTAAAAGTTTTGCTAAGTAAGCTCTCATAGCACCTACTGGTTTTGCAATAGACATGTCATTATCGTTTAAAATAACAATCATTTTTGTCTTTGAAGCGCCTGCGTTATTCATCGCTTCATAGGCCATACCCGCACTAATCGCCCCATCTCCAATAACAGCAACTACATTATTCGATTTATTAGATAGCTTATTTGCTTCTGCTATTCCTAATGCTGAAGATATAGATGTTGAACTATGTGCGGCACCAAAGGGGTCATATTCACTTTCAGATCTTTTAGTAAATCCAGACAGCCCATTACCTTGTCTTAAAGTTTTAATTTTAGATTTCCTGCCTGTTAAAATTTTGTGAGGATAGCTTTGATGTCCTACATCCCAAATCAGTTTATCATTAGGAGTATCAAATACATAATGTAGGGCAACAGTTAACTCCACAACACCTAGCCCTGCACCCAAATGTCCACCTGTTTTAGAAACTGCATTAATCATCTCTTTTCTCACTTCATTAGATACTTCTTGAAGATTGTTTTCAGATAATTTTCTTAAGTCTGAGGGAAAATTAATATTTTTTAAAAATTTATAGTCTTGTGTCATTTGTTTCTTTTTAGAATATAATCTAAAGTTTCATTTAAGCTATTAGTGTTTGAACTATGTTTTTTTAAGTCTTTAATTATTTTAGATTTGATTTTATGAGTATATTTAATAGCATTTTGATATCCCAGTAAACTGATTAAAGTAGCCTTACCTTTTTTCTTATCTTTTCTTGTTATTTTTCCAGCAATTTTAGAGGAGCCTTTAAAATCTATAAGATCATCTGCTATTTGAAATAAAATACCTATATTTGCACCAATGTTTTCAAAGAACTTTATATCTTTATCATTTTTTTTTGTAATAATGGCTGGCACAGCACAACAAAAACTAAATAACTTCCCCGTTTTTTTTATTTCCATATCAATTATTTTATTTTTAGAAACTTTTTTCTTTTCAAAACTTAAATCTAAATATTGACCTCCAGCAATTCCCACGTGTCCTGAAGATACGGATAATCTTTGAACTAAAGCTACTTTTATTTTTTCATTAATCTTTAAATTTGAACTAGTTAAAATTTCAAAAGCCATTGTTAAAAGTGAATTTCCTGCGAGTACCGCTGTAGACTCACCAAATTTAATATGAGTGGAAGGTTTTCCTCTTCTCAATTTATCATTATCCATACAGGGCAGATCATCATGAATTAGTGAATAAGCATGAATGCACTCTACGGCAGCACCTATAGCTATTAATATTTTGTATTCAATTTTAAATATAGCTCCTATATCTATTAAAATTTTTGATCTAACTTTTTTTCCACCAGGAAATAAACCATATTTCATGGCGGTAATTAATTCAGTTTTTTTTTGCTTTTTAATAAATTTTTTTAAAAATAAATTGGTATCTTTTGCTATTCTAACTAATTTATTGTGCATTTTTCTTAGAAATTATACTTTTGATTTTTTTCTTTGTGTCTTCATTAATTATTTTGGCATTTATTTTAAACTTTTTTTCAATGATATTATTTAATTTTACTAACTCTTGATAGGAATAAATTGAATTTTGCAGATCGTTATCTCCTTCTAAAGATTCAATGATATTATTTGCCTCTTTTGTTAGCTCTTCAAGAGATTGTGAATTATTATCAAGTGGTAAAATTTTATCTTTCATATAATAATAATTATTAATACATGAAATCTAATCAATCAAATATCAAAAAAGCAAAAAAATACCTTAATAATAATTACTGTATAGGCGTCCCAACTGAAACTGTTTATGGCTTAGCGGCTAATGCCTATCAAGATTCAGCGGTCAAAAAGATTTTTGATCTTAAAAAAAGACCTAAAAGTAGCCCTTTAATTGTTCACTATTTAGATATTAATTCTCTCAAAAGAGATTGTTTAATAAATGATGTTTTTATCAAACTTTATAAAAAGTTTTCACCAGGACCAATAACATATATTTTAAGATTAAGGAAAGATTCTAAAATTTCTAAATATGTTACTAATAATGGAAAAAATGTAGCAGTAAGATTTCCAAAACACACTCTATTTAAAAATCTACTAAAACAATTAGATTATCCGTTAGCAGCTCCTAGCGCTAATATCACTTCAAAAGTAAGTGCTGTTAAAGCAAAAGATGTTGAGGAAGAATTTGGTAATAAGATTAAGTATATTTTAGATGGAGGCAAATGCGCTATTGGTATAGAATCTACTATTATTAATCTCACAGGTAAGCCTACCATATTAAGATTAGGAGGTTTAGATATTTCAAAAATTCAAAAAGCTTTAGGATGTAAAATAAATATAGCCATTAACTCTAAAAAGAAAATTGCACCAGGTCAATCTCGCCTACATTACTCGCCTGGCATTCCGTTGAGAATTAATGTTAAAAAGCCAAAAAAGAATGAAGCATTTATGTTGATAAAAGAAAAAAAAGTTAGTTTTCCTAATTATTATTATTTAAGTAAAAAAAATGATTTAAATGAAGTTGCAAAAAATTTATATACATATTTGCGAATGGTTAAAAATAAAGGTTATAAATCAATTGCAGTAGAAAAAATTTCCAATAAAGGCCTGGGTAAAGCAATAAATGATAGGTTAAATAGAGCTTCTAAATTTTAATATAAAATTCAATAGAATTAATCTATTTAAATGTGTCAAATACTGTAAATAATAATAATTTTAAACAAATAAATTAAATCATTATGATAAATAAAATTACTAAAGTTATTTTATACAAAATATTTAATAAAGAAAATTTTCACATATCAAAAATTTTAAGAGATTATAGCTCAAAATTTAATTTATTAGATGTGGGTGCTGCAGGAGGAATACACAATCGTTGGCATATTATTAATGATAAAATTAATATTTTTTGTGTTGAACCACAACCTGATAGTTTTAAGAATTTAAAAAAGAACAGCAAAAATGTAACGTTAATTAAAAAAATTTTTGATGAAGAAAATAATTTAGATAGGACAATCAATTTTACAAAAAAAAATGATACATCTTCAATTTTAATTCCTAATATTGAATATTTAAAAAAATTTCCTAACGTAGAAAGATTTAAAATTGTAAATAATCTTACATCTTCCACCACAACTATAGACAAAGAATTTTTAGATACAAATTTAGATTATATTAAAATTGATGTTGAGGGTTATCATTTAAATATATTAAAAGGTGCAAAAGATAAATTAAACAAACTTCTTGGGATAGAAGTTGAAACTGAATTTCAAAATTTAAGAAAAGATCAGCCTAAGTTTTATGAAGTTATCGAATTTTTAAATGACTTTAATTTTGAATTACATGATATTTTGAATATAATAAGATGGGAGAGAACAAACTACAGGTTTGTTGGACAACCACAAACGTCTGACTTAGTTTTTTTTAAAAGTCCAGAGTATATTATTAAAAATTTTAAAAATGAAATTTTAAAAGAAGAGGAATTATTGAATTATATTATCATTCTATCTATTTATCAAAGAAGTGATTTATTATTTTTTTTAAATGATAACTTACCATTAAATTTCATAAAAGAAAAAAAATTAGATCTTTTGCAGAGATTAATAGAGAAAAAAATAAAAAGAATAAATTTTGTAAGAAAATTTTCAACTAACTTTGATAATTTTTTATATAACTACAATAAACCCTAGAAATGCTACAAGGATTAATAAAAGGAAGAAGTGTATAAATTTTACAAACAAAGTCTCAGTGATAAAATAATATCTAATTATTTAAATTTTTATTATCATTTAACAGAAGCTGACAAACTTAATAAATTAAGACGTTTAAATAAAAAAACTTATACAAAAAATGATTTAATTAGTGTTTATATTCCAACATATAATAGGGCTGATATTCTTATTGAAAGAGCTGTTTCATCCATATTAAAACAAACATATCAAAATTTTGAGATTATAGTTGTTGGTGATTGCTGTACTGACAATACTGAAGAAAAATTAAAATCTCTAAATAATAAAAAAATTAAGTTTACAAACTTAAACTATAAAAAAAAAGCTTTATTTGAAAATGTAAAACGAGTTTGGTTAGCTGGTGAAGTCAAAGCAGCAAATCATGCTTTAACTCTGATAAAAGGAAAGTGGATATCGAGAATAGATGACGATGAAATTTGGACAGAAGATCATCTAGAGAAAAAAATAACATTTTGTATAGATAATGATTTAGAATTTGTTTCTGCTAAACATCAGCGGCCAGGTTTTGAGGAAATAAAACCAGCTCATATAATGAGTGAATTCTTTCAAACAGAATCTTTGAAAGATAAGTTTAAAAAAAATCCAAAGATTGGATCTCATTCATCGTATTTTTATAGGGATTATCTTAAAAATTTCAAATATAATGAGAATTGTTGGAGAAAAAAAATAAATAGATCGAATGACCTTGATTTAGTCTTAAGATTCTTTAAAGCAGGTGTAAGAATAGGATTTTTAGACGAAATCATCGGTACAGTTCTGCCAAGACCAGGCGATACCGAGGTTGGTTATAAAGTTATAGATCCTGATAGAAAATTTGACTAAAAAACTAAAATGAAAAAAAAAATCATTATAACTGGAGCACTTGGCTATATAGGTACTGAGCTTTGTAAATTATACTCTGGCTTTAGTTGGAAGTATGAAGTGATTGCAATTGACAATAGGTTCATTTCTGAAAGAGTTAATGAACTAAAAAGAAGAAAGATTAAGTTTATACAAGCTGATATTTTAAATTTTGAAAAAATTAAACCCTATATAGAAAAAGCAGAAATTGTTCATCATCTAGCAGGCATAACAGACGTAGCGTATGTAAAAAAAGAGTCAGATAAAGTTAAAGATGAACTAACTGCAACAGTTGCCATTAAAGGGACTGAAAATGTTCTTAATTCCATGAATCCAGATGCAAAAATAGTTTTTCCTTCAACACACGTTGTATTTGAAGGTCTAAAAGAAATGAGAGAAAATATAGATGAAAATGAAAATACTAGTGCATTTTTAACATATTCTACAAGTAAAATTGAAAATGAAAATCAGATAATAAATTCTGGGAAAAAATATGCTATTTTTAGATTGGGGTCTGTGTATGGATTTTCAACAGACACAATGAGAATAAATATTATGCCAAATTTATTTTCTAAGATTGCATCTCAAAATGGAAAAATTAAATTATTTGGTGGGGGCACACAACTTAAGAGCTTAGTTCCTTTAATAGATGTGGCTAGATGCTTTAAATTTGTTGAAGAAAAAGAAAATTTTAAAGATGGTATTTATAATCTTACAAAAGAAAACCTTACAGTAAAAAATGTAGCAGATTTATGTAAAAAAATTAACCCTAAATTAGAAATTACACTTACTGATGATGAGGTTCCTAATAAAGGATACTCTTTATCAAATAAAAAATTATTAGATACGGGTTTTGAGTTTGTTAATAATTTAGAAAAATGTTTAGAGGAAATGATTACAAAATGGTCATTTGAAAAATTTGACAAAGATTTAGAATATACATTTAAAGGTGTAAGAGAATATATTGATGAAAGAGGGAAAATTAGTAATTATGATTTACCTGAACCAATCAATATGATTGGTTATATTGAGTCAAAAAAAGGTACAATGAGAGCTAATCATTTTCACCCTGTTCAGGAACAAAAATGTTTATTAATAAAAGGCCAGTTTATAAGTATTTACAAAGACCTAGTTGATAAAAAATCAACCAAAGTTACTCATGTAGTTAATGAGGGGGATATGATTGTAACTCAACCAAATGTTGCTCATACAATGGTTTTTACTGAGGATACTATTTTTTTAAATTTAGTTAGAGGAGAAAGAGAGCATGAAAATTATGGTATTACTCATACAATTCCATATAAGTTTGTTGATGAAGATGAAAAAAATTTGCTAAGTTCGATCTACAAATTTAATTGTAGATGTTGTGGATCAAAAAAACTTAAAAGAGCTCTATCTTTAGGATATCAACCACTAGCCAACAATCTTCTAACTAAAATTGATGAAAAAGTGAAAATATACCCACTAGAGCTAAATGTGTGTGAAGAATGTTTCAACTGCCAGCTATCAGTAGCAATAGATAGTAAAGAAATGTTTTCAAATTATTTATACCAGTCGTCTACAACTCGATCATTTAGAGAGCATTTTAATACAGCGGCTAAAAAATATATAGCTGATTTTAAATTGGAAAAAGATGCGTACATAGTTGATGTTGGGAGTAATGACGGTGTAGGATTAAAGCCATTTGCAGATTTAGGATTTATAAATATACAAGGAATTGAACCTGCAAAAAACTTAGCAGATTTAGCTAATAAGAATGGTATTAAAACATTCCATGGATATTTAAATGACAAGGCAATGAATCCAATTAAAAATGGTGCGGATTTAATGCTAGCTTCCAATGTATTTGCACATGCGGATGACTTAAAAAGTATGGCAGAATCAATGAGAGAATTAATTAAACCTGAAGGAATAATTGTCATAGAGGTACAATATCTTCTAAACACAATTCAAGATTTAACATTCGATAATATATATCATGAACATATGAATTATTGGTCATTATCGGCACTAGATAATTTCCTAAATACTTTAGATCTAAAAATATTTAAAGCTGAAAAAATTAACACACATGGAGGATCAATAAGAATTTATGTAACTAAAGATAAAAAATGTCAGATAGATTCTTCAGTTCAAAATTTACTCGACGAGGAAGAAAAATTTGGTCTTAAAAAAATTTCAACATATGTAAATTTTGGTAAAAAAATTGCCAGTTTGAAAGAAAAGGTTATAAAAAATATCAAAGAGATAAAGAAAAAAAATAAAAATATTATTGGATATGGAGCGCCAGCGAAAGCAACAACAGCCTTAAATTATTTTAATATCAATAATGAGATTAGTTTTATCTTAGAAGATAATGATTTAAAACATGGAAAATTTATACCTGGAGTCAAAATATCAATTATATCAAAAAAAGATTTAAAAATAAAAAATCCAACAGTGCTTGTATTAGCTTGGAATTTTTTTGAAGAAATACAAAAAGATAACAAAGATATAACTAATAACTTTATAAGTATAAAAGATTTAGAAAAAGACTCGTTTAATTTTTAAACATACTAGAAAACTTATCCCAGGAAGAAATTTTGGATTTAGGAGAGGACTGGATATAATTTTTTGTATAATTTTTATAATTTTTATCAATCACATTAAAATCTTTTTTTAGGATAGTAAATTTATTATTTTCAATATCATAACTTTTTTTTTTCAATGCTGAGGCTAAGCCTGAAACATACGTTTTAATATAATTATTCATTTTATTATGGTGGCAAAAAATGATTGGTTTTTTCCACAGTATGGCTAATTGTATGGCAGAACTGTTATGAGAAATAACTAAACTAGAATTTTTAATATACTTTGGAGTATCATTGTCAATTATTAGAAAATATTTTTCAGTAAATATTTTATTTATCTTTTTTTTATAATGAATATTACTTCGTGGATGAAGGGCTATAGTAATATTAATGTTAAATTCTTTATGAATATTATAAAAAAAAATTTTTAAATCTGCATAATACTTTTTTTCAAAAGGATTTTTTTTATTATTTTTTTTAAAGCTTAATTCTGGGTGGTCAAAAGTTAGTGAATCTATAAATAATGCAAATTTATTTTTACTTAATAATAATTTCTTTTCATTTTCTTTTAAAAAAAGATCATAATCAAAACAATGTGAGAGTAAAATTCTAGTTCTTTTTGGATAAGAATTAACCTCTTTAAGTCCTGCTATAAATGCAAAGTTTGGTGCTGGACTGAGAATATTTACAAATTTTACCTTTAAATAATTAAAAATAAATTTTACTATATTTTTTCTTAAAAAATTTTTTTTCTTAAAAAAATAAGCTAATTTTTCTTTTTTGGATGCAAAAATTTCTTTAGGTAAAAAACATGAAGTTATATGTATTTTTTTTAATTTATTTAAAATTGCATATTGCTGTAAGAGGCTAAAAAAAACTGTTTTATAAGTTGTAGAATCAACAAAATATGCTTTTTTACAATCTTTTAATAAATTAAAAATCTGAAAGTAACTATTAAATTCAAAAAAATTTTTATTATCTGTTGGATTATTTATATAATTTTTTTTATAAGCTTTTATAATATTTTTATTAAAAACGTCTGAAATATTACAAAACTTAACATCAAAATTTTTTTTTAGTAATTTGTAACCGAATCTTTGGATATTACGTTCATCAATAGGTTGAGTTAAGAAAATTATTATTTTCTTTTTATGCATTCTTAAATTTTTAGACTATCTGGCTTTTATTTTAGTTTCGGGACTTAATAATCGATGTTCACTACTATCTTCAGAGCTATGTGATACAAAATCTCTATATCTTGAAGGTGTCCAAGCAAATGAATTTTTTATAATGTCTTCTGTTGTAAATTTTGTATCCATTATTTTATAGTTACCTTTTTGAACTTTTAACGATCTTTCTTTTAATATTTCATAATTAGATGCTGATATTGTATCTTTAGTAGGGCCCATTCTTCCACCAAATCCATCACTCTCAGATGGTAATGGTATAGGAGCGCTACATCTTCTGCAGCTTGTATCAATCTGACTCTGAAATTCACTTAAACTTTTTTCCCACCAACCTTTTTCAATTGTAACACCTCCTGGACCATCTAAAAGATAGTCTAACGATGCTGCTACTTCACAAAAAAAACCTCCCTTGGGTGTTATTGATGCCGACCATTGTTCTTGTACCCAGCAGTTATCAATTAACTCATCTGCTAATTCTTTATCATCAATTACGTCATCGATAGCAACTAATAATGGTTGGTGTTTACCAGGTGCTGTGTGATCATTATAAGTTATATAGTCTTCATCAAAATGTTCATATATTAAATCTTTATTTTCTTCCCATTTAAATCCAGCTGTCCAAATATGTCTTTGTCTTCTGTGAGTTTTTTTTGCGAATATATCAATAATTTCTTTAATTTTGGGGTGTAAAAAAGGTTCACCACCCATAAGACCTATTCTTCCTGTAAATCCTTCGAGGCTATCTATTGCTTTTTCAACTAACTCTGGCTCCATGAAATAAGGATTTTTATGATGACCTATATGCCTTGTACAATTCGCACATCTTAAATGACATGCATTTGTGACCTCTATATGTATTGTATGCATTTCTGCTATATCTCTCATAATGACTTTTTACTGTCTTTTTCAAGCATACACAACATCTTATTATTATCAGAAAATATTGCATTTTTTTTCTCACAACTTATGAATTTTGAAAGTGTAAGGTTTGAATTCTTAAAAAGAACATTGTTTAAGCTAGTTTTAACACACATAAACATAAACATTTTACATTTATCAAAAGTCATTTCATTAAATTCACAATTCTCAAAAATTGATCTATTTAAATCTGAGTTTGTGATATCAAAATTTTCTATTTTGGAGTTTTTAAAATATGTGCCTCTTAGTTTTGTATTATCTGTAGGACACTTAGAAAATGTTACATCTAAAAAATTTGTAGAACTAAAAAATGTGCCATCTAAGTCACAATTTATTATTTTTACATCTTTAAATCCAGAGGCATCAAAATGGGTTTTATAAAATTTACAATTTTCAAATTCACTTTCAAATATTTTAGCTTCTTTGAATGATGCAAAAGAAAAATCACAATTTTTAAATCTACACTTTGAGATGAATGAACGAATTTTAACTAGGTCTTTAAAATTTTCATTAATAAAATTTTGATTTACAAAGGTATGGTTTGACTTTTTGGCCATAAAATTAAATGATTACAGTTAAGATTTAACTTAACATTTCATTTGATTATACTACTTTAACTTAATTTACAATTGATATAAGAGTATTCATGTCATTTATACTTAATGGTGCGCCTGCTAGGAGTCGAACCTAGAACCTCCTGATTCGAAGTCAGGCACTCTATCCAGTTGAGCTACAAGCGCATATAGTGTTAATATTACATTTTATGGAAAAAAACATTAATTTAATAGTTGAGAAAAATGAAAATAATCTCAGACTTGATGTATTTGTTAACAAAAGAGAGAGTTTAATAAGCAGAACCAGGATTAAAAATTTAATTCTAAAAGAAAAATTGAAATTAAATAATACAATTGAAAATAATCCTTCAAAAAAAATCTACACTGGTGACAAAGTTGAGCTCCAAATTCCAGAGCCAAAGGAGGCTTCCTTAAAACCCTACGATTTTAAGTTAGAAATTATTTTTGAAGATGATGATTTGCTGGTAATTAATAAACCAGCTGGAATCATTATGCATCCAGGTGCAGGTAATTATGATGAAACATTAGTTAATGCTTTAATGCACTACAACAAAGATTCGCTATCTACAATTGGAGATGAATTGAGACCAGGTATTGTACATAGAATAGATAAAGATACCTCTGGGTTAATAGTCATTGCCAAAAATAATATAACTCATGAAAATTTATCTCATCAATTTAGTCAACATACAATTATAAGAGTTTATCAGCTATTAATTTGGGGCAAGCTCAGACCATCATCTGGAAAAATTGATACCTTTATAACTAGAAGTTCAAAAAATAGACAAATGATGGAAGTTAGTAGTTCCAAAGGTAAAAGAGCAATAACTAATTATAAAACTATAGAGATTTTTGAAAATAATAAAACTCCAACACTAAGCTTGGTTGAATGTAGATTGGAAACAGGAAGAACACATCAAATAAGAGTTCACATGACTCATATGGGCAATAGTATTATGGGTGATGGTAAATATAAAAAAAAATATAAAAAACTTAAAGATATAGATACTAGTTTAGAAAACTTAATTTATAAATTGGATAGACAATTTCTTCACGCACAAACGCTAGGTTTCATTCATCCAAAAACTAATGAAGAAATGGTTTTTACCTCAATTTTGCCAAAAGAACTTGAAAATATTTTATTATTACTAAGAAATACTGGCAAATAAAGCCTTGAAATATTACTATAGTCAATTAAATAAATACAACTTATGAGTACTACAATAAAGAGCAATCTTCCCACGCTTTCAAATGAGGGTGGTCTATCTGCATATCTTGAGCAGATTAAAAAGTTTCCTATGTTGGCAGCTGAAGAAGAATACATGTTAGCAAAAAATTGGAAAACAACAGGTAATGTTAAAGCTGCTGAAAAACTTGTAACTAGTCATCTTAGACTTGTTGCTAAAATTGCGATGGGCTATAGAGGGTATGGCCTACCAGTTAATGAAATGATTTCAGAAGGAAACGTAGGATTAATGCAAGCAGTTAAAAAATTTGAGCCTGAAAAAGGTTTTAGATTAGCAACTTATGCAATGTGGTGGATTAGAGCCTCTATTCAAGAATATATATTAAGATCTTGGAGTTTAGTTAAGATAGGAACAACAACTGCTCAAAAAAAATTATTTTTCAATTTAAAAAAAATTAAAAATCAAATTGCCCCTCAGTCTGAAGGAGATTTAAGACCTGAACATGTAAATGAAATAGCTAATAAATTAGATGTTAGCAAACATGAGGTCGTTTCGATGAATAGAAGGCTTTCTGGTAAAGAATTTTCTTTAAATGCTCAAGTAGGTGAAGATGGTGATGAGTGGCAAGATTGGTTGGCTGACAAAGAACTAGATCATGACCTTAAATTTGCACATCAAGAAGAGATGGAACAAAGACAAAGTTTATTAAAAGATTCTATAAAAATTCTCAATGAAAGAGAAAGAGAGATCTTATACTCTAGAAGATTAAATGATGAACCTACAACACTAGAAGATTTAAGTAAAAAATATAAAATTAGCAGAGAAAGAGTTAGACAAATAGAAAATAAAGCCTTTGAAAAAATTCAAAAACACATGTTGTTATCTGCTAAATCTAAAAATTTACTTCCTGTAAATTAAACTTCAAAAGGATTCTCTAAGAGAATTGTGTCTTCACGTTCAGGACTTGTTGATATACTTGAAACTTTTGTACCTATAAAATTTTCTAAGGCATAAATATAGTTTTTTGCGTTTTCTGGTAGAGCATCAATATTTTTAATTCCTTGAGTAGAGCTTTTCCATCCAGGAAAGGTTTTGTAAATTGGTTTTATCTTTAGCTGATCTTCAACTGCTGCAGGAAGATAATCCATTTTTTTTCCATCTAATTCATATTCAACACACATTTTAATTTCATCAAGCTCATCTAAAACATCTAATTTGGTTAATGCAATTCCATCTATTCCTGAAATTTTAATAGTTTGTCTAACCAAAACACCGTCAAACCAACCACATCTTCTTTTTCTACTTGTAACTGTTCCAAATTCTTTTCCTCTAGAACCAAGTAACTCCCCTATTTCATTAATTAATTCAGTAGGGAAAGGACCTTCACCAACTCTAGTTGTATAAGCTTTTGTTATACCAAGTACATAATGAATAGAGTTTGGCCCACAGCCAGTTCCTGTAGCTGCTGCTGATGCCACAGTATTAGATGATGTCACAAAGGGATATGTACCATGATCAACATCTAATAAGATTCCTTGTGCACCCTCAAATAGTATTCTTTTTTTTTGTTTTTTAAATTCATCAATTCTAAGCCATACTGGTTGAGAAAACTTTAATATTTCTGGGGCAATTTTTAAGAGATCTTTTTTTAATTTATCTTTTTCAAAAATTTTTTTGCCTAATCCTTTTCTAATTGCATTATGGTGAAGAAGTACAGTTTCAAGTCTATGATCAAGATTTGTTTCAGATCTTAAATCCATGACTCGAATAGAACGTCTTCCAACTTTATCTTCATAAGCAGGTCCAATTCCACGTCTTGTAGTTCCAATCTTTTCTTTACCTGCCGCGTCTTCTCTTATTTCGTCCATTTCTCTGTGAAAAGGTAAAATAAGATTGGCAGATTCTGAAATAATAAAATTATCCACATTTACTTCAACACCTTTAGATTTAATTTCTTCAATTTCCTCTAATAGAGCCCAAGGATCAACCACAACCCCATTGCCAATAATGGATATTTTATTTTTTCTAACAATACCAGATGGGAGTAATCTTAGTTTATAAGTAACACCATTGATAACTAATGTGTGTCCAGCGTTATGACCACCTTGAAAACGAATAACAACATCAGCCTGATCTGATAACCAATCGACTATCTTTCCTTTTCCTTCGTCTCCCCACTGCGAACCAACGACGACTACATTTTTCATTATCTAAATTTTTTATTTACAATTATTGAACTTAAGTGATTTATAGGACCATGGCCTTTACCATAATTAAGGTTTGATCTTATGGATTTATTTACATACTTTGTGGCTAGCTCACAAGATTTCTTTAAGGTTTTTCCACATGCAAAAAAAGTAGAAATAGCAGATGACAGCGTACAACCAGTTCCATGTGTATTGCTGGTTGTAATTCTTCTATTTTTTATGATCATAATTTCTTTTTTATTAACAAAGATATCGTGCACTAATTGGGAGTCCAGATGACCACCTTTTATAAAAACATTTTTTGCTCCTAGGCCAATCAAGATACTTGCTGCAAAGATCATATCTTCTTTAGTTTTTATTTTATTGTTAGTTAATATTTCAGCTTCTGGAATATTGGGAGTTATTAAGGTGACTTTTTTTATTAATTCATTTTTTAATAGCACTACTGCTTTGTCGTCGATTAGCTTTGCTCCACCCTTAGCAATCATGACCGGATCCAGGATTATTTTCTTAACTTTAATAAAGTCTAATGAACGAATTACAGATTTTATCACCTCAGCAGAATGCAACATCCCAATTTTTATTGCATCAGGTTTAATATCTTTTGAAGTAAATTCTATTTGGTCGGAAATTTTTTTTGGTGCAATAGGTATGATTGATTTAACCCCTGTTGTATTTTGAATTGTTACAGCCGTTATTGCAGTCATTGCATATGAGCCTAATGCAGTCACAGTTTTAATATCTGCTTGAATACCTGCACCACCAGATGAATCTGACCCTGCAATAATCAATATTTTAGACTTTGGTTTCAATTTATCTAATCTTTTTTAATATGATGTTTAAACACTTTTGAAGTAGTTTAATGTTTTTACTTTCACCCATTACTCTAATCTTTGATTCCGTTCCTGACACTCTAACTAATATTCTTCCTTGTCCCTTCATTAACTTTTTAGCAGTTTTAATGGAGTTTTTTACATCAGTATTATTAATTATATTTTTGTCGTTTACATCAACATTTTCTAAGACCTGTGGAGTTTTTTTAAAAGTATCAAAAAAACTGCTAGCTTTTTTTCCTTTTCTTAGGGAAAATAAAACTTCTAAGGCAACTAACAGACCGTCTCCAGTGGTTGCAAATTTTCCCAAAATGATATGTCCAGATTGCTCACCACCTAAATTAAAATTATTTTTTTGCATCTTTTCTTTTACATATCGATCACCAACATTTGCTCTTATGAATTTAATTTTTTGTGATTTAAAAAAATTTTCTAATCCGTAGTTCGACATTAATGTACCCACAACACCGCCTCTCAACATTTTTTTTCTTTTCCATCTAATTGCTAGTGCTGCAATTATTTGATCACCGTCAATTACAATTCCTTTTTCATCACACATGATAATTCTGTCAGCATCACCATCGAGAGAAATTCCTATGTGCGCTTTATACTTTTTGACTGCTAGTTTAATTTTATTTGGAAAGGTTGAGCCACAGTTTTGATTAATATTTAAACCATTAGGTTTTATTCCAATAGCAATTACTTTGGCACCTAAAGACTTAAGCAATTCTGGTCCAGCCTTGTATCCAGCACCATTTGCACAATCAATAACTATTCTTAAGTCTCTAAGGTTAAAATCTTTAGGAAAATTTTTCTTTAATATCTTAATGTAATCTTTATTTCCACTTTCTAATCTTTTGACTCGCCCTAATTCTTTTGGCCTTGATAAGTTATTTTCGAGCTTTTTATCAATTAAATTTTCTATTTTTTTTTCTATTTTATCAGAAAGTTTTAAACCATCAGGACCAAATAACTTTAGTCCATTATCATAATATGGATTATGAGATGCAGTAATCATAATGCCCATATTAGCTTTCATTGATTTTGTTAGCATTGCCAGACCATTTGTTGGTAGAGGTCCCATTGTGTAAACGTGCACTCCAGCTGACGTAAGACCTGAAACTAAAGCGGGCTCTAAAGTATAACCAGATAGTCTGGTGTCTTTAGCGATTATTGCCATTTGTTTGTTTTTTTTTTGAGTCTTGAAGTATGTTCCTGAGGCTAAACCAAATTTAAAAAACATATTACCATTAATATTTTTGCTATTTACACGACCTCTTATTCCGTCAGTTCCAAAATATTTTTTTGTCATTAGCTTTTTATCAATTCTTTAAATACCTTTATACTTT
>ENA-OSJC01001802-OSJC01001802.1-marine-metagenome-genome-assembly--contig:-NODE-1802-length-16952-cov-6.099496_pt1 | contig 16952 bp, 25 predicted proteins | sample MGYA00237885_ERZ534234 | MGnify/ENA primary metagenome ERZ534234 (study PRJEB26413, sample SAMN06343907) | marine metagenome | isolation source: coastal waters | place: Atlantic Ocean: West Antarctic... | reverse complement strand
TTTAGATGGAATTTCAAGGATTTTTCGCCTTAAATTTTAAACAATTGGTGTCAAAATATTTGCTACTGAACGCTCTCATTTTTTAATTATCTCGTCAAGCCTCCACTAAATTACGCTAAGCTGCCATAATATTTACATTTGGTATAGCTGTAAAAATTAAAGCATTTGTAAAGCCTCAAATCTTCCGTGTATAACCATCCGAATCTCCCCCAAATGCCTCTGTTAAAAAATAGAGCAACACGCGCGGCGCGAAAAAGGGGTAAATAAAATATTTTTGGGTGAAGTGCCCTACTTTTGGGGGGAAATTTACGCGGTAAGTACTACCACTTTCTGGCTCTCGACACTATAAAGTTGAGCTCGACACCGTCACGGCGTTGTTGCTCTGGGCCAAGCGCTTTCTGGGCCTTTGCTAATGTTAATGATGTCAATATCGACGGTAAAAGCGTCTTTCATTCTTTTATATAAGCGCTGAAAGGCGGGGCCACTTGCTCCGAGGTTGTTAACGTCATCAACTTGGTTGCTTTTTAGCCTGTCGCCTATCAAAATACATCCATCAGAATGCTTTTCAGAATTCCCGATATGAAGATAAACATATTTAAAGTTTGGCACGTCTTGAAGTTCAAAATGCCAATCAAACCAAGGATATTTAGCCCTGTATTTCTTGGTAAGACCACTTAACACGCGCCTTTGTTTAATTTTATACTTACCCTCTGGTATGCGCGTCTCACCTTCTACTTTTACCTTCTGGAATTGGTCCTCTAAGGTAAAACAAAGGAAATACTTACCCTGATAGAGGAGGCCTATGGTGCTTTCTTTGCTTTCTGAGAAGCGGTATAAAGTAAGATGCATGTCCATTGTCATTTTTTTTTGCTTAGAAGGTGATTGGTTAGCGTGCTTAATGAGGTCTCAATATTGCCCAGTCTAGTGTCGACCTCTTTACGGAATTGCTTGTCTACTCCGTCATTGACTCTAATATTACTATCAATTTCGTTGACTTTTGCCTCTAATTTTTCAATCTTCTTATTCTGTATTTTGTCAACCATTTTATGACCTACAACGGAACCGCCACCACCTAGACCCAAGGCCGCGAGCAATGTGGCCCAGTGCTCAGTTATCCAATCCTCCATAATCTTACTTTGTGAGCTCCTTAAGTTCATCGGCTGATATTTGGCCTTTTACTAATAGGTAGCACGCCGCAATAGCAATAACTAAACGGATTAATGACTTAATCATCCGAGGGCTCGAAAAGTTACCCGAACCACCGTCACGGCTCTCAATGTTGGATTTTATAGAGCCAACGACAGGGATAAAGTCCGTAACTAGATTTAAAATTGATTTTAACATGATTTTTTGTTCAAATATAAATAATTTTGATTAAAATTGCGTATGGTCTTATATATTAACGGTGAAATTACCCAAGAGCTAGCTAATAGCGTTCGCGCACAGCTAGAAAAAACCAAGGGGCCTGTAGATTTGCACATCGACTCTCAAGGTGGAGACGTATTTGCGGGTCTATCAATTTATAATATGCTCCAACGGCGAGATGTAACAGTCTATGTTGACGGAATTGCAGGCTCTATATCTTCGGTCATAGCTTTGGTTGGAGATGAGAGACCGCAAATAAGCGAGACAGGTACGTTCGCTATTCATAATGCTCTTGTAAATCAGACACAAGGTAATCATCATGATCTTAGACAAGTGGCTAGCAGCCTCGAAAAGTTCAGCGATATTGTCGCGTCAGTATATGAGAAAAAGACCAATTTAAAACTCGATGAAATCAAAGAATTGATGAACGCCGAGAGTATTTTCACAGCTAATGAGGCTGTAGAATTAGGCTTTGCTAAAGAAATTTACACGCCACTTAAAGCCGTGGCATACTTTAAAGATATAGATATGAATTTATTAGAAAAATTTAGAGCCAACATGGCGACGCAAGAGGCGTCAGTCACAGAGGCACAAGAACCGAGCGTCAGCGCTGAGGTTGACGCAAATGAAGTAGTAGCAGCTTTTGACGATGACCAACGGTCTGAAATCAGGTTGATAGTTGAGGAGGTTGTCGCTGAATTAATGGCGGGAACAGAGGAGATCGTAGAAGCCAAGGTCGGCGAATCAGTAGCGGCCGTATTAAATGAAATCACAAGCACAGGAAGCGCGCCAAGCAAGGCCAAGATTACCGCACCATCTCAATCGATGGACGCCGTATCTTCTTTCTATCATGCAAAAAATCAAATTAAAGCAATAGGATAATGAGCGATATTACACCCATCACCACAGGGGCAACAGGCATTAAGCCAGTCCCATCGTTTTACCTCCCAGTAGTATTAGGAGCGGAAACAATAAAAAGAGGCCTTTTGAATGTACGGCCTAGATACATGGATAAGGTTGAACTTTTAAAGTTTAAGTCTAGTCAGGACAGCTTTATGGCGCCTGTATCTACTCCCACGGTAACAAGCGGAGATTACTCAATCACAAATAGACAAATTGTGCTTGGAAACATGCAATTTTACAGGACCTATAATCCATTGCGCGATTTTGAGGGTCAGTATGATTTTCTTTGGGCGCAAGGTCAGCTAACAAGTGCTACTTTATCACCTCTAGTAAAGAAGGCTGTTTTGGACACATCATCCACAGCAATAGGAGCTAACATCGAAAAGCTAATCTGGGAGGGTGACACGGCAAGCGGTACAGCATCTCTTAACAGAATGGACGGATTTTTAAAGCTATTTACACAAGATAGCGATGGCGATCTTAATACGGTCGCCTTTGGTGGAGCGTTAACGGCTGCCAATATCATCACTAAGATGGAGGCAATGTTAGCCGCTATGCCGAGCGCTGTTCTAGAGACGCAAAACATTAAATTTGTACTGAGTTACAAAGACAGTTTTAAATACTACGAAAGTTTACGCGATGCAACGATCACAAAGGGTATTAATATCCCCGATAGCGGCATCCCTAGATTTGCGGGTATTAATATTGTCAGCTGTGGAATACCAGAGAATAAAATGATTTTGGGAGTTTGCGATAATTCGAACGATTCTAACCTACAGGCTGCCACTTGGATGGATCAAGATAGAGGAGTTTTAATAGATAGGCTCCAGGCCAACTCTGAGGACTTTTTTATCAAGGCAACGATAAAATTTGGCGTGCAGTACGTAAATGGATCAGAACTTGTGGTCGGGTCATGAGTTGCTCTGGGATTTTTGAGGGATCGTCTATTAATTGTAGCGATCCGCTCGCCGTTGGCATTGAACAACGTTTGTTCCTTGCAAACTTGGAAGATGTAGCATCTTTTACGCCTGACGGTACCGAGACCAATATGGTCACAGCTATTACGATGGAATCTGGCAAGAAGTTTTTTGAGTTTGAAGGCGTAAAGCAGTCAATTAGTACTCAATCGGAATACACTCCGAAGCCCTATTCTGTAGGGTATAAGCATACCGTAGATTTTAGCGTATTTAATGTCACAGCCTCACAACGTAGGAACTTGGAAGCCATGGCCTTTCAGCCTCAAGTAGCTATAGCGTACGGCCCAAATGACTCAAGCCTCGGAAACGGTGCATTTGAGATACTTGGAATTAACGCGGGTCTTGAGATTGTTACAAATATTCGTATACCCGCCGATAATGAGACAGGCGGAGCGTATAGAATACAGCTAGCAACACCTGACGCGGGGGGAATTGAGAGCCAATTACCTAGCGTATTTTTTAGTACCGATTATGCCACCACTTTAACCGCCTTATTGGCATTAAAAGTATAATGGGTAATTTAAGACAGTCTAAGTTTAAATCTGTTTTTCTTCAAAACCTCGAGGCCAAGCGTCTCGGGGTTACTGAGGAACCAGAGGTAAAAAAGACTATAAATAAAACAGCTAAAAAGAAAGCTAAAAAATGAATATATTCGGGGTCTTAGGCAGCGCGCCAACTTATGCGCGAATTTCTACGGAACGTGATAGTACTTTTAACATCACAAATTACGGAAATGACAACTTATACCCTCAGATGATCGAACAAGTGATGCTCTTATCATCCACCACAAAAAGCGCTGTCAATTTGATGGCTAACTTTATCCGTGGCGACGGATTCGAGCGCGGCGATGAGGAGCTCAATGAGTTAGGGCAAACCGCCAACGATCTATTATATTCAATCTCTAATGATCAAGCCCTTTACAATGGCTATGCGTTACACCTTAACAGCAACGGCCTAGGATCCGTTAAGACCGTTGAGCATATACCATTTGAATATGTGCGCTTAGGGCTAGCAGATCAGAAGGGACGCATTAGAGAGGTACGCGTCTCAAACAATTGGGAGAACAATAACGATGCTATGCTGCCAAGGCCAGAGACCAACGCCACTAGATACCTACTCTTTAATGACAAGAGAAATGGCGAGGAGGCAATGACCACAGGTCGCGGGATGGTGTTTTATTCCACGCCTAAAATGAATGAGTATCCACTCAGCACAATTGACGCCATTATTGAGACGTGTCAAAGTGACAACGAGCTGCAAAAATTTGAGCTAGGAAATATTACGAATGGCTTTCTATCGATGTCGATATTTAAGTACCCTTCAGCTGGTGACAGCGAAGAACAGGAGGAGGCAATAAGAGCAAAGCTCAACGGACTTAAAGGCGCCGTCAATGCCAATAGTATCATCGTGGTCGGCATCGATGAGGACAATGAAAATGTTAGTAATTTAATCGAACAGGTACCCGCAATTAATTCTGATAGCCTTTTTATTAACACTACCTTAAACGTCAAAAATCGCATCCTTCAAAATTTCGCCCTCCCAAACTCGTTAATGGGGATGCTACCAAGTGGGGCTATTTTTACGGCCACCCAATTGGCTGATGATTATACGTATATGAATCTCAGAACTAAAGATACGCGTAATGGTATAGAGCGCCAATTTGCAAAGCTCGGTTTAGATACAGGGCGTATTATACCAAATCAATTCGAATCCTCACAAATGTTAGATAATGGCGTTACTACTTGATAAACTTTTATTAGATAAAACAGACCTAGCAGTAGTGCGCGAGATAAGCGCGAACATTACATCCGAAAAGGTAGACATCTATATCCGAGAGGCCCAGACAATAAACGTGCGCCCCTTCCTTGGCCCTCAGTTATACCTATTATTACTTAATGACTACACCGTAGCAACCAAATCATTTGCTAATCAAAAATATACAGACCTATGGTATGGTAGCAATTACACCAATAGCAAAGGTTACGCGGTAAGACAAAACGGACTTTTAAGCGCTGTTCCTTATTTTGTATATGGCCGTTTCTTATTACAGCAAAACACCAATGTGGGCAGATATGGAGTGGGCTCCCTCAACCAAGAAAACACGACCACAAGCGGGCCAAATTCAGTTCGCACCAATACAACCCAAGCCAACGCCGTAGCCCTCAGCTATCAAAAAGACGTTGAAACCTTCCTACGTGATAACCTCACTATATATCCAGAATTCAATACCAAGACCACCACAGGCCAGAAAATAGCGGCGCCCTTCTTTAAAGTTTAAAATAAGTTTGGTTATTAAAGTAAGTCTACTTATGTTTGTATCAAGCAAACAGAAACAGACTTATGAAAACTTATACACTTACCAAGAAACAACTAGAAAGATATCTAAAATATGCCCATACATTAGGCAGAAGTAGTGAAGAATATTTCCAGAGAGAAGATTGTGATTATGGCCAAGAGCCAGATTGGTGTTCTTCTGAGGTAGTCATGGAAAGGGTAGTTTGTTGGATTGAGGACAGCGATCAATCATTAAAAGATTTTAGATCATCTTTTGAAGAGGCGACAATGAAGGGACTAGATAAATATTTACTACAAAATTTAGGAGATGAACAAGAGTTTGCGCCTTTTAAAATGCCAAAAATGCAATCAAAACAAAAAGATGAGGATTAACATAGAACTTCCAGAAGAACTCCACACCGCTCTCAAGGTTAGGGCGGCCGTGGAGGGTATTACTTTAAAGCAATTAATTATTAACATTTTAAAAACAGACTTATGACATTTTACAACCATTGCAACAATAGCCTTTATAATGAAGCGATTAGATTAATTGCGCAGACAGATTGGGCAGACGTTTACAAAGAGCAAACTTTAGATAATGTGTCGGATGAATTGGAATGCGGTCATATTATCAGAACGAATAGCGGAAGCTACACTAGCCCCTTTAAAATTAGTGACGTAAAGGGCATTATTTCTATTGTGGCTAATAGAGATTAACTCAATTAATTATTAACATTTTAAAAACAGATTTATGACATTTTTACCTACAGATTACCAAGCACCAAAGCCAAGCGGCGGCGCTTACACCAAATGCCTTAAAGGCGAAACCGTTCTCAGATTTCTAGGCGATCCTATTACAGGCTATGAATGGTGGGAATCCATGCACGGCACCGAAAAGCCTGTAAGGGTGAGCAACTTTAATCAAATTAAAGACGAACACGCCACACAAAAAGCCAAGCATTTTTGGGCATGTTGTGTCTGGAACGTGGACGCCTCAGCCGTTCAGATATGGCAGATAAACCAGAGGACAATACAAGAAGCTATTATGGGATTTATTAACGATAAAGATTGGGGCGATCCTAGATTCTATGATATAAAAATTATAAGGACAGGCGATGGCTTAGAGACAAAATACAGTGTTAGCCCTAAGCCGAAAAAGGAACTACCAGAGGCCGCTAAATTTGAGTATGATTTGATGAATATCAAGTTAGAGAAGTTACTCACAGGAGAGGACCCATTCGAATCATGAGCACTCAAAACGGAGAGCCAGACATAGGCCCAACATTCGAAGAGTTTTGGGAGCTATATGATAAGAAAATCGAGCGTAAGAAATGCTTAAAAGCATGGCAAAAGCTCGACCCAATGACGCGACAAGAATGTATACTCCATGTAGTCAATTACGTGGAGTCGACACCAGATAAGCGGTACCGCAAAAATCCATTTACCTATCTATTTAATGAATCGTACTATGACGAAATTATCCATACAAGAAAGTCAAGGCATCGCGCTGCCTTTGAACACATCATTAACCACTATTCTCAATGAGATTCCAGAAAAAAAAGAGGTACATATGGCTATCTCTGGCGCTTTATATAGTGTGGCAAATATGTACTCGGATGTCGACGCGCGATCGCTCACAGAAACGATGGACGCCTTTTACCGAGAGTTCAAATACGAGCCGTTATCTGTTTTTATAGATGTGATTAACGATTTTAAAACAGGAAAAGTCAAAGTCTTTGGAAGGATAACACCTAACCAGATACGCGATTCGATCATGGATAAGCTAGATAAGATTGCAAGGGACCGTGAGAATGCGCATCTAGATTTAAAGGGGGATGCGGGCGACCGCTCCACCCTTACTTTACGCGAAGCATTGGCCAAGGTAACTACTCAAAAATGATAGATAGCAGAGCAAAGGGGCACGCCTATGAGCGCCAAATAATTAACAGGCTAAAGGAGCTAGGCTATGACGCTGTCAGCTCACGCGCTGAGAGTAAAAATATGGATGATAAAGGCGTTGATATAATCGACAATACAGACTTTTATATACAATGCAAGGCGGTTGAGAAATTAAAGCCTAGCTTACACGACATCTTAAAAAGGATGCCAACGGAAAAAGTTCCTATTGTCTATCATAAAAGAAATAACAAAGGAAGTACAGTCACACTTAAACAGGAAGATTTTGAAAGACTACTACTATTACAAGCCCGCGATTGATCCCTTTTTAACCTATGAGCTAGCCCGAAAGGAGCTACTAGAAAAGAGGATAAAAAAAGAAAACTATATTACATTTTTAAAACGACTAAATTACTATGAACGTAGACGAAGCACTACAACTACTAGAGGCTAGGGTAGAGGAAGATATCGAGGAGTTAACCCCCAAAGATCGCCTACTATTCTGGGCCAACTTACTTGAATTTAAGAAGGCCAAGATTCAGAGAATTCCCTTTCTAGTACCAGAGAATGACGCAAAAATTATAATAGAATATGAGGACTATACGACTACGACACACGCGAGTATTCAAAAGCCTGTGGACAAGCCAGAAAAGGATTAACGCATTCAGAGGCGGCGCAAGGTCTAGTAAGACTCACAGCATTTTACAAGGCATTTCCATTTGGTTAGCCTCTGGCTATTTCGGGGATAACTACGTACCAAAAGGCACCTTCTCAATAATTCGCGAGACGCTACCCGCATTAAGGGCGTCAGCTTATAAGGATTTTATTAATATACTCCAAGATATGGACATCTACTATTACGTGGATCATCGGAAAACGCTACTTGAATTAGAGTTTGAGAACAGGATCGTGCAGTTTTTTAGTACGGACGACCTAAATAGTGCAAAGCTGAGAGGTAGACAGAACACATTTTTCTATTTAAATGAGGCAAATACAATACCTTTTGAGGCGTTCAATCAATTAATAATGAGATGTGAGCGCTTTGCTATCTTGGATTATAATCCCGCGGGAATAGAAAATTGGTGCAAAACGTATATAGAGGATGATCGCCAACATTGGCCAGACCAAGACGTTAAACTAGATGTCAGCACCTACAAGGATAACCCCTATATTCCAAATGAGATGGTAAAGGAAATAGAGGGCCTACAAAAGACAGACATTGACCTATATAAGGTGTATACCCTCGGGCGGTGGGTGCAATCCAGAAATCTAGTATTTGATCAGGTGCATATTTGTGACTACGTCCCAGAGGGTAAGGTCTTTTACGGCATTGATTTTGGATATAATGACCCTACGTGTGCCGTCAAGGTAACTTTAAAAGACCAAGCGATCTATATTGAACAAATATTTTATAGGACTAAAATGCTATTGAGAGATATAGCCGAGGAGTTGCACGCTTTAGGAGTTAATAAGGTCTACGCTGACAATGAGCCGCGAACTATTAAGGAGCTCAGAAATAGAGGCATAAGAATCAAGCCCGCTAAGAAGGGTAAGGATTCAATAAGACAGGGCTTAGGATTTATCAGAACTCACCAGATATTTATACATGAGGAGAGCCTCGAAACGATCAAGGAATTTAGGGAATATAAGTATAAATTGAACGATGAAAATAACCCTACAGATGAGCCACTAGATTTAAATAACCATTCTGTAGACGCTGTCAGATACGCGCTAAGCTATGCATTGAGGGGGGCAATAACGATAAGATGAAAAGATTTAAAATACATCACGATGATGACATTATCGGGGGCCAGATACCTGACTCATGGGAGGAGATAACGGTCAAACAATGGGCCGCTATGAGACCAAACAGCGAACCAATGGAGCTGCTAAGTATATTTTCCAATATAGACTTATCACATCTTGAGAATACAAGCGCTGATTTAAGCCCTATAATTAGGCACATCTACGAAAAGCTCATTTTGGACGGCATGGATAAATTAGATAACAGGCCCAGAAAGCCTTTGAATATATTAGGCCATGAAATAAAATTCCCAAATGATTTGAACTTTGAGCGCTATGGTCAGAAATTTATGCTTAAAAAGCTAACACAAGATAAAGAGGACATGCGCGAGATAGTGGCCGACGCTTTGGCGATCTATGCCCAGCCCTTAATAGATGGTAAGTTTGATGGCCATAAGTTAGCGCCTATAAAAAAAGCTATTGAAGCGCTGCCTATTGTCTTATCTTGGCCTTGGTGCCTTTTTTTTTTGAGGAGCTTAAACGCATTGAGGAGGACATCACTAGTAGATTGGCAGCCATCCCAATGACAGCAGAACAAACAAAAATGAACAGCTTTTTTGATATGGCGGGATCAAATCGATTAGAGAAATGGGGTGACTTTATGTTAATAGATCAGCTTTGCAAAAGTTATCCACAATATACTCACGATGATATTTGGGAAATGGAGGTCATTTTTGTGAATAATTTAATTTTGTTTAACAGAGAAATGGGTTACGTTAACTCTAAAACTCAAGAAATCCAAAGGAAAGCATGAATATTTCATATATTGTCATCGCCCTCTCGTTTATATTCGGCTTTTTTTTCTGTATCTTTACAACAATATTTTTTGTAATCATAACTAAGTATGAATCTCATCGCCACGACGATCAAAGGAATAATAGAGGCACAGGGTTTAACGTACCTAAGAGCGGCAAACCCAAGCGATCTTAACGAGCTAGTAGGCAGCTACGATTTAAGTGCGGGCGTGGGTGTATATGCTAATTTACCAACGGTTGATAATTTAACATACAGCCTTACAAATAACGTGCGAATGGAGTACGGCATCGAAATATACTACCTTAAATTAAGCACAGGCACAGACGACACCGCCACTCAATTGGACGTAATACTAGACGCTTTAAAGCCGAAAGCTGATGGAATGATAGACAGGCTCAACGCGTCTGGAATAGTAGCCCTAGACGGATTTATAGACGGCTATGAACTAGAGGCGATTGAATCAATAAATATCACCACCGAGCTATTAAGCGGGTGGAAGTTGTCCTTTGTTTTACCTATATATAGAAATACATTTGAATGCGTTTGATTTTCATACCGAGTATCTGGAGTTTTTAAATGATGTCAAAGACAATTTGCAATCTCAGCTAAAAAGGCAGAAAAGAAAAGCTACAGGAAACGCCATAAATTCACTTCGCGTAGTAGCTAACCAGAAGCTAAAGGCTGAGCTAAGGGGGGCACCATATCTTAAATTCTTAGAGACAGGCGTAGGATCAAAGCCCAGGGGAATAGGTACGGCATTTATTGACAGACTTATTGAGTGGGTGACAGCTAAGGGAATACAACCAAAAGAAAAGCAGACCATTAAACAAGTGGCCTTTGCCATCGGTAAAAGCATAGTAAACGAAGGAACTCAAATATACAGAGGTCAAAAAGGCATTAGCATAAGCCAAGCGATTAAGGAATCAAAACCAACCCTTCTCAAAGAAATGGGCCAAAAAATGATGATAGACTTTAAGGATGGTTTAAAAGTAAAACGGAGATAATGGCACTAACAATAACAAGCGAACCCATAAGAACGATTGACGGAGTAACAAGCGCCGCCAATGCGTCACGCTCTCAAATACCCTTTATTCTCACCACCACACAACAGGCCCAACTTAATTTTAAAATACATATTACTATAATGAACACCTCTGGTGGCTTTCTAATTACTACTGTCTTTAAGTATAGCCCAAAGCCTGACGGCACATTATTTTTAGATGTCGGCCAGATACTGACAGAATATCTTGAAAAGAATGGCCTTTTATCTGTAGAGTTTAAATTGAGATTTGGTGAGGGATGGAATGGTTTTCTACCAACATTCAGCACCTCAGCAAATAGCTATTTGGCGGTTTATGGCCAGAAACAGATATACAGCTCTGGCGGTGCTAACCTCTATAATCACGTTATTAATAGTGCCGCCACCGTCAAAGGTACGGCGCTCACTAAATGGGCAGAGCCTCGGATTTATAGCCAATTCAAACGAACTATAGGCTTGTTAAATGCTGTTTCTACACAAGCGGACATGACAGTTAAATATTTAACCATAAATAAAGTATTTATTAGTGATGCCTTAACTAAAAGTATTACGGGTGAGCCTGTCGGCGTTTTAAATTTTGATCTAGTAGACTATAGCGGTGCATTCCCCTCAAATGCGGCCTATGTTCGTGCTGCATTTTCGGGCCCAGGAGGGCAGAACTTACAAAACGTAGATTATAAGATTTACCCATCATGCTCACAGCCTATTTTTATTGAGTACTTGAATAGTTTAGGGGCTTATGAACAGTATATATTTAACTTAAAACAGGAAGTCCAAGTCGCTAGCTCCACAGGGATAGAATCCTCACGAGCCATAAACCAAGATTATGCGACAGCTAACGTCACTAATATAAGGGTGGCTAACGAATGGGTGCAGCAACTGATCTGCCAAACAGACAACCTCAGCAATAATGACCTATTAGCTATCAACGAAATAAAAAGGAGCACATCAGTACGCGTACTATTAACGCGGGATGGATCGCGCTTTGTTCAGGTGGTGGCCACTAATAACCTAAGTGATATCTACAGCACGGATAACGCCAATAATGGTTTTTCATTACAATTACAAATGCCTAACAACTTCAACGTATTTGAGGCAATAAATTATGAATTAACACCAAGCCAATCTCATCAAAACGTGAGTTTTACGGCTGCATACAACTGATAAAATGGCAAAGAAAACGAGAACAGAGTTAAGCACCTTAGCGATTAACACAAATTTACCTGACAATACGCAAGAGCTAATTACGCCAACTACTGAGCGCGCACAGCTAACAGGTGAGCGGGACAGTGTTCTAAATTATAAGGATGATTTAGGAGGTGCAACAAATGCGGGGAAGTTTATCACGGTTGCAACAGATGGCGAAAGCCTCACCATGGTAGATGAGCCTTCGGGCGTGCCAGATTTTGTTACATTTATAACTGCCATACGTAATCAAATGATTTTGACGGCTGGAGCTGCAGGATTGGCTAGATCAGAGTTAACATTTAGTAATGCCGATGGCTCAAAAAGTTCTTACATAAGTTTTAGTGGACTTGATGGCCATTTTTATATCCTTGGAACAAATTCGCAAATTCAGTTAACTAACGACATTACTTTTATTACGGGAGGATTACCTTCTTTAAGAATAAAATCGGATGGTAATATAAATATAAAATCTGCAAGAACAGATGGCATTGTAAATATACAAGCGAAAGATGCAAATGCTTATGGAGGATTAAATGTATCTGCATTTGGTAATGATAATACGTGGTTATCAATGACACATGATGGTACAAAGGGTATTATTGGTCAAACACATGGCTCTGGTGGAGGCATGACTCCTCTGGTTTTAAGAACGTCTGATCTAGATAGAATTGAAATTGGAACCTCAGGCAATGTTGCAATAAATCAAAATTCCCTAAGTAATGTTCAATTTTTTATTCACGGCTATGATAATTTAGCGACAACTTATTCAATTTTAGCAGATAATTTGGCGGGCCAAGGGACTTTTAATGTCCAAAATAATGGAGAAGGATTTTTAAAGGCAAATGCTTGGACGTATGGGAGTGATATAAAATTAAAAGAAAATATATCAGATGTAGAAAACGGAATTGAAATGGTTTCTAAAATGAAACCAAAGCATTTTGATTATATTGATGGTTCAAAAAATAACCTTGGTTTTATTGCTCAAGATGTTAAAAAAATTATTCCTCAAGCAGTTAGATATATCGATAAAACACAAACTACATTAGGTTTAAAAACTGATTTTTTAGTACCTTATTTAGTCAAAGCAATCCAAGAGCAACAAACCATAATAGAAAATTTAAAAGCAAGAATTGAAAAACTAGAGCTATGAAAGAAATAGAACCAATAGACGTTTGGCAGAATGGTATAACCAAAACTGCGGTAAAATTACAAGCACAAGGTACAAGTGTAGTCTTGGGAAATAATGCATCTTTTTATTGGCAACTAATGACTGTAGAAGGGCATCAAGTAGCAAACGGAACCCTGGGAATTAGTGGTGAAAAATACGCTGCGTGGGGTGCTAATGATAATTACATTTACACTATTATAGCAGCAGATTTAAATCTAGTGATTGTAGGTGATTGGGTAGATAGTGAAAATTAATTAATGTCAAATAAACTACAGATATTATCCAATGGTGAGAGCTTTGATTTATTTGAGGGTGAAGAAAAGCGCTTTTATATTACTTACCAGATTCATGATCTTAGCAACTTACAGACCAGAAATGGAAATTTTTCGCGTAGAGTAAGCCTACCACTAACAGCAAAAAATAAGAATATACTAGGGGCCACTTTGCCCACAATCTCACGCTTTGACTCGGTGGCTGTTGGTACTATACCCTGTGAAATATTGGTTAATGATATGCCCGCCTTATCGGATAGCTATTTCGTGATAGATACACAAGATGAGGATTCAGTAACTATCCAGATTTTTGGGGGTATCAGTAAATTCTATTCAGATGTGCCAGATTTACCAATAAGCGCTCTATCATTCACGGCCCTTGATTGGACACCTACAGGAATAATAAGTAAAACAGATACAACCTCTGACGTAGTTATCCCAGATACTCAATGGGTAACCAACCAAAGCTATAGATTAATTGGGGGCACCATCGCGGCACTTACAGAAATGAATGAAGCGGGGTTTTTTATCTATTGTCATTCAGTATTAACTAAAATATTTGCGGGGTTTACTAATTTAACTTTTGACACCTCAGCGATGGATGCGAAGTATTCTAAATACGCTGTCGCCTGTGCTATGCCTTTGCTCCACAACGAGTATACTAACGGCGAAACGGCATCAACTACCATAAATCCTCAAAACTATTTTCCAGACATTAGTCAAAGGGATTTTGTGAGGGAGATTTTTAAGCTCCAGAATATTATAGCCGTTGAGGCTAATAATGTGGTAACGCTGAAATATTTTAAATCGATCGAAACGGCTACATCTCAAAATCTAGTATTAAATACCGATAAGGGAAAGACCGTATTTAACACGTTTAAAACCTACAGCCAAACTAATGAGCTAAAATATAGTAATGATGATATAGTAGAGCGCACAGATGCAGACAGCTCATTTCCTGTCAATTCTGAGACGCTGCCATTATCTGGAATTATTATACAATCAAAATTTTTTCCCTGTGATTTGGGAGAGACCGTGGGTAGTAATAGGGCAGCTGTCGCCGCTTGGGAGGTAGAATACTTTATTAATCCCATAAATCTTAAATTTACGTCTACATCTGGTACGCCAAACTTTACAACTAATGAACCTTTTGATGCAAAAGTTGGAGATATGGTATTTTTTGGCGCAACATTGAGACGGATAATAACACTAGGCGCCACAAAAGAAAGCGGCACCGTAGACCGTAATTTTCCAAGCACCACCACAAGTAACATAATAAATTATTTAAGATACAAGCCAAATGGTCGCACCATGCAAATAGTGAGCGTAGAGGATGGCGGTACTTATGGCTTTCGTTTTAATGGCGAAGTATTCAACTCAAATTCCCCCGCAAAACGCGCCGAGTTTATAGATGCTATGAAGTGGGATAATCTTAAAACAGAGTATTATCAATTGCTTGTAAATTCATTAGAAAAGCCTTTTATTATTCAAGCGTGGATAAATATCCCAACCATTAGCCTTTTGACATTAAACCCCTTAGCGCCTGTATACGTTGAGGATTATAACGCATATTTTTACATTAATAAGCTAGAGCAATGGCGACTCAATACAAGCGCTAGAGTAGAGCTTATCGAAATCCCAATATAATGGCAGAACAAGAGGATGTAATCACATTAAAAGTCCAAACCAAAGGAGCTAAGGAAGCAGCCAAAGAGATGGGCGCGGTCGAGAAAGCCACAGAGAAGGCAAACGATGCAGCGGAGGAGTATGAGGATACCCTGGGAGATCTAGCTAAGGAGACGGAGGTATTTGGTGTATCAATCAACGGCATTAGCTCAGCTTTTAAAGGCAGCGTAAAGGCAGTAAAAGGCAGCGTAACATCTTTGAAGGGATTTAAGACCGCTCTGATTGCAACAGGCGTGGGCGCATTTGTTGTGGTTCTCGGTACGCTAGCCACAGCGTTTGCGAGCACATCCCAAGGCATGGCTTTGGTAGAAGATGTGAGCTCAATACTAGCCAACACTTGGGCTGTAGTAATTAAAAGAGTAGGCCTTTTGGCTAAGGGACTAAGTCAGTTTTTTTCTGGGGATTTTAGTAAGTCTTTTGAGACATTAGGCGATGCAGTGAGCGGCTTTGGTACTGAGATAGCAGAGGCAGCAAAGCAAGGCTCTATCTTAGCCCAAAGAGAACGTGATTTAGTCACAGAAAAGAACGCATTGCTAGTATCCCAAGCCGCTGAGATTGCAAACCTTGAAAAGTTACGTAATTTCTCAGATGATGTGACCCAAAGCCTAGAGGATCGCATCGAAGCCACTAAAAAAGCGCGGGAAATCATAGCAAAACAGAGCGCCGATAATGTGGCGATCGCTGAGAAAGAATTGAAGCTATTTAAGGACTCTAACGACCTTACAAACTTAAGCATAGACCAACAAAATGAGCTAGCATTGTTAGAAGCTGAGGCCTCAATAAAAAGAGGTGAAGCCATCGCTACAGACACAGGCGAACTCACTAAATTAAACGGTTTTAAGGATGAACTAGCAGCCAGAGATGAGGAGCGTAGACAGGCAGTAATTGACGCCGAAGAGTTGAGATTGGCTAAATTAGAGGAGGATACAGAGAGAGAATTGGCCTTAGTTAAAAAGCTAGCAGACGCCAAAGAAAAGGCAGATAATAAAGAGATAAAAGATGCTAAACTAGTATCAGATGCAAAGATAAAAGCCGCTGAGGAGGCAGCCGCCGCAAAGCTAGAGGTTGAGGCGGAATTGTTCGCGGGCATGACGGCTTTAGGTGGAAGATTTGCTCAAGCATCATCCTTAATCCAAACAGCTTTAGCGTTAAAAGACGCTGTAAGTTTAACCCTCTCAGCGCTAGCAGAGACAAAAGGAGGTATTATTGCAAAACTAGCAGCGGGAGCAACTGCAGCCGCTTTGGGCGCTAGCCTAGTGGCTCAGCTTAAGTCTATAGCCATACCAAAGGCAGCCGATGGCATGCTTGTGGGCAACAGCCATGAGCGAGGCGGAATGCTAATCGAGGCAGAAGGTGGAGAAGCTATAATCAATAAAAGATCAATGGCTATTCCATGGGTTAAGCAACAGGCTAGCTACCTAAATGAGCTAGGTGGTGGCGTGCCTTTCTTCGCTAGAGGAGGCATGGTGACAAGCCAAGAACAAGACCCATTTACCAACTTACAAAAGAGCATAGAAAGCCAGAGAACGGTACTCGTTTTGGATGATCTTGACACGGCCCAGAGCAACAACGCCGTGACGGTGTCGAGCTCAACTTTATAGTGTCGAGAGCCAGAAAGTGGTAGT
>ENA-OSJC01001797-OSJC01001797.1-marine-metagenome-genome-assembly--contig:-NODE-1797-length-16967-cov-11.529663_pt1 | contig 16967 bp, 18 predicted proteins | sample MGYA00237885_ERZ534234 | MGnify/ENA primary metagenome ERZ534234 (study PRJEB26413, sample SAMN06343907) | marine metagenome | isolation source: coastal waters | place: Atlantic Ocean: West Antarctic... | reverse complement strand
TTAATAGCAGTTTCAAATTCTATATTTGGACTTGTAATATATTTAAGATTTTGAATCCTCTCCATTAAAGGCTCATTAGTACTCTGCAGTAATGGAGCATTAATAACACTGATAGTTTTGCTTACCCAGTTCAAGTTATTGATCTTAGTAACAAATTTTTCCAACTCTAAAATAGAATCTTTGTTTATGACGACTTTAGGCTCGTAGGTTAAGATGAAGAATTCCTCCGAGCCGTATCTTTCGTTAACTTCTCTAAGGTATTTTAAATCTGGGTCATTTTCTAACAGCAGAGTATCGGCAGAGGCATCTAATTTAAAATTTTTAGAAAAATATAATGAACCTAGAAGTATGATAATTAGGCCTAATAGAATTAGTTTAGGAAAATTAAGTAATTTTTTATACATACAGAAATAACTTTCTAGATGTACTTTTTATCATATCTTTGAGACATACAAGTAATAATTCTGTAAGGAATAGTGCCTGTCTGTTTTGCAAAATCATCAATTGTGTAATCAGAGTTGTATATGTCAATCATGTCTCCAACTTTGACTTTATTTTTGAATTTAGTTACATCTAAAATAATCAAATCCATAGATACTCTTCCTATAATAGGAATTTTTTTTCCCTTAAATAGAAAAAAACCTTTATTGCTTAATCGAATATTTAATCCATCTGCATATCCGATGGGGATGGTGGCTGTCGTTGTGTTTTTTTTTGTGTAAAAAGTCCTGGAGTAACCAACAGATTCTCCTTTTTTAATTTGATTAATTTGAGTGATAGGAACTTTTAGTGAAACTGCATGTTTGATATTTTTGTGAAAAGTTCTTTTTCCGCCGTAAAGACTTATACCAGGTCTAACCATATCGTAATGATATCGTTTTCCTAAAAAAATCCCACCTGATGCTGCTAAGCTATATTTGCAATCAGGAAATTCTTCTTTGATCTTGTCAAATCTAGTTTTTTGAATATTGTTATATTTATTATTCTTCTCGTCAGCACAAGCCAAATGACTCATAAAAATTATATTTTTAAATAAATATAATTTCTTTTTATTTTTTTTTAATTTATCAATATCTTTTTCTTGAAAGCCAAGCCGGTTCATTCCAGTATCTATATGTATCATTATGTTTCTTTGGTAATTTTTTTTAAGATATCTAGTCCATTTTTCAAACTGTGAATAGGTATTAAGAACTGGAATTAATTTGTTTTTAAAAAAAATAGACTCTTCGTTAATTCCAAGTCCATTTAATATAAAAATGTTAACTAATTTAAATTTTTTTCTAATTTTTACAGCTTCTTTCACATTTGCTACGAAAAAATTTTTACATTTTAGTTTAACTAAGGATTCTACAATTTTATTAGCCTCACCCAATCCATAACTCGAGGCTTTAACGGTAGCCGAAACTACAGATGGTTTGCAGAATCTTTTTAAAAATAAGTAGTTATTTTTAATAGATGTTAAGTTGATAGATACTTGTCCAGAAGAATGTTTCATAGCTTTAGAGGCTATTTATATAAAGGATTTCTTTATTTCTGTAACCAAGAATTTATGATTGAGCATCTTTAAATTTGGTATACGCACTTTCAAACTCAAGCCTTATAATACCTGTGGGGCCGTGTCTTTGTTTTCCAATTATTAGCTCTGCTTGACCATGAATTAAGCTCATTTTTTCTTGCCATTCTACGTGTTCAGCCGTACCAACTCTTGGCTCCCTTTTTTCCTCATAATATTCTTCTCTATAAACAAACATAACCACATCAGCATCTTGCTCAATAGATCCAGATTCTCTCAAATCAGATAGTTGTGGTTTTTTATCATCACGCTGTTCTACAGCCCTAGATAACTGAGATAATGCTAAAACGGGCACATCCAATTCTTTTGCCAATGCTTTTAACCCTTGCGTAATTTCCGCTACTTCTTGAACACGACCTTCATTTCTATAGCTTCCAGATTTCATTAACTGAATGTAATCGACTATAATTAAGTCAAGTCCATGAAGTCTTTTAATTCTTCTTGCTCTATTACTCAAAGTTGAAATGGTAATCGCTGGAGTGTCATCTATAAAGAGTGGCAAGTTCTCCAAATTCTTTGAGCTTTCAATAAACTTCTCAAACTCATCTTGATTAATATTCCCTTTTCGTATGTCATTTGATTTTACTCTAGATTGCTCAGATAGAATTCTTGTAGATAGTTGTTCAGATGACATCTCTAAAGAAAAGAAGGTGACTGTGGATTTTTTATTATTCTCCTGTATTTGTCTTGCCGCATGAAAAGCTATATTCGTAGCTAAGGCTGTTTTTCCCATAGATGGTCTTCCAGCAATAATTAACAAATCCGATTTATGTAAACCTCCCAATCTATCGTCCAAATCTCTTAATCCTGTAGGCACTCCAACAATTCCACCTTCATTTTTATAAGCAGAGGATGCAACAGCAATAGTTTCTAGTAGAGCTTCTTTAAATTCAACGTAAGACTTATTGAATTTACCACGCTCAGCTATATCAAATAATTTTTTTTCTGCAGATTCTATGATTTGTTCAGCACTAATTTCAGAATTTTTATTTTGAGACTCTTCAAGCGTTTCTTTAGATATGTCAATTAAATTTCTTCTTATCTTTAAATCGTGAAGTAAATTAGCATAGTATTTTATTTGAAGTTTAGAAGTCGAAAATTTAGTAAGCTTAACAAGATACTCACTACCACCTATTTCATTTAACTCATCCTCATTAGAAAAAAAGTTTTTCAAAGTAATTGGGTTGGCCAGTAAGCCTTTAGCCATTAAGTCGCTAATGATTTTGTATATTTTTTTATTAATAGGATTGAAAAAAAAATCTTCATTAATATCTGCAATTTCATCAAATATTTCATTGGAGAGCAATATGGTTCCTAACACCGTCTGCTCAGCTTCAAGATTTTGTGGGGATGTGTCTAATCCAGATAATATTTCCACATTTTTAAGAGAGCTCATGAACTATAATAGTATTATCTAATACCAAAGGTTCAACAATAATGTTTTGACAGATGTGTGGAGAAGTTAGTTAAATATTTTGATTATTCAACTTTTGGTTTTACATTTAAATTGATAGTAGCAATTACTTCAGCATGTAAATTAACGAAGACTTTTGAAATACCTGTATTTTTCAATTGACCTTTTGTTTCAATTTTTTCTGCAGATATATTCAAATCTTTTTGCTCTTTGATCAAAGTCACAATTTCTTTAATGTTAATAGATCCATAAAGTTGACCATTTTCCATAGCTTCTTTGTAAACTTCTAATTCTGCATTGTTTAATATTTGGAATGTTTCGTTAGCTTTATTTTTTTCAATTTCATTTTTCTTATTTATTTCGCTCTTTTGCTGCTCAAAATATTCAGTGTTTTTTTTATTTGCCACTAGAGCTTTTTTATTTTTTAATAAAAAATTTCTTGCATAACCATCTTTGACAGTTACCTTTTCACCGATTGCTCCAAGTTTTTTTATATTTTCTAGTAGAATTACTTGCATGTTAATTACCAACGTATGGCATTAAAGCCAAAACTCTTGCTTTTTTAATTTCTTTAGAAAGCGCCCTTTGTTTTCCAAAAGATACATTGGTTATTCTGCTAGGCAGAATTTTTGCAGTATCCGAAACATATTTTTTTAATAATTTGATATTTTTGTAGTTGATTTCAGGAGCACCTTTGCCACTTAACGGGCAAGATTTATTTGGTTTGGCCGTAGATTTGTTAAAAAGTGCATTACCACCCTTATTGAATTTTTTTTTACCTTTTTCTTTTCTTTTAACCATTATGAAGTAACCGTTAGACCAGATTCTTCTTCTGGTATTTTTTTAATTTTCATAGAAAGAAATTTTATTATTCTTTCATCATATCTTTCAAATTTTTCTAATTCCTTGATAACCTTACTATTTCCTTCGATGTAAAGGTTGCTGTATTTTCCTCTGTAATTTTTTTTAATAGAATAAGCTAAAGATCTTACTCCCCAATTTTCTTCTTTAACAATTTTGCTGTCATTTTTCTTTAAAATTTCTTCAATCTTTTCTTTTATAGAGTTAGAGCCCTCTTCATTTAGTTCTGGGACAGTAATATATGTATGTTCGTAGTAGTTCATTTAATAATTATAAGTGTTTAAAAAAACAGTTGAATATAATATTATCTTCGTCATATCAAGCTATATAAAGAACTTATTACATTGAAAAAATCAATATTATTTCCAGGCCAAGGGTCCCAATATATAGGTATGGGTCTAGATATTTATGAAGCTTTTGACGAAGCCAAAGAGGTGTATCGTGAAGTAGATGATGTTTTAAAAACCAATTTGAGTGATATTATCTTTAGGGGTGAGGCTTCGGATTTGAACCTAACAGCAAATACCCAGCCTGCAATTATGACAACAGGTGTTGCTATATTTAGGGTTTTGAAAAAAAAGCATAATCTTAAAATAACAGACTTTTCTTTTTGTGCAGGCCATTCTTTGGGAGAATATACAGCTCTTGTTTGTGCAGAATCTTTAAGTTTAGCCGATGCTGCAAAAATATTAAGAGCTAGAGGTCAAGCAATGCAAAGCGCAGTCAAGCCCGGAGAGGGTAGCATGGCAGCTGTTCTTGGTTCAGAGATTAATGACATAGAACAATTGATTAAAGAATCTAATTATTCAACAGTAGAAATTTCTAACGATAATTGCCCAGGCCAAATAGTAGTAAGTGGAAAAAAATCAGAAGTTGATGAGTGTTTAATTAGTATTAAGCAAAAGCTTTCAAAAAAAAGCATCTCACTTCCTGTATCTGCTCCTTTTCATTGCCAGCTAATGAAACCTGCAGCGGAAGAAATTAAAGAATTAATTATGAATTTAAGTATGCAGAATCCTCTTATCCCTATAGTATCCAATGTAACTGCCGAAGCCGTTACGCAGGCTGATGAAGTTAAGCAACTGCTGATACAGCAAATTTATAAAAGAGTACGATGGAGAGAGATCATTGAATACATGTTTAAAAATTCTAATGATAGCTTCCTAGAAGTAGGACCCGGCAAAGCACTTAGTGGCATGCTTAAAAGATTTAAAAAAGAAATTCAAATTAAAAACTACAACAATAGAGAGGACCTTGAACTATGACATTTTCAGACTTGAAAGATAAAAAAATAATTTTAACAGGAGGATCTAGAGGTATCGGTCTTTCAATGTTAGATAAGTTTTATGCGATAGGATCTAAGGTTTTAATTATTGGATCTAATAAAGAAAACTTAGAAAAAACAAAAATAAAATACCCAAACATTCTCACAGAAGCTTTTGATTTGGGAAATCATGATGAGATACCCGATTTATTCAAAAAATGCGTTGAGCAGTTAGGTGGCCTAGATGTATTAATAAATAATGCTGGAATCACAAAAGACAATTTGGCTATAAGAATGAAAAAAGAGGAGTGGACAAAAGTTATTGATGTAAACCTCACTTCTAGCTTCTTAATGGCTCAAGAAGCCATCAAAGTTCTTATCAAAAATAAATCCGGGTCTATAATAAATATTAGTTCAGTTGTTGCTCACTTGGGAAATTCAGGGCAGGTTAACTATGCAAGTTCCAAAGCCGCCTTGATTGCTATGTCTAAGTCATTGGCTAGGGAATATGCTAAAAAAAATGTTAGAGTAAATTGTATATCCCCAGGGTTTATCGAATCGGACATGACTTCAATTTTAAAAGAAGATCAAAAAGAAATGTTATTAAAGAATATTCCTATGGCAAAAATGGGTACGGGTGAGGATATTGCAAATATAGCAATGTTTTTAGCGTCGAACCTATCTGGTTACATCACAGGGGAGACAATACATGTGAATGGAGGCATGTATATGGCTTGATTAATTTCATTTATTGATCTAAAGAAAAATATAATCATATAACAAAAATAGAAAGATAATAATGAGCGAAGTTGGAGATAAAATTAAAAAGATAATTGTTGATCATTTAGGTGTTGATGCTGAAAAAGTTACTGATGAGGCTAGCTTTATCGATGATCTTGGTGCTGATAGTTTAGATACAGTAGAATTAGTTATGGCATTTGAAGAGGAATTTGGAGCTGAAATTTCAGACAGCGAAGCAGAAAAAATTCTAACAGTTGGTGATGCTATAAAATTTGTTGAGAATAGCACATCTAAATAAGTTTTTTGTTAAAAGAAAAAAAAAGGGGAGTTCTGATTGTTATTTCCTCCCCTTCGGGTGCGGGTAAAACCACTATAGCCAAAAAATTAGTTTCTAAAAAACTCAACATCGAACTTTCGGTATCCCTTACCACTAGAAAACCAAGATCTAATGAAATCCATAAAGTAGATTATCATTTTGTATCCAAGAAATTTTTTCAAACAAAGATTAAGCAAAAACACTTTCTAGAACATGCAAAAGTGTTTGACAATTTCTATGGCACGTCCCAAAAAGAAATTACCAACAAACTAAACAAAGGCAAAAATATCCTATTGGATATTGATTGGCAGGGTGCAAGGCAGGTCAGAAAAAAAATGCCAACTGATACCGTTAGTATATTTATTCTACCCCCATCCTTAAAGGTTTTGAAACAAAGATTAATGAAAAGAGAATCTAGCTTAGCATTTGTTAATAAGAGAATGAGTAAAGCTAAAAAAGAAATAGCGCATTGGAATGAATATGACTATGCAGTTGTTAATAAAGATTTAAAAGAATGTTTAAAAGAAATTAAAAAAATTTTAGAAATACAAAAGTACAAATCATCTGGAAAAACTATTTTAAAATTTTAATCTTTTAACAGTTTTGTCAATTGGTAAAAATTTTCTTTACTTATATTTTCTGCTCTCAAGTCAAAATACTGATCTAGCTTATTTGCTTCAATAACTTTTTCATCAAATAATTGTTTAATCTTATTTTTTAGCTTTTTTCTTCTATTGGCAAACAGAGTTTTGGATAGGAGCTCAAGTTTATGGATATTTTTATTATTTATAATAGTTTTTTTCAAAGGAACAAATTTAATCATAACAGAATCCACTTTTGGAACGGGAAAAAAGTCTTTTTTATTTATGTCTAAAATTTTTGAACACTGAAAGAAGGCAGATACAATCAAAGATATTCGACCATATTTTTTTGAATTTTCCTCAGAAAGAATTCTTTCCCCAACCTCTTTTTGAAACATTAAGATCATTTGATCAAACCATGGGTTGGTTATGTGTTGATTAATCCATTTAAGAAGTAGTTTTAGAGAAATATTATAGGGAAGGTTGGAGATTATAGTAGCATTTTTTGAAAATATTGATGTTTCATCAAATTGCAATGCATCTTCATTCATTATCGAATGCTCTTTTTTAACAAAAACACCATCCAATTTTTGAATTAAGCCCTTATCAATCTCAACTGCTAGATATTTCTTGGGGTTAATTTTAACAATTTCTCTACTTAAGGCTCCGTCACCAGGACCAACTTCATAGACTATAGAATCTGTAGTGATATTTGCAGATGTCATAATATGATCAATAATAGTTTGATTGTTTAAAAAATTTTGACCAAATTTTTTTTTCATATTTTTTTATAGTGCTTTTCAAAGAACTTTAAAGCAGCAATAAAACTTTCAGGGTTAGCTAGGTTTTTGTTTTTTAAGTTACTAGCAGGACCATGATCGGGTGAAATTCTCAAAAAAGGAAGACCTAAAGTTATATTTATAGCGTTAAATTTATGGATATATTTAAAGGTTGGAAGCACTTGGTCGTGGTAATGACCCACCAAACAATTAATATTTTTTTTATCAATTTCATTAAATGCAACATCTGGAACTAAAGGGCCAATTACTCTTATTTTTTTTTTAATTAATTTTTTAATAGCAGGATTAATAACACTACTCTCTTCTGTTTTTTTTTCAAAATCCATACCGTTATGAGGGTTCAGGCCCATCATTCCAATAATCGGTTCCTTGACTCCAAGAACACTTTTGTAAAAATTATTTATATTAGTAATGTTGGTAATAATTTTTTTTTGGTTTAAATTTTTAGATACATCTTTAATCCTAATGTGCGTTGTGTTGGGACATACAGAAAAATTTTGATTATACAAAAGCATTGTTTCTTTACCTTTGTTATTAAACGCATCTGCAATACATTCTGTAAATCCTGGGTAATTACCTGGCAAAAAACGCTTATTAAGTGGTAAGTTAATTAATCCATGTGCTTTTTTGCTCTTTAGCAAATCAAATGCAAGATTAAAACAATTTTTTAAATAAATTTTTGTATTTATTCCTCTTTTAATGTCCAAAAAATTTATAAACTTATTTTTCTTTTTAATATTTTGATCAATATCTTTTTGATCACCAATAAATAGGTATTTATTATTAAGTTTTTTCTTAAAAAATCTTTGAGATTTTTTTATAATTTCGTAATTGATACTAAATGGGTCTGAGGTTAAAATAATAATAGTTTTTTTCATTTTATTATTTTAATTAACAATTCTCTTTTCGCCTGCTCAAGGTGAGCTCTTGAATAGAAATTGAATTTTTTATTTTTTTCCTCAGCAATCAACTTTTCTTTTTCTTTAATAGTTTCAGGATTATTTGGATCTATATATCCCAATGCAATTAACTTTTGCTGAATTTCGTTTATGTTTATATTCAATTTCCAGCTATACTTCCTTGAAATCAATACATTCCAAGCATATTCTATTTGAGCCCTTTTTTTTATTTTATTGTAAATTTTTGTAGATTCAATTCCACTGTCACTTAGTTTTTTTTTTAAACTGTTTAATGCTTGGCTTTTAACTTGCTGCTTAATTTCAATTTTATTAATTGTAAGCTCAACTTCCTTAATTGCCAGCTCTAGCAGATTTTGAAAAGCAGATTGACGGAGCATTTTCTGATCAATTTCTTTAAAATTATTTAAAGCCCTAACGATTAGCATTTCATCTTTTAAATCTTTGCTTGTAATAGAGACGTTGTTTACGGTTGCTAGTATTATTATTTTTTCATTTGAATTTGCAACAGTGGAGAAAAAAAAGATAAAAATAAATAATATTTTTTTCATTGGTTTTGGTATTAATTTAAGAAACCAGATAAGTCAGGCGCAACAGGTGATCCAAATGGTTTCAGCACAATAGAAAATGTTAAATTGTTGCTAGGCTTAAGCTCTTTGTCTTGATAAAATATTTTAGATAAGTTTAGGCCAATTTTTAAGCACTCGCTCTCATAATTCGTTTCAATAAAATTTCTTTCTGTAAAGTCTTCTTGCAAGTTTTTTCTTAACCCCATTGAAAAGTTTAAGTTATCTTTAAAGTTCCTTTTGTACTTTGTTTCAACATAATGATTTTTACCTATTTTATTTTCTTCATAATAATTAATTGATAAGTTGTTATTATCATTACCAAGCGAAGTGTTAATCTCGTTTTTTAAAAAAGCATTAAAATTTTTGTTCAATATATAATTGTAATCAATATCAAATTGACTGTTATTAAATTTCTCACTGTTTACTTTGAATGAGCTATTTCCAACATAGTCGGATCTTTTTTCTTGAAGAGAAGAATTTTTTGGCATTTGTTTTAATCTACTTCTTTTTAAAACTTGACCAATCGAAAACCCTGCATCTAAATATACTTTATTATTTAAATTTTTTTTATTTATGTTGTATTCTGCTCCATATCCAACACTTGCACCTGTTTCAATATTTGCTGTGCTGTTGGTCCTGTCCATTGAGAAAACATCTTGGTAATTTAATGTCTTATCTTGATCAGCAGCATTTTCCATGGAGCCAGTAGTATATTTTGAAAATATGACGGGGCTTATAGATTGTTCGGTGTTACCATCATATTTTACTAAAGGGTAATTATTTTCTAACGCTAAAGTCAAGTAGACATCATTATTCAAGTTTTCTTTAACAGTCTCAACATTGTCGTTGTAAATATTAATATTTTTTATAGATGTCTTAAAAACACTTCCCATTCCTTGAATTGATTTTGTCTTTTTCAAATCACTACTGGTAGCAATTTTATTAATTTGATGTGTTTGGTTGATATTTTCACCCAAATTCTTTGCTGAAAAATCATTGCTAATGTTAATAGATTGATTAAATTTTTTAAAAAAATTATTGAATGTTATTGTTGGTAGCGTGTATTGATATTTTTTATTACTGGTTTCCTCATTCAAATTTTCATAAACATAAGCTTCTAGAGTTAATTGTTTACTGTTCTCGTAGGAGCGTAAAATTATATCATTTTGCAAAGCTGAAATATCTTGCTTGATATTGAGAGTATTTATTTGATGAACTTTTAAATAATTTTTTTGAGAAATTTTCTGAATATTCATTTCCAGATCGTTGGAAGCAAAAAGCAAGTCATCGTAGCTACCCAGGAAGTTAAAGAAAAAATGGTTTCTTGATCCTGCTGTTCTTTCAATTAAAGACCCATCATCACTTTTTTTATTTAATTTTTTATAACCCTTAGAATAACTTGTATCTACATATAGTTCACTATTTTTATTTTTTTGTCTATACTCTCCCAAAAAAACAGGATTTTCTCCTGTGTAATAAACTGGAGTAAAAGTAAAATCCTTACTACCGTCAATTTCTAGGAAATAAGGAGTTTTGAACGATCTTCCCAAATTTTTAAAATTTTTAATTGAAGGTGGTAAAAAACCACTTTTTCTTTTAACACTTGGATCCGGGTGTGAAAAATAGGGAGTGTAAAATACTGGAACATTTCTAATATTGACGAGAACATTTTTGTGGTAAATCATTTTTTTGTTGTTATCGTGAGTTGTTTTAGAGGATGTAACGCTCCAGTCAGGACATCTTTCTAATATACTAGCTCCTAAGTCCTCATTATCAGTTGCACATGACGTGTAGGCATTTCTTCTACCCGACTTATCTTGATTAATAATTAAAGTTCCTCTCTTTCCATCAATTTCAGCGGATGCTCCTTCTAGTGAACTTTTGTCAGCCATTTGACCAAAAAATTTTTGCCCAAAACCTTTTTGTGATTCTTCAAAGTATTCGAAAAAAGAAAACTTAAAATGGTCACCTGCATTATTGAAATAATTAACATTGCCAGTGGCTACTATTTTTTTTAATTTTAAATCATAAAAAAACTCATTAGCTTCTAATTTATTTCCTTTACCATCAAGATAAACTGATTGTTCAGAAGTCAATATGGTAAATTTTTTTTTATTATATGTAATTTTATCGGAGTAGATTTTTTTGCCTAGTTGATCTTTTGCAAAAGCATTCCCAGAGGCAATTATTAAATTTTTATCATCTTCGTAAGTAATTTTTTTACCTTGAATTTCATAAAGTGAATCTTCTCCATAGGCAGAAAAAAGATTCATTAAAAATGAAAAGAAAATTATAAAAAATAATGAAATTGTTTTAGCGCTCATTGATCCTAATTAGATTTATGGTGCTAAGAATAATTATTAACCCCACGGGCGACCACACTGAAGTTGCTAGGGGCAATTTATTGCTTAAACCTATAGATATAGATAAATCATTTAAAAAATATATGCAAACACCGAGAATAGTTCCGAAAAATAAATACATAAAGGTGTTATACTGTTTATTACGACCCATTGTAAATGTGGTAGATACAAGAATCATTGCTAATAAATAAAAAGGTAATGATAGGTACTTATGAAACTTTACCTTTAATTCTTCAGCAGAATAACCTCTGGAATTTAGTGTTTTGATGGTTTTTAACATTGCCCAAAAAGAAACTGTATTAACATCAGTGAAATAATTTTTTAAATTATTTATATCAATCGACGAATCAAAACTTATCATCAATGGGGAGGTGTTTTGATTGTTTGCGTCAGGTTGCGAAGATTTTTTCTCTTCTGTAATTTGAGCTTTAATCATTGACCACTTTTTTTGATTAATAATAATTTTTTCACTGTCATATCTTCTAACGAAGCTAAAGCCTCTATCCAAGTTGTAGATTGTAACATTGTTTAATATCTTAAAGTTATTATTTTCAATCTTGTCAGCACGAATAATATTATATCCACTAGGCGTGTTTTCCATAAACCAAACACCCATTTTATTCATAACAATTAAATTGTCGTTGGAGGAATATATACGCTTTTCTTGTTCATAAAAATTTAAACTAGCTGATGAAATAGGAGTTAAAAAAAAAATTACAAATAGACCACATATAAATGAAATTATAGAAGGTATAAGAATAGGTAGAGTTTTGGAAATTCCTGATAACAACATGGTGTTTACTTCATTATTTTTTTGAATCTTTACAAAAAATAATATTCCAGAAAATAAAAAAATAAATATAGAAAGTTCAATAATGGTAGTAGGTGTTTTTGAAAGCGTAAGGACCGTTGCCATCCAAATAATATTTTCTAGTTTTTTATCTTTTAAATAAACAAGCTCGCCAACGGAGTTAATCAAAAGAGATAATGATAAAAAAACAAAAAAAACTAACAGCAATGAGAATATAAATTCTTTAGAAAGGTAGTGAATGAGTTTTGATGGGTAAAAAGTATTCATTTGGCCAAAGGTTCGTTTTGAATAAATTTATGTAAGAAAAAATATATTATAATTCCTACGCACATTGGAAATGAGTATAAAAAATATTGAAAGAAAATACTAGAAGCGCTCAGATTAAGCAGTATTTCAAAAAAAATAATAAATATAACAGTTAGGGAAAATATTAAAAATCTTAATTTAACCAAATTAAATTTTTCATTATTTCCATATAAAATAAAACAGCATAACAATGCAATAATTGGAATAAACAATGGCTTGAATATTCTTTTATGTATTTCAAAGATGGTATTATTTTTGCTTCCTCTATTTTTTTTAAGTTCATTAAATAACCACAAAAGACTTCTTTCTTGAAGCTTGGGATAGGTAGTCAGATCGCTTTTGTATTTGGTAAAATCGTATAAAGTTTTTTCAAATTTAATTATTTGAACTTTATTGTCTTTGTTTTTCTCATGAATAAAACCATCAATTAATTGTAAATAATTTTTATTATCTGAATTTAAAACTTTGCCTTGCTTGGCTATAATTGTTTTATTATTTTCAAATAAATAAACTTTTTCCAAGTTACCCTGATTATCGTTTTCACCAACATATACGGTTAGATTATTAAAAGGAGAGTTGAAGTTGTTCTTTTTTACTAGTGCATTGATAAATGTAAATTCTGAATTTGCCAATATGTTTCTTGAAATTAGGCCAGTCATTGGCGCTAGATAAATGTATAGGAAATAAGCCATGAACGTAGGCACCAATGAGATTTTAAGAATAGTCCAAATTATTGTTTTTTTGCTTATTCCAGAGAGCCAATAAATTTCCATTTCTTTATTATTTTGAAATTTAATAATGGATATAAAAAGACTAATTAAAAAACTTATTAACATCATCTGAGAAACAATCTTAGGAAGTTGATAAAATATGTATGGCACATACACATTCATAGACAGTCCCATGTCTGTAATAAGATATAAAAACCTAGCAGATTGAGTGATCCAAATTAAGAAAGATAAAGTCGCCAAGACAAAAGCATACGACCTTAAAATTTCAGAAATAAAATAGCTGTTCAGCTTGTTTTTAAACATAAAATATGTAATTAGTAATTCTTTTTAACTATTACATATGTTTAATATCTCATACAATTTAAATAAAAAGTCTCCTGCATCTATAATTTTTGCTGATAAAAATCTTAAATTTTCTAATTATTTGAACTATTTTAGCAAAAATCAATTAGATCAAATTCTTCAATTAAAAGAGTCTTTTGTAAAAGAGGGGCATGCCACAGGCGACCTTTGGGAAAAAGGTAAAAAACAAAAAATTATTGTATTTAAAATCAAGGAAAAAACCAATGATTACGATGCTCAAAAAATTGGTGGCTTGGCATATTCGGCTCTAGCAAGCTTTAAAGAAGCTAATATATTTTTTGAAGGATGTTCACTTGTAGAAAAAGAATTAAGTTTTTTTTCTTCTAACTTTTTTTTGGGTTTTTATTCTAAAAGCTATTCATTCAAAAATTATAAATTAAAAAAAGACAGTGAAAAAAAATTATTAAAATCGCTTTCAGTAGTTACCAAGAAAAAAGATCAAATCATAAAATCTATTAAGTACGCAAAAAATGTGTACGACGGTATTGAAGAAACTAGAAATTTAGTAACCTTGCCAGCAAATATTTTAAATCCTAAAAAATTTGTAGATGAAATTAATAAATTAAAAAAAACGGGTCTATCCATTGAGATTTTAGATGAAAAAAAAATGAAGTCTTTAGGCATGAATGCTCTTCTGGGAGTTGGCCAGGGTAGCACTAATAGTTCTTACTTAGCAATCATGAGATGGAATGGTGATAAATCGTCGAAAGAAAAACCAGTTGCATTTGTTGGTAAAGGTGTTTGTTTTGACACTGGAGGAATTTCTATAAAGCCTGCAAGATTCATGGAAGACATGAAATATGACATGGGTGGGGCTGGAACAGTTACGGGTTTAATGAAAACGCTAGCTCTTAGAAAAGCGAAAGTTAATGTCGTAGGTGTTGTAGGATTGGTTGAAAACATGGTAGATGGAAACGCACAGAGACCAGGCGATGTAGTGATCAGTTATGCAGGACAATCGATAGAAGTCTTAAACACAGATGCAGAAGGAAGATTAGTTTTAGCAGATGCTATCGCTTATACAGAAGATAGATTTAAACCAAAATTTATTATCAATCTTGCAACTTTGACAGGAGCTATAGTAGTAGCATTAGGAAATGAGTATGCTGGACTATTCTCAAATAACGACAAGCTAGCTCAACAAATTCACGACACAGGAATGAAAGACAACGAAAAAGCATGGAGATTCCCACTACATGAGAATTTTGATCGCTTAATGGATTCTAAAATCGCAGACCTACAAAATATCAATTATTCGGGAGGTGCTGGATCTATAACAGCAGCTCAATTCTTACAAAGGTTTATCAGACACAAAACACCATGGGCTCACTTAGATATAGCGGGCATGGCATGGATTAAAAAAGATACAGAAATTACCCCAGAGGGCGCAACAGGTTATGGAGTAAAATTACTAAACAGGCTAATCAAGGAGCATTACGAAAAATAATATGGAACAAACGTTATCATTAATTAAGCCGGACGCAGTAGAGAGAAATTTAATTGGAAAGATTGTAACTGTTTTTGAAGAAAATAATTTAACTATTAAAGAAATAAAAAAAATTCATGTAACTTTAGAATTTGCTCAAAAATTCTATGAAATGCATTCAGAAAGACCTTTCTTTAAAGACTTGTGTAGTTACATTAGTTCAGGACCTTTAGTGGCTATCGTTTTAGAGGGGGACAACGCTATTCAAAAAAATAGAGACTTGATGGGAGCCACGAACCCAAGTGAAGCTCAAGAGGGAACTATCAGAAAAATGTTTGCTATATCGATTGATAAAAATTCTGTACACGGATCTGATTCTTCAGAGAGTTCTAAAAGAGAAATAGATCTTTTTTTTAAACAGTAATTAGCAAATCTTATTAAGGGCGATGGGGTAAATTTGGTGCTCCATTTTTAATACTTTTTTAGAGAGAGTTTTTGCCGTATCTTTCTTGAGAATTTTAACTTTCTTTTGTAAAATTATTGTTCCAGAATCTAATTTAGAAGTTACATGGTGAACCGTGCATCCTGCATATACATCTTTATTCTCGATAGCTCTAGTATGAGTGTTTAAGCCCTTGTATTTGGGTAGGAGTGAGGGGTGTATATTGATAATTGGTATTTTGCATTTCTGTACAAATGTTTTAGATAAAATTCTCATAAAACCAGCCAAGCATATAACGTCAATATTTTCTCTACTGATTAAGAATAAGCTCTTCCGTTCAAATTCACTCATTTTTTTATCAATAGAATAAGACTTAATTTTTTTGGACTTAGAAAAAAAAATGCCCTTGGTATCTTTTTTATTTGAAATAACTAGATGGATAGTAAATTTGGATGATTTGGTTTTTGAAAATTTATAAAGATTTTTTAAATTAGAACCTCTACCTGATAAAAAAACAGCAATTTTTTTTTTAAAATTTGAGATTGCCATCAAAGGTAATGTTGGAGGAAGAGGAACCAGTGACAGTTCCAATTACATAGGGCTTATAAGGAGATTTAAATACTTTGGTAATTTTTGCTATATTGTTAGTTTTGGCAAATACGACAAATCCAACACCACAATTAAAAGTCTTTAACATCTCACCTTGATCTACTCCTTGCTTACTAATCCAAGAAAAGATTTTTTTCACTTTAATTTTAGCAAGATCTATTCTAGCCGAAACATTTTTTGGCAACACTCTAGGAATATTTTCTGTTAGTCCACCGCCGGTAATATTACAAGCCCCATGAATTAAATTTTTCTCGAATAGTTTTTGAATTTCTTTAGTATAAATTTTAGTAGGGATTAGAAGGTCTTGGTATAGCTTTTTGTTTTTTGCGGTATAGGTTATTTTTTTTTCTTTTAAAATTTTTCTAACCAATGAAAATCCATTCGAGTGGACACCAGAAGAGGGGATGGCAAGAATAGTGTCTCCCTTTTTAATTTGCTGGCTGTTTAAAATTCTTTTTTTATCTGTGACCCCCACAGAAAATCCAGCTAAATCAAAACCATCTTTAGAATAGATCCCAGGCATTTCTGCAGTCTCACCACCTGCTAAATAGCATTTAGAAATTTCACATCCCTTAGCAATACCTTTTAAAATAGATTTGTATTTAGTGGGAACAACTTTACCAATAGCTATATAATCTAGAAAAAATAAAGGTTTAGCTCCTTGAACGATCAAGTCATTGACACACATAGCCACTAGGTCAATTCCAATCGTGTCATATTTTTTAGTGATATTAGCCAATTCCAATTTTGTTCCAACACCATCGGTAGCTGACACTAATACCGGATTTTTTATTTTGTACTGGGAAAGATCAAATAAAGAGCCAAAACCACCTATATTTTTAAATGATTTAATAGTGCTACCTTTGATCTTTGTTTTGTT